>Ga0180436_10002979_pt1 | contig 15728 bp, 13 predicted proteins | sample SS_ome_2_FD_132434 | JGI IMG/M metagenome (GOLD analysis project Ga0180436, IMG submission 132434) | Hypersaline lake sediment archaeal communities from the Salton Sea, California, USA - SS_3_S_2 metaG | ecosystem: Environmental > Aquatic > Non-marine Saline and Alkaline > Hypersaline >...
GACAAGGGAAATCCGCGAACCTGAATATCCGCCTCTTCGAGGATATTGAGCAGGCCAACCTGAATGCGCGGTTGTAAATCGGGCAGCTCGTTGATGGCAAAAATGCCGCGGTTGGTGCGCGGGATAATGCCCCAGTGAATTACTTCTTCGTTGGATATGTCCAGCTTCTCGCGGGCGGCCTTGATCGGGTCAATATCGCCGATCAAATCGGCAATCGAGACATCCGGCGTGGCCAGCTTTTCGTTGAAGCGGTCATCGCGATGGACCCAGCGGATGGGTGTCTTGTCCCCCATCTGCTCGACAATCTTGCGTCCTTTGGGGGAAATCGGGTTGAGCGGATCCTCGTTGAGCTGGGTGCCTTCGATGATCGGCATATACTCGTCCAGCAGACCGTGCATCTCGCGGATGATCCGGGTTTTGGCCTGGCCGCGAAGTCCCAGCAGGATGAAATTGTGCCCCGAGAGGATCGCGTTTTCGATTTGCGGCAGTACCGTATGTTCGTATCCGACAATCCCCTCAAAGAGAGGCTCTTCGTTATCGATCTTCCTGAGCAGGTTCTCGCGGAGCTCATCGCGGACAGTGCGACTGCGCCATCCGGACTTTTTGAGATCGGCGAGAGTGGCGGGTAAGTTCTTGCAGTTCATGCTTAATCCTGTGCTTTTCGTATCATCTTGCGGGTATTAAACAATCTCAGCACCGGATTTGTTCTGCAAATGCGATTTGGGGGCTTTTGGTGGAACGGGCAATCTTTGTAGGTCAGGTCTCCCCGAGACCTGACCTCTGAGCTTTCTTTGTAGGGCGTGACTATCTTCGAGCCGGGATACCGCGCTCCTGCAACATCGTCAGAATGCTCTCTTCCTTGGTAGAATCAGCCCGAACGTAGTTCTGATGCTTGCCCGTACAATACTCGATCCGCTGGAGATACTTGTTTTGGGTGTTGTACCTCACCAATCTAAGGGGCAAGTCTGCAGGGGTCGTATCCACAATACCCTTCGCACGGGATACGTAGCATCTGTTCTCGGGCCAGGTAGCCACCAGCAAGCTGTCGAAGGCTGAGTCAAAAGGCGGTTCGAGAGTTGTTGACGGATCAGACACTACTCGCGTGTGCCTGATCTTAAATCCAAGCATCGCCAGGACGTGGCCGTCTCGATGGAAACTGTATCCCCCGGAGTCCACGTGGCGCACCTGATCGCGAGACTGGTAGATGTGAACATAGATCGAATCCGAGCGAAGAACTAGTATGTCCGATTCGGCATCGCCGAAATCGGCCTCGTACACGCCGGGGATGTCCGCAAATGGGATGTCCTCGGGAGGGAAATGGACGCAGCCGCCGATCGTTACAGATACTATACATAGGACTGCCAGCAGTAGTAGCTTGCAGCAGCTCGCGTGGCCCACCCTTCTTAGGGTGGGTTTACTTTTGAAGCAGGGTCTCACGATTCAACTCCACAGCATCGCTTCGGCTAGTATCCCTCGCACTCGTTGAACCAACATTGGCAAAAGATAAGGCGGCCCACGATTGGGGTCAAGTTGATGAAGAGAAGATGGCGCGACTGAAGACAGTCACGCCCTACGAATGCCGCTGGCAGACGGGGAGGTCCGCCAGCCACGATCGTTAGATCTACTTCCCCGCTTCGGCCTCTTCGTTGAGCTCCTCGATTTCCGAGGTTCCGGTCGGGTGGCCATAGGCATCTTTGTACTGATGATGATGCAGGTACTCCTCGGTCGAGACGCCGCCGCTCCAGTAGCCCGAGATCATGCCCAGCCCGGTGATAGCCATGAACCCCACGACAACGACCGCTGCCACCAGCCGCTTGTCGATCGGCTTCTTGCGACCTACCGTGCGGAACTCCAGGGTATCGGCAACCGGACAAACATCGACACACTTCACGCAGGTAGTACATTCGTCGGACCAGACCGCCTTGACCTGGTCAACCTTGATGAACGACGGACATACTTTGGCGCACTTGCCGCAGTCGATACATGACTGCTCGTTCCGTTTAATCCGATTGGGACTGATGAAATTGAGCAGCCCGAGAAGAGCCCCGTAGGGGCACAGGAAACGGCACCAGAAATTGCGAATCAGCAACGACAGCACGAACAGCGATGCAATGACCATCAGCGATACCCGCGTGATGTCGGCAAAGAAGTAGTACATCTTGACATCGGCGATCAAATTGTAGGGCGAATCGAGAAAGGCCTTGAGCGAGGCGGCGGTCATCAAAAAGAAGATGCTATAGACAAAAAACGCCAGCAGCAGATACTTGAGAGATCGCAGCGGATAATCCAGCCAGGCCGGTAGCTTGAGCCGTTTACCGGTGACCTTCTCCGCGAAGTCGCCCAGCATTTCCGAGATAAATCCAACCGGGCACAGCCAGGAGCAGAACGTCTTTCCGAAGACAATCGAGATCGCGAGAATGGCGATCAGAATGAACAGTCCCGCCGGATGAGCAAAATGGATCACACCAGTTTGGGTCCAATAGTAGAGACTCATGAGCGAGCTGATCGGAAGGAAACCTTCGACGCCCGGCGGCCGATAGGCCGAACCGGTTTCCCCGCCCGACCCCAGATACTCCACGAAGAAATGGAACTCGATCCCAATCCAGATACAAAGCGCCGAGAACGCAATCTGCACCCCCAGCCGCCAATTGGTCAGCGGCTTTTCGGGATTCTTCTTCGGCTTGGCCTTTTTAGCTTTGCCGGTATTCTTCTCAGCTCTGGCGATCTTGTCAGTCACGTCAGCAGTCCTTAGATATTCTCGCAGGCAACTCCACCACGAACGCCAATGGTGTGCACTTCGACCGGCGTCTGCATGTTGACACTCTTGGCCGCTTGCACCGCCGCCTGAGCGATACCGTTGCAGCAGGGGACTTCCATCTTGAGCACCGTAATCCGTGTAGGCTTGGCCTCGACAAAGATCTCCTGCAACTTCTCATAGTAGTGCTGCAAATCATCGAGCTTGGGACATCCCACCAAAACCGAACGATTGGTCAGATACCTGGTATGGAAGTCGGGCACCGCAAAGGGTACGCAGTCGGCGCAAATCAGCATGTCCGATCCCTTGAGGAACGGCGCGTGCGGCGGTACCAGCATTAACTGAATCGGCCATTGACCCAATTGCGAGGGCTCCTTCGGCTGGTCCGTCACCGGTTGATTGAGTGGTTCGTTGTTGTTGAACTGTCGCAAAGCCGACCCAGGGCATCCGCCGCCGGCATGCGCACCGGGCATCGGATTCGGTGCCGGAGCTACCGGAATCGGTTCCGGCTGGGGCTTCATGGTCGACAGATGTTTCTCGACTGCGGCTTCGTCGAAATCGGGCGCTTCGCGCTCTTCGATCGTAATTGCGCCCTGGGGACATTCGCCCAGGCAGCTCCCGAAACCGTCGCACAGGATATCGCCGACGAGCTTGGCCTTGCCGTCGATCATCTGAAGCGCCCCTTCTTCGCAGGCCGGTACACAAAGACCGCAACCGTCACAGAGCTCTTCGTCTATTCGTACAATCTTTCTAATAGCCACCGTAGACTCCTTTGGTCTTTGTTCTCATATAACGTCTAACAGAGTATACGGCAACTCCACAAAAATCTCTTTGACCGAAGTCAAGGGCCGGCGGGAGCCGGTTCTTGTGCTACGCACCCAGCGGTGGAGCTTGGTAGTAGGGAAGAACCTTCTTAGGTTCTGCCATCCTAAAATCGGACGAAGGATGAGTCGGCAAAACCCGAAGCGGGTTCTTCCCTAGTAGATCCGTGGCTGGCGGACGTCCCCGTCTGCCAGCTCTATCGTTGCGGCTTGCTAAGTGTTGGCGCACCGGGAGGTACGCCAACCACGTGATCCGGCCAGCCGCCGTTCATATCAGGGTTCTTCTAACCCTCTAACTTCTGGAAATACTCGTCCCGCTTCTCTTTGGGGACTGATCCGGTGGGAATGGCGGTAACTTCGACCGTCTGTGGTCGAGTACCTTTGATGGCGATGATATCGCCGACTTTGACGGCGTAGGCCGGCTTGACCTTGCGGTCTCCGACCCTGACCAGGCCGTTTTGGGCCAACTCTTTGGCAATGGTTCGGCGCTTGATTACGCCTACCGTAGAGAGAAAATCATCGAGACGCATTAGTCCACATCCCGAATATCGATATGTGTCTCGTCTTTGATCTCCTGGATCCAGTTGTCGACAAACTTACCGGTCTTGTCCTGACGAGCCAGTTCCTTGACCTGATCGAAATCATCCGTCAGGCTGTACTTCTTGCTCTCTTGATACTCGAGCAACTTCAGGATATGGTAGCCAAATCGGCTTATCACCGGTCCCCGAGCCTCGCCCGGAGTTTTCCAGTTGGCTACGCCCTCGGCAAACTCGGCCGGCATTTGGTCAGTGGCAAACCAGCCCAGCTCGCCCCCCTGGGCCCGGGTGTCGTCATCCTCGGAATAGGTCTTGGCCATTTTCTCAAACGATTCACCTGCGTTGGCGGCGTTGACCAGCGAATCCACCAGGACACCCAGCTTCTGGCTGTCGGCAGCGGCCGGCTGAACGCCGAGCAATACATGGCGAAGCCGCATCTGCTCGCCACGACGGCCTTCGGCGCGGATAATATGATACCCGAACTGGGTTCTCACGATACCCGAGACATCCCCGGTCCTAAGATTGAAAGCAGAGCGGGCAAATTCCTCGACGAGGTCCTCCCGCGACACAAAGCCCAAATCTCCGCCGTTGGCTCCTGCACCAAAAGATGAGTACTTCATCGAGATATCGCCAAAATCGGCACCGGCCATAATCGAGTCGCGCAGCTGCTCTGCGAACGCTTTGACGGAATCCTCAACCCTCTCGGACGGTTTGACCGATAGCAGAATGTGGGCCAGGCGCACCGCTTCAGGCTGAGCTGGAATCGAATCGGAAAACTTCTCGTAAAACTCTTCGACTTCCTTCTTGGAGACCGAGACCGAATAAAGCTTGGTCTGAATGAGGCGCTGCTTCAGGAGCTGGTTCTCGACCTCAAGCCGGAATCGCTTGCGAAGATCGCGGAGAGTCATGCCCTCACGCTGGAGAGCATCCAGGAAGGCTTGGTGGCTGCCGAAGTTCTCCGATACTTGAGTGATCCTCTCGTCGAGGGCGCGATCGACATCCTCGGGACGAACCGAAATAGCGGTATCGTTCTGGGCCGCCACCAGGAACAGGCGATCGTTGATCATTTGGTCGATAACCTGATCGCGGAACTCCTTCGCTTCCTCGTCGGTCTTGGGTTGATTGCCGGTCTGCATCGCCATGATTTGCATCTGACTGGCCACTTCGGAAGCAAGTATCACCTGCTCACCGACGACAGCAACGATCTTGTCGACGATGTCCCGTTCGGCCTGAGCTTCACTCGGCAAAAAGAGGCAGGACAGCAGTAGGGCTAAAGACAGCGCTTTCTTCATTTGCTTATCCAGAAACTTCGCCGCTGTCGGCGGACTTGTAAATGCTCATATCGACCGTCGACCAGAGGGCTTCGTCGTCGATATCAATATTGGATTGGGATCGACGCTGGTCTACCCAGTCGGCCAAAGCACCCTGCTGGCGCTCAACCGACAACTTCTCGAAGATGAACCTTTTTACTCCCAGATAGTCCTTGACCTGAGCCGTGATCTTGTCCTCGACCCAGAATATGGAGTACTTGCCGCGAGACAGAACCGGTCCACCGATCTTTCCGACCGGAGTCGCACTGGCGCCCTCAAACACGTTCTCGAATATCCCGGGGCCAATGAAGCCAAGCTCGCCATTGACCAGGCGTTTGCCCGATCGTTCTGTAAGGCGTCCGGCCTCTTCCTTGAACTGCTCGAGGCTCTTGATACTGTTCTTGAGACGCTGGGCTTTCATTTCGTCGGAGAGCAGAATCTCCCAGACCTGCACCTTGGCCGATTCTGTGAACTCCTCGACATTGTTCTCATAGTATTCGCGGAGTTCAAAATCATCCGGCGATGGAGGTTTTGGAAGGGAATCCTTCTTCATCAACTCGGCCATGGTCATCTCACGGAACAGACGCAGGTTCTCGGTGTATTCCACGTCGGTATCGAATCCGCGACTGTGAGCCTCCAGGATCATGAAGTCATCAAGACGTAACTTGAACACGGTTGCCGCCAGGGAATCATAATCGTCGAGGTCCGGTCGGGCCGGAATCGGCATTCTCTGAAGTGCCGACAGATACTGCGAAACCGACAGCTGTCCTCCGTTCCAGGTGGCCATCGGGAGCTCTTTTTCGTTTCGATCGAGCTGCTCCTGATCGAAGTCACTGCGCGGAAGCCTATCCAGCAGCATCGGAGGATAAAGATCTTGTCGCTTGCGAAGCAAGTACTGGCAGGTCATCGTGTCGATCTTGATATCGTACTTACCTTTCAGGTTCTCCAGGAACTCATACTCGCGGCGGTGGGCATTGCGACTGAAGATCGACATCTCGATTCCGCTCTTCATAGCCTCGTAATCACGTTTCTGAGGATTAGGGCTCTTTTCCGTGATTCGGATTATGAAGTGGCCCATGTAGCTTTCGATCGGAGGCGACAGCTTGTTCAGATCGATACTGAAAGCAACATCTTGCACTTCGTCGGGAAGAATCCCCCAGGTCATGTAACCCATGTCGCCCTGATTCTTTTCGGCGTTGGGGGCCAGCGAGTACTCCGTAGCCAGTTTGCCGAAGTTCTCTCCGGACTTGAGCCGATCAAAGAGCATCTGCGCCGTGTCAGGATGGGCCACAAGAATGAGATGCACCCGGATCTGGGAGTCGAGATGGTTGTAGTAGTCTCGCATCTCAGCCTCGGTCGCTTGTGACGGCTTGTTGATCAGCTCGGACTTCATGGCCGCGACCAGAAACTGATCCCGCCGTGAGAGCACAGCGCGATGCAACTCCTCCGATTTGTCCAGCCCCTTTTCGTAGGCGGCTTGAATCAACATGCGGCTGATCACAATGGAGTCCAGTATCAACCGACGATGATTAAAATCATCCTGGGCACTGGCGAAAGCCATTCCACTCCGATACAGTCGGTTAAACTCTTTAACCGTAATGTCATAGTCATTCACCTGGGCGATGACACGGTTGTCGCCGCTCCCGCCTCCGCATCCGATACTTAACAGGCCCAATCCTAAGACTGTTGCCAGAAGAAATCCCAATGTGATCTTAGCTCTCATATTCGTCGCAACCTCCTGTAGACCATTCTACCTATCAAATCCGTCCCGGTTCCTAGCCAATCCAGGACAGTGAAAGCCATGTAGTATATGTGATTAGGGAAGTCTTGCCAAGTGCTTTCGGGAAAGCTACTCGAAATCGGACTCAAGATAGTCGCGGGTGGTTGACTGCCGGCTGATCTTCTCCGACAGCTTCTTGGTAAATTCCACCGCCGAGTTCTCACCATAGACCTTAAGCATATGATTCATGGCGATTACCTCGGATATGACCGTGATGTTCTTGCCCGGAGATATCGGTACCTTCACGATCGGAATTCCCACCCCCATGATGGTCGTACGGCGGTCCTCGATGCCCAGGCGTTCGTAGTCGGTGTCATCTTCCCAGTATGTCAAGTTGACCTCGACTTCGACTCGCTTCTGGATGCGGATCGCACGAATTCCAAACAGAGCTTCGATATCGATAATGCCAACACCCCGAATCTCCATGTGATGTCCCAGAAGTTCCGATCCGGTGCCGATGATCACATCGGGAGCGGTACGGGTGATCTTGCACACATCGTCAGCCACCAGGCGATGCCCCCTCTCTACAAGATCAAGGGCCACTTCTGACTTACCGACACCAGACTTTCCGGTGTACAACAACCCGACGCCGTAGACATCAACCAGCGTCCCATGGATTGTTATCGAAGGCGCAAACAGATGATCCAGGTAGACGGACAGCCGCGAAGTTAAATCGGAGGTAGTGAGCCGACTGGAGAAGACGCTCGTGTGGTGCTCATCGGCCGCCTTCAGGAACACTTCAGGGGGAATAATCCCTTTTGAGATAATCACGAGCGGGATATCATACTCGAACAGACGATTGGCAATCTCGACCAAACGGTCGTCCGGGAGTTGACCCATGTATGCAAGTTCGGTCTCGCCTAGGATCTGGGTCCGCTCGCTGGCAAATCGTTCGAAAAAGCCTGTAAGCGCCAGGCCCGGACGATGGATCTCCGGATTCCGGATCGCTTTCTTCATCCCCGTTTCACGCGAGTTCAGCAGAGTCAGTTCCAGATCCTGGCTCCTCGCGTTGAATAACTTCTCAACTGTGATCTGTGGCATGGTAGATAATTATAAGACGGGAGAATGCCGTCGGGCAAGATTCAAATGACTCTCAAAGAAGAAGACCCCGCTTGCGCGAGGCCTTCACGGCTCAAAAGAGCGAAACAGCATCTAAACCAAAAGGAAGGTTGGGACTATAGCATTCGGGATCGGGACTTGAGTTGACGCTCGCTTTTCTTAAGTTCCTTCTTCATCTGTTTTAGCTCGCTCTTGAGTTCCTTATCGATTTGATGCTTCATCTCTCTAAGTTCGTGCTTCAGGTCGCGAAGATCGTGCACGTCGTCCTCGTCCAGAAACTGCAGTACTCTGGAGCGAAAACGGGAGGGAACATGAATGGTCACATCGTCATCGAAATCTAACTCGTCGAGCAGGTCCTCGATTCGATCGATCTCATCGATATCATCAATTTCGTCGAGGGCTTCAAGCTCCTCGAGCGCTTCCATGTATAGATCGATAGCGTCCTCGTACTCATCACCGTGGACTATAACGCGGGGAGCCGACGGGAGAGATCTGAGGCTGGGCACCGAGGGAACGGCCGGCACTGACGGCACTGAAGGCACCGAAGGAACGGATCCGTAGTAATATCCGTCCTTCATCCAGGTATCGCCACCCCACCAGTCGCCGTCGGACTCATCCAACTCGGCCTCGACCGTGACTTCACTGCCTTTGCGCATTACGGTAACCGACACCTTGTCGCCGATCTCGTGGTCGAAGATGATCTCGATTACGTCCTTGCGATCGCGGACGGTCTCGTCGGCAATCTTGACGATGATATCGCCTGCCTTCAGGCCGGCGGTCTCAGCCGGGGAATCCTCTTCGACCTCGGTCACCAAAGCACCGCGACCCTTTTCGATACCGAAGTATTCACCCAACTGCTTGGTCAGATCCTGAAGCACCACCCCCAGAAACGGTCGATCGTGGTCATCCCAGTCATGGAAAACCATCACATCGTGATCGCCATCATGCCAGTTCCAGTGACTCCAGTCGTGATCGCCGTAGCTGTAAACATAGTTGCGACCCGAGCGATATCGCCGTGGGGTATCTTCGAGCTTGGCGGTGAGAGTCATCTCGTCGTCGTCACGATAGATCTTGATCGTTACTTCCTGATCGACGTCGAAATCATCCATAGCGTCGGTGATATCGTGCGAGTCGGTGATCCGCTCTCCGTTCAGTTCGACAATGACGTCGCCGCGCTTAAGACCAGCTTCCTTAGCGGGGGAGTTACGGAAGACTTTGTTGACGAGGGCACCGTACTTGACCGGAAGATCCAGCTTCTTTGACATTCTGTAGCTGACCGATTCGCTCGTGATTCCCAGCCACGGGTCGTCGTTGGACCGGTCCTTTTTGGCGCCGACTGTGCCGGCGGCGCCGATAATCAGGATTCCTACCAGAACCAGTACGATTCCGAGTATATAAGATCGTCTCATAGATCTCTCCCAGGTTTTAGTCCGTTGTATCGCATCTAGGTCGCTATACGCGGTTGAATTGGTGTGGGTTTCACGCGCGAGCGACAGAGGGGGTTAAAAAACTATAAAATTAGTATTTTGTCCGGAAATGGACGTTATTGAGCCGATTTGGTGGATTGATTAGTCGGCTAAAAAGGCGTTGACAATATGCCGAAAAGGACTATAATAGTGACCTGCCTTTTGGGAGCTAAGGCTTTTGAACGGCAGGACATAGAGTTTGTACACTCCCCTGTAGCTCAGTTGGTAGAGCAGCTGACTGTTAATCAGCGGGCCGTTGGTTCGAGTCCAACCGGGGGAGCTTTGTTGTGTCTAGCTCTTGTATTACAACGACTTACCGCCCGTCGCCGATCTCTCGCAACTGCGCACGATTATTGCATTTGACTGAGCGACAAAAACATCGGTGTTCTAGTCCACTTAAGGTCAACCGAAGATAAGCCCGGCTGGCGCAACGGTGTGCACCATACCGGGCTTGAGTAGGGGGAGGATAGCGTCACTAGCGTGACGGAGCCACAGGTCTCAAGCCGACCGGGCGTGTGGAAGTGGGTCAGTTCTCCCAGCCATGCTCGGCGGCATCAAGGTCAAAATCTCGGTCAGAGTAGTCTACTGGACGACGTTTTCTAGATGCCAGACTATCGATCTCGAAATCCTGCTGGCAATCGGCACACACGTACAAATCGTAGCCATCATCGTACGATTCATGCAGAAGTACGTCCCTACTGCCGCATTCAGGACACTTTAGTCCTTTCTTGGAGCGTTTCATCGGTCAATGCCTTTCGATGATTGAAGGTGCACTTTCTTAACTATTCCTCGGTCGTCGGTTTTTTCTTGGTTGCTTTCGTAGTGCCAAAGAGCTGGCGCCCGATTGACACGCGTTTGAGCACTGAATAACCCATCAGTTGTACCATGGCCGGTAACCTTATCTCGTCCGGTTCGTGAAAGGCCGATATCAATCCCGCTGTTGCCAGCCGAAGCAGCGTCGACACGGCAAAGAGAACGTGATAGTTGAGATAAGTCATGCCTCCCAACGTCCAGCTCCAGTCAGCCAAGACCTGAGACAGGTACCCTGCCAGGACCGATGCCAGGAAGAAAGCCAGTCCGGTGACGGCTGCAAATACTGAGAGGTAGACAGATCGATCCTCTTTGGGACTTCGATCCAGGGGCAGCGTGAAGGCGGCCAGATTGAATCCGGCCCACAGCAGACCACTGTAGATCGCTTCCGGGATCAATATCCAGAGCGTTCGGCCGTCCATGAAAAGCCAGAATACGGGAATCAGGGCCACTCCAAACGAGCACACATTCAAGACTGGCTTGGAACCGAAACGATCAATCAGCTTGCCCCAAAGACCGCTGGACAGAATTGCCACCAGGGCTACCGCGCATGTGTAGAGGCCAATCTGGAAGAAGCCCATATCCAGATTCGTCAACATATGAGGGGCAAAGAAGGCCGCAGAGATACCTATCGATAGGTTCCACGTGCCGAAAGCCAGCAAAACCCGTCGAAAGCTTGGATCACGAAGAGGCAGCAGGAGGTCGGGGCGATGGTCTGCAATGGAATCATCGTCCACTATCTTCTCCGGAGTCCGGAGCATTGACCTCCAGGCCATCAGTCCCCCCAGCGCTGCGATGAGCAAGATTGCCGCGAATCCGAATTCCTCGGCAGCGTCTGCTCGTGTCCAGTCGAGGACCAGACTGCCCAGAATCGTCGCCGCAACGGTGGTGGCAGCTATGGCGGCATTTCGTCGGCTGAAAAACCTGCCACGGAGGGCTGTTGGTACCACTTCGGCCATCCAAGTTATCCACGCCGGCGCGGAGATCATTGTCAGCAGGCCGGAAACGACTGTAATCGCAATAAGAGCGGGCAGTCGCCAGGCTCCGTCAAAAAACAGAAGAGGTATAGCCGCAAGCCAAAGCAACCGGCTCACGGCGAGGGTCAATCCGATCTTGCTTTTCGAGCGCGTTGGCTTTGGGAACAGGTACGGAGACAGGAGCTGCGCGCTTTGCATCAGGAATGGCGCCGATGCCAGAAGCCCTATATAAAAGTCGTCAGCTCCCAGTAACAAGGCGATTCCGGTCAGGAAGGCACCGCCGGTGAGGACGATGAACACGTTTGAATGCGCACCTTCCCAGACGAGCGGCGAGAGCTTCTTCAACGCGGAATGATGGGAGACAACACTGGTCCCGGTGGTCAACGGTGGAATCGGGGTGGTGACGGACCTCATCGCTATTCTCCGTTCTTCTCCGGTTCGCCGACTGCCCCGGCAAAGACGCTGTTGCCCAGGATGTCGCCGTTAAGGGTCACGCTCTTCGGCAGAGGCTTTATGAACTCCTGACGGAGGCTATAAGTGTAGGCACCCTGATTGGGAACCAGAAGTACGTCACCGTTCTCGATTCCCTTTCCGAAGTAACTATAGCCCCACAAATCATGAGGCGTGCAAAGCGAGCCGGCGACCAGACATTTGTGTTCCTCTATGCCAGGCTTACTGAGGTTTATCACCGGGAAGAAGTCCGATTCGAATCGTTCCCAGCCAACAGCGTTGGTGCCTCCATCGGTGATCACGATATCGCTCGATTTGCAGTCAACTACTCTGAGAAGAATGTGCATGGCGCCGTGTGACAGCCATCGCCCGGGTTCCAGGTAGATAGACTGCTGGGCCGAGTCGGGAAGCTCGTTGTTGATTGCGATTGAGAGGCGGCGGGCGAAACCCTCCAGCGATGTCGCCGGCCGATCGAAATGGGCGAGTCCGTCCACAGCGCTATTGCCCAGGGCCTTATGCACCGTTCCTCGTGAGGTGGCTCCGGCCTGCAGCCATTCTCCCTCCTCAGGCCAGAATCCGCCGCCGATGTCGACGAACCTGATTTTCTTGACGCGATTTTTGTCCCACGTTCTCAGCTCGCGCCCCAGGCGCTCCAGGAACGACACCTGAGCATTGGGGTCCAGATTCCAACTGATATGAAACTGAAGACCGTTCAATTGCACCCACTCACACTTTTCGGCCTGATCCCAGAAGACGCTGAGTTGAGTCAGGGGGATGCCGAACTTCCGCCATATTCCGTTTTCGTCGGTGGTGAGGCGCACCCCTGCGCGGATCGGTGTGCGCGATCGAGCCGCGATTTGCTCCAGCCTGTCCAGTTCTCCGAAGCTGTCGATCATCACCGTCACACACAGAGAGTTGCTAGCGGCCAGCTCCAGTTCATTAGAGCACTTGCCGGGACCACTGAAGATGATATCGGTGGCCCCGTATGCCAGCGCCTGGGATAGCTCAACTCCACTGGAAACATCCAATCCCAGTCCGGTCTTCAATAGCGTTTTTGCCACGACAGGGTGGCTATTGCTCTTGAGAGCGTAATAGACACTTATGTCTCGAAAGAAATCCCAGAAGGTGTCCCGGAACTTACGGGAGCGCGCCTTGAGGAGTTCAGTGTCAACCACGTAGAGGGGCGAACCCTTACGCGTCGCCACATTCAGGAATACAGCCCGCCTGTTGAGGAAGGACTGCACAAAGTGCCTGAGCTTGCGATTGTCAAGCCGAGGGACCGGCCGACTGAGTAGGTCGGCCACACCTTTCAATACGGAGAGACTGCTTCCGGTCATAGTGCTTGTCCATCGTGGTTATGAATTTGCGGCTTAGATCACTACACTGCTCGGCCAGGTGCTCCCCCGGGCGCGCCTTGAAGATCACATGCCCCAGTCGCCATGATTCGTGATCTTCGGGGGGGAGCACGATACGGTGACCGCGATTCCGGCTGATCTGCACTTGTAGCGTGCGCGGGTCCTGCTCGAGCCTCGATACATCCACTCCAGCAAGTGTGCCGGCCTCGTTTGCAAGTAGCTTCATTCCAACAAGGTGTTTCCAGTTCTCCGCCGAGGGCACTTCAACCGGCTTTCCCTCAGCGAAGTCCAGGGCAAGATCAATAGTGTTGATGCCACATGACATTTCGACCAGGGCGGGCAGACAATCACCGCCTATTCGGGGTGTGAGTTCGATCATGGAGACTCTTCCCAATGAGATAATGAAATCAGCCATGCAAATCGCATTGACTATGCCGAGCGCTGAAGCTGCTTTTTTTAGATGGATCACTAGCTCAGAAAGAGGTACTCCACCCGGCAACTCGGTCGGAACGGAGTAAGCCAGCGTAGTGCCAAAGGCGTGCGAGTCAAGGCGGATTTTGCGCGCCACGCGGATCGAAGTTATCTCTTCATGGTCAATGATAAAGTCTGCACTGTACTCGCGCCCTTCTATGTACTCCTCGGCGACTATCAATTGCGTTGCCGGTGGTTGCTGGCTATCACGCTCCATTGTACCCAGCCATCCCATTCGGTTTCTCGCTCTCAGACCGGCCTGGATCATGCGATAGGCAGATGTCAGATCGCTGTTGTCATGGCATTTGAACATCAATTCGCTACCCGATCCCACAACCGGCTTCAGTATGACTGGTGAACGAAATCGGTCTACCAACTGCAGAGTCTGCCAGCCATCCTGAATCAGCTCTACTTTCGGACTCCTGACCCCGTTCCGAGCCCAGATTCTCTTGGCAAGAAACTTGTTCTGAGATCGCTTGACCGACTCCGGTGTCGAGAAAGACAGATCAAGTTCAATTGCCAACCTGGCCGTAAGACCCAGCCATTCGCAGTCGTAGCAAGTGACGCCTGCGAGACGCTGATCGTGACAACGAAGGTGCTCCCGCACTGCGCCAAGGCACCCGTCCACACTATCCAAATCGCTTTCAAACCAGTCGGGCGGCGAAAGGTACGGTACTCCGTGCTCTTCCTGAATCGCGTAGCTCAACAGGAAGAGGGCACGGCCGGGAAAACGCCTGGCGATGTACTCCACATAGTCTGGAGTGGGCCCTACCACTAAGGTCCGCTTGTCAGACATGGGGTGCTCCTCTCGGAACCCGTCCACGACCGTATCTCAAACTGGGCGAGGCAATGAAGGGACGCTCCAACGATCGCACCTGCGGCTTTCCTTCCAGGACATAGAGCGGTGAAGGCGTCAGATGGAATTGCGATTTCCAATTGAAATCTCCGCAGAGGAAATCAACACTGTCCAGTCGTTCGTCGCAGGCATACCTGATGTGGCGCATATTGATGACCTTTGCAATCCCGGGAAAAGCTGCGTTTGTCCCCCCGGCCAGCATGGTCAGCATTCCGTTGTAGAGGCTGCCCATATCCACCGCAGCCGGTACTCCGTCGACAATCAAAGTCATCAGGTGAAGCCAACCACGCTCTTCAAGCAATCTCAGGAGGGATCGAAAGCTCTCTAGAAATCGCTCATCGTTGAAATAGGACAGCCTTCCGAAGCGAGATCGGTTCATGTCACAAAGAACCTCAAAATCCTCGACCCGATTGACGCGCCATTCAATACTCCGATTGTCCCAGACCGCCAACTCTTTCCTCAGCTTCTTGGCACTCTTGCGAGAAAAGGACTCGAGGTACTGCTCCGCCTGAAAACCGTACGCCTCGGGCAAGAAGAGATAGTCAAGTTCATCGACACTTGCGTTCGGATCGCACCAGAACCAGTCCTTACGAAGGTATCGTAGTTGGTAAGGATGTCTTAGGTCGGCCAGCATAGCATTGAGCGTAGTCCTGTCGGCCGCCATGATTCGATTCTGCTCCAGCCACGTCTTGCCTTCCCAGGTTTCACCCGGGAAGTAGTTGTATTGACCCGTTTCCTTGTTCAAGCTCAGGGGAAGGAAGCCAACCACCTGGCCTCCTTCCTCGGCCACAACGAAGTTCGGCTGGTGGCCATACTGATGGTGGAAGCAAGCCCGCACTTCCCAAAGGTCCGAAACGAGGTCGTGAGGCATCAACTCATTCCACAGCTCGCGGCATCGGTCGATGTCGGTTATTGTGCGGACGCGAATCATGGCTACTGCCTCAGGTTCACGTGCGTCACGCAACGTGAACCGCCGAAGTACGCGGTCGCGAATTCTTCGACCACAGCCGGATCGTACGGCTTGCAGCTGAAAACATCCAGGTAGGTAGTATTGCTGGCGTTGGCGAAGTGCGCCGAAATCA
>Ga0180436_10002980_pt1 | contig 15725 bp, 16 predicted proteins | sample SS_ome_2_FD_132434 | JGI IMG/M metagenome (GOLD analysis project Ga0180436, IMG submission 132434) | Hypersaline lake sediment archaeal communities from the Salton Sea, California, USA - SS_3_S_2 metaG | ecosystem: Environmental > Aquatic > Non-marine Saline and Alkaline > Hypersaline >...
GATCGCCTTCAACCATTTCATGCAGAAAATTAAGGTCATCGAGACGGAACTGCAGGGCTTCTCCTCGGATTTCCTCAATATCGTGGAGCGGGATATTCTTTAAGTCAATTCATTGTAATCACTGATCGTGCATGCTAATATCCGCCTGACGGCGGGCACCCCAAGCCGGAGTAAGCCATGGCCCTTGGAACCAATACCGACCGGTTGATGTCCGAGATCAACGTCACCCCCTTTGTGGATGTGATGCTGGTATTGCTGATCATTTTCATGGTGACGGCCCCCATGATGATGCAGGGGGTGGATGTGGAACTGCCCAAAACCACGGCCGAATCACTGGAAACAGAAGAAAAACCTCTTATCTTAAGTATTGACAAGCACGGCCAGATCTACATCAACGACATGCCCATGGGCATTGAACAACTGAGCGACAAACTGACCCACATCTTGAAAAACCGCAAGGACCGGGATCTTCTGTTGCGGTCGGACGCCAGTATCCCCTACGGCACGGTGATGCGGGTCATGGCCGCCGCCAAAGCGGCCGGTGTGGAAGGTATCGGCATGGTTACCGATCCCAACATTGAACCTGTCGCTGCAAAAGAGAGCAAGAAGAGCAGTTAACTATGGAAGCGGAACACAGCCTTTCCGCCCAGGGCGCGGAAGAGAAGCGAACCTTTGCCATCGCTTTTGCCAGCTGCCTGGCATGCCATGTGGCGGTGTTTCTGGCTGTCATATTCATGCCCGATATCAGCCCGGCCCGCCGTATCAATCTGACGGCCATTCCCGTGCGCATGGTGTCCCTGCCCGCAGAACAGCCCGCGGTGCAGCCGGTGCAGGCCCCCGAAGCCCAGCCGCAACCCCCGCCTCCGGAACCTGAAAAAACCGTGGAGGCCCCCCCCAAGCCCCCTGAGCCCAAAGAGATCAAGCCCAAGGTGGTGAAGCCGGAAGTGGTGCCCAAGCCGGAGCCCGATGCCATTTCACTGGCAGCCAAAAAACCTAAAAAGCCGCCCAAAAAGAAAAGTTCGCTAAAGAAAAAAACCTACGACAAGAGCCAGGTCAAAAAAAGCCGGCAAAAAGCCAAAAAGAAGGCGGCGGAACAGCAGGCCGCCCGGCAAAAAGCCCAGGCTCTGGCGCGTATTAAAAAAGATGCGGCCAAGGCACCGCCCCGCCAGCCTGCAGGCAATGCCGCCGGGGCCCTGGGCGGAACCGGCGGTATCGATCCGGGCACACTTAAACTCATTGAGCTCTACAGCCTCGAAGTGCGCTCCATTATAACCCAGAACTGGGCTTTCTCCAGTCAGCTGGCGCGTTTAAGCAATAATGTCAAGGCGGTGATCATTGTCAAGATTGACCGCAAGGGGAATATTTCGAGGGTTGTCTGGGAAACCAAATCGGGAAACCACTACCTGGATGATTCGGCTGAGAAGGCGATTTGGAAATCCGATCCCCTGCCGCCCCTGCCGCCTTCCTGGAAGCGCCCCTATTTTGAACTGGCTGTAGGATTCACACCCCAGGGACTGGCCGGTTAGAAGCTTTGCGCGTCAGTTCCTTGCCAATCCATGCCGTATTGCATAAGATCGCTTTTGATCCAGAATTAGGAAGACATATGGGATATTTATATCGGAGTCGGCGGAAACTCGCAGCAGGAATCCTTTTTGTGCTGGTTTGGCTGGTGGTCCAGGCGGGTTGGGCTGCGGATTACGAGATCGACGTCACCAACCCCTTTCTCAACAAGATCCCCCTGGCGGTACCCCTTTTCAAACCCATGGCCGGCGGTGAGGGTGAAACCCGGCTGGCCGCCAAGGGTGCCGACCTGTTGGCCGCATCCCTGGAATTCACGGGCTATTTCAAGCTCCTTAACCGGGCCGCGTTTCTCATTAATCCGGACACCTACCGCATCGTGGCGCCGGGTATCAATTTCCAGAACTGGACCACCGTGGGGGCCGAACTGCTGGTCACCGGAGGGGTCTTGCTCCAGGGTGAGACCGTTACCCTGGAGTTGCGGCTGTACGATACGGTTCAGGAGAAACTGGTGGTGGGCAAGCGCTACAGGGGGCGCGCCGACGGATACCGGGGCATGGTGCACCGGTTTTGCAATGAAGTGATCTTTGCCTTAACCGGCAGCCACGGCATCTTCGACAGCCGGATTATCTTCGTGACCAGTTCCAAGGCCGGTGTCAAGGACATTTACCGTTGCGCTTTTGACGGACACAATCCCCAGCCGGTGGTGGCCAACGAGCAACTCAACCTCTCCCCCGCCTGGTCTTCCGACGGCAAGTGGATTGCCTACACCTCCTATGCCAAGGGTAAGCCCGACCTGTACATCAAACACACCACGGAGAAACGGGGGCACCAGGTCCTGAAGAAGGGCACCAGCATCTCTCCGGCCTGGGTGCCCAACCGCCTGGAACTGGCGGCGAGTCTCTCCCATACCGGAGACCCTGAAATTTATCTGTTGACCGGGACTGGAAAAGTTATTAGAAGGTTGACGGAAAACCGCGGTATTGATGTCTCCCCCAGCTGGTCTCCGGACGGGCGCCGGTTCGCCTTTGTCTCCAAACGTTCCGGGACACCCCAGATCTACATTAAGGATACGGCTTCGGGGGAATCCCGGCGGTTGACCTATGAAGGCAAAAACAATACCCAGCCGAGCTGGTCGCCCCGGGGTGATAAGATTGCCTATACAGCCATTGAGAAAGGACAGATCAATATCCGCGTGATCGGAGTCGATGGCAGCGGCCTGCGGCAGTTGACCATCAATTCCGGGGATAATGAATCTCCCTCCTGGTCGCCCGACGGCAGTCTTTTAGTCTTTAGTTCCACCCGCGAGGGGCCTTCCCGGATCTATGTGATGAATGCCTTCGGGACCGACCAGCGACGACTTTTGACATTACCGGGAAAGCAGAGCGAGCCGCAATGGTCTTCCCGGCTAGGTAATCTTTAAGTAAAACAAAGTGGCGATAATTTTCTAAGGAGGAAAATGATGAGGAAATCACGTTGGATCTATGTGGCGTTATTGCTGGTCGTTCCGGGCCTGTTGCTGACCACGGCTTGTGCCAAAAAGAAAGCTCCTAAAAGCATGGAACCGGTCCAGAGCGAACAGACCACCACCGATGCCGGTGATGTGCAGACTGGCGACCTGGATGAGGCTGCCCGGCAAAAAGAGCTGGCGCGGAATCTGTTTCTCAATGAAGATGTTTATTTCGCCTACGACAGCTACGCCCTCGACGGGGAGGCTCAGGGAGTGCTCAAGCGCAAGGCGGAGTGGCTGCAGACCAATGGCGATGCCATGGTGCTCATCGAAGGCCACTGCGACGAGCGGGGAACCGTGGAATACAACCTGGCCCTGGGCGATCGCCGCGCCGCGTCCAGCAAGAACTTCCTGATCACCCTGGGGATTGATGCCGTCCGTCTCGCCACTGTCAGTTACGGCGAAGAGCGTCCGGTGGATATGGGCTCCAACGAGGAGGCCTGGGCCAAGAACCGGCGTGCCAAGTTCGTCATCAAATAAACTTAGGATATCCCGGATTACAGGGAAATGGTATACAAATTATCCCCATAATACCACAAGCGGCAGGCTCTCTGCCGCTTGTTGCTTTGTGGGCGCGCAGCCCCTTGGGGCTCGCGCAAAAATAACTTCCCATTTTCGCGCCTTGCTGAGCGGGCGCCTGAATCCTGATAATCTGAGAACTTATTTTTACGCGAACCCTTAAGGCGGCGGTGTCTGCCAGAGCTCTCCCCGAACCCGTCACCCAAAAACATCACCGCCTAAGCCGAGGGGACAGGGATTATGAAACTGACTGCATCCATAATAAGCTGGATCATGCTGATTTTCCTGGCCGGCTGTGTCAGCCAGGGGGATATCTATAACCTGGATGAGCGGCTGGTCGCCCTGGAAGAGCGCTCCGTGCGTACGGATCGCACCCTGCGCAATGAAATCAAAAACTATCAGTCCAATATTTCCGATAAAGACCTGAAACTCAGGGAGCAGTTCGCCGGGCTCTATGCAGGGATTGAAGGGCTCCGCGAGGAGATGCAGCTTTTGACGGGCCGTGTGGAGGAGTTTGAGCACCTTTACCGTGAAAAGGGGCAGCAGGTGGAGTCGGCTTTCCGCAACCGGGAGACGCGCCTGGGCACCATTGACAGTGAATTGACTGACCTGCGCAGGCGCCTTGTGCGCCTCGAGCAGTATCTGAATCTCGAACCCCCCCCGGCAAGTCCCCCGGCGGGTACCCGCCCCGTGCAACAGCCTGCAACCCCTCCGGCTACGGCCGCCCCACCGGCCCAGCCATCGGAAAACGAGCTTTACCAGCGTGCCAAGAACGCCTTTGACCAGGGACAGCACGAGGGGGCGCTCCGGGATTTCAAAGCCTTTATCAAAAACTATCCAAAATCACGGAACGCAGATAACGCCCAGTTCTGGGTCGGCGAGATCTACTACCGCGACCAGATGTTCGAACAGGCCATCCTGGAGTACCAGAAGGTTATTGAAAAATATCCCCGGGGCAATAAAGTGCCGGCCTCCATGTTAAAACAGGGCCTGGCGTTTTATCGCCTGGGCGATAAGGCCAATGCCCGTTTGTTTCTCAAGGAACTCATCGACAGACATCCCCAAAGCCCCGAGGCAGCCATTGCCCGGCAGAAGTTGAAAAGCCTTTAAGGCCGCCGCCGGCCATTCGTTGAGCATATGAAAATAATGGGCATCGACCCCGGCCTGGCCGCTACCGGAATTGGCATTGTCCAGGGCCGGGGATTTGATATTGAGGGGTGCTCCTACGGCAGTGTCAGTACTTCCGCCGACCTTCCCCAGGCGGCCCGTTTGGCCCGCATCTACTCCCGTATCACCCAGGTGCTCAAAGACGAATCCCCGGAACTGATTGTCGTCGAGGATGTATTTTCCCTGGATAAGTACCCAAAATCGGGTATTATTCTGGGCAAGGTTTGCGGAGTTATACTGCTGGCCTGCCACCAGGCCAGGGTGCCCCTTTTTGAGATTCCCGTGCGGGAGGCCAAGCAGGTGCTTACCGGTAACGGCAATGCCGATAAAAAGCAGTTGGAGGCCGCCGTGCGCCGGATGTTGAAATTAGCGGATCCCATCCGGCCCTTTCACGCCTCCGACGCCCTGGGCCTGGCTCTCATCGGCCTGTGGCGCAATGAAATGCCCGGCGGGCAAGTCCGGATTCCCCCTAAAAAGCGTTCCCCACGAAAGGCCCCATGATCGGCTATATTGAAGGCAAGCTGCTGAAAATAGAAGAGGATCGGATCTTGTTGCTGGCCGGCCCGGTGGGCTACGAAATCCTGTTGCCCGCCGTGGTGATGGAAACCGTGCGTAAAAAGGAACTGGGTGCAACCCTCGCTTTGCATATTTATTATTACCAGACCGAACGCCAGCCCAAGCCCACGCTCATCGGGTTCAACCACGCCACGGAAAAAGATTTCTTCCAGCTTTTTCTTTCCGTGGAAGCCATTGGCCCCCTGAAAGCGGCCAAGGCTCTGGACATACCCATTGCGGAATTGGCCCGGGCCATTGAATCCCGGGACGCCAAGGGGCTTACCCGGCTGAAGGGCATCGGCGCCCGCACCGCCCAGAAAATCATCGCCACCCTGGAGGGCCGCGTGGCGCAGTTTACCCTGGGTGACGCTCCGGACCGGCGGCCGGCCACGGCCCATGCCGCCAGTCTGGAGGCCGAAGTGTTGCAGGTGCTGGTGGACCAGTTGGGCTACAAGCGCCCCGAAGCCCGCCGCCTGGTGGCCCGGGCCCTGGCCGTGGATGCCGATCTTACGACCCCGGAAGCGCTGCTGGATGAAATATTCAGATTGCCCCCGGGGGAATGAGGGCGGGGCATTGGTGATTGATGAGTTGTGAATGGTGAATGATGGAGGACTGCTGTATCTTTTACCGCGAATACCGCGAAACGGACGGTTCAGATTTCGAAAGCCATGAGTGACGATACCCTGAAGCATTTTTCGACCCAGCCCGGAATCATCTCCGGTGACCAGCAGCCCGAGGATTCCGTGTCGGAACTGCAGTCGCTGCGGCCCAACCGCCTGGAAGAATATATCGGCCAGAAGGATGTGGTGGAAACCCTTAATATCGCCATTGAGGCGGCTTTGCAGCGGGGTGAGCCCCTGGATCATGTGCTGTTCCACGGCCCCCCGGGTCTGGGTAAAACCACGCTGGCCCACATTATCGCCAACGAACTGGGCGGCGGGTTGACGGTGACCAGCGGTCCGGCCCTGGAAAAGGGCGGAGACCTCATCGGCATCCTGACCCATCTCCAGCAGGCGGACGTGCTTTTCGTGGACGAGATTCACCGCACCCCCAAGGCCGTGGAGGAGTTCCTCTATCCGGCCATGGAGGATTTTGCCGTGGACTTCGTGTTTGATAAAGGCCTCCATGCCCGCAGTCATCGCTTTCAGCTCAAACAGTTCGTGCTGGTGGGTGCCACCACCCGGGTGGGCCTGCTCTCCGCCCCGCTGCGGGATCGCTTCGGCATTTTCAGGAGTCTTGATTTTTACTCCGTTGACCAGCTCGTCCGCATTGCCCAACGCTCGGCAGCCCTCATCGGAGTAACCATCGAACCCGGCGGCGCCCAGGAGCTGGCGCGCCGTTCCCGGGGAACGCCGAGGATTGTCAATCGCCTGTTGAAACGGGTGCGGGATTTTGCCCAGGTGCGGGCGGACGGTGTCATCAGCCGGGACGCTGTGACCGCGGCCCTGGCCCTGGAGGGCGTGGACGATGAAGGCCTCACCGATCTGGATCGTCGTTACCTGAAGACGATCATCAAATTTTACGGTGGCGGCCCGGTGGGCATAGAGGCCATCGCCGCCACCCTCCAGGAGGAGAGCGACACCCTGGTGGACGTAGTGGAACCCTATCTTTTGAAAATCGGTATGCTGCTGCGCACATCGGCGGGCCGCAAAGCCCCGCAAAGTGCCTACCGGCACCTGGATTATCCCTTCCAAAAACAGATTTTTTAATGCCTGTCATCAGTTTGACCACCGATTTCGGACTGGACGACCCCTATGTGGGGCTGGTCAAAGGGGCGATCCTGAGCATCAACCCCCGGGCGCACATCGTGGACCTGACCCACGCCGTCCCCCCCTATGACCGGGACCAGGCCGCCCGCACCATTGCCTGGGCCTATCCCTATTTTCCCCCGGGCACCATCCATGTTGTCGTGGTGGATCCGGGCGTGGGCAGTGAGCGGGGGATGATCGCCTTTGAATATGACGGCCACCTGTTTCTGGGGCCGGACAACGGTGTCTTTACGCTGGTGCTGGCGGACGGATGCCCCCGGGAACTGGTGGCCGTAACCAACCGGAACTATTTTCGCTCCCCGGTGAGCCGCACCTTCCACGGCCGGGATATTTTCGGACCGGTGGTGGCCCATCTTTCCCGGGGGGTTCCCCTGTCCGCCCTGGGGCCGTCCGCCGATCCCGGAGACCTGGTCCGGTTGTCCCTGCCCCAGGCCCGTCTGCTGTCACCCGGACACATTGCGGGCCATGTCAGCCAGGTGGACAGTTTCGGGAATCTGATCACCGATATCCACCGGGATATGCTGAAGAACTGCGGCGCCTGGGACTGCCCGGATGAAATCCGGGTGCGCTGTGGTAAAAAGCACATCCAGGGGCTGGCGGATCATTTTAACGCCCGGCCGCCCGGGGAGGCCCTGGCGCTCATCGGCAGCCGGGATACCCTGGAGATCTGCATTAACCAGGGCCACGCGGCCCGTGCCTGCGGGGCCGCAGCCGGCCAATCCGTGGACCTTACCTGGCCGGCGGGGTAGCCTGGCCCCCCTTACTTATTGCTATTGACAAAACGGGCACAGTTCTGGAATTGTTGCATCCGCTATAGTCCTTGGTGGCTGAACACAAATCCTTATCCAAATTGCTGATGAATATGAGAAACCCGGGTAACCCGCAACGCGGAAAAATATTATCCATGGGCCGCCCCCTGCTGCTTTGGTATTGCGGCCTGTTGGTTTTTTGGGTTTCCGCTTCGTCTGTGGCCGCGGCCGAAGCCAGTATCCATGCATCACCCACCGCTCCGGCGTTTACCCTGGAAAGCCGGCACAAGATACCCTCTGTTTTGCCGGCGGCCAGCCCCAACGGCGACCGGATTCACGCTTTGGTGGTGGACAAATCCCGGCAGCAGCTTTCAGTTTTTTCCAATAACGGCAATCTGCGGGAATTGTACCGCTTCAATTGCTCCACCGGCCAGACCCGGGGCCGCAAGGAGCTGGAGGGAGACAAAAAAACCCCGGAAGGCATCTACTTCATCAACGGCCACCATTTGGACCAGGATCTTTCGGATACCTACGGCACCCGCGCATTTCCATTGGACTATCCCAATCGTTTCGACCAGCGCATGTCCCGTTCCGGTTACTCCATCTGGATCCATGGGACCAACAAGGCCTTGAAACCCAGGGATTCCAACGGCTGCATCGTGCTGGCCAATGCCGATATCGATCGGTTGGCTGAGCATGTCGAGCTGGAACGCACACCGGTGATTGTCGTGGACCGCATCGACTATGTCATGCCCCATGAGGCTTTTCAGGAGGTTGAACTGATCCGCCAGGCCTTGAGCGGCTGGCGCCGCAACCTGAGCAGGATGAATTTCAAGGGCCTCACCGGTTTGTGGGCCGGATCGGAAGGGGCGCGTACCCAACTGTGGTTTCGCTGGCTGGCCTTTCGCCAAAGCCATGATCCCCAGCGCAGGGGACGGCTGCATTTCACCAATGTGAACATCTTCAGGTCCCACCAACAGGTGGTGGTAACCTTTGACTGGAATATCAGCACCCGGAGCGACCCCTGGTATCGCGCCCGCCTCTACCTGAGCCCGTCGCCCCAGGGATATCGCGTGATAGATGCCGTGGGATTGCCTGTCTTATGAAAACCACGAATCCTTACCGCCGCTGGTCAGTGATGCTGTTGGGCAGTCACGGGCAGATTATCCAGCTTTACCGTTTCAAGATTCTGTTCTGGGGGCTGTTTATCATCTTTGCGGCCGCCCTGGGGGCCGCCGCCTTTTTTTATTACCGCCACCAGGGGCAGGCCGCCGCCATCCAGGACCTGACGGTTCAGGTGGCCACCCTTGAAAAACAAATCACCGAAGTTACCCGGCAAAATGAAGCCTGGCGGGTGCGGCAGGCCGTTATCCAAAAAGTTAATGGGACTAAAGGGCCGCAGGCCGTGGTTTCTGAAGGGGACGCAGCGGTGCCGGCCGGCGACGGTGCCGGTCGGCCGGTGGCCGCAGCCGGGGTCGCGGAACAGGCCGGAGCGGATGAAGACGGCGAACCGCCGGCGGAGGCCCCCAGCAGACCGCCGGAGGTTGCCGTCCCGGAGCCCGGGGCGTGGGAGAAACTGCCCGCGGAGAGTAACGTGGCTGCCGGCTTGGAACCTGCTCCCTTGAAAAAAAACCGCAAAGTCGCCGTCAGCCATTTCAAAACCAGGCCCCTGCCGGATGTGGCCCAGTTAAAAATTTCCTTCAGGGTTACCAATGAATCCCGGTCCCTGGGCAAGCTCAAGGGGTTTACCTATGTGCTGCTGGAGGGGAGCCCGGACGGAGTTCCCCACCATATAATCGTTCCCGCCGGTCTGGCTTCCGGTGAACGTCCCCCGCTGCAGACCCAGGGGTACAATTTTTCCGTGCTCAACTACCTGACCATCCGCATGACGGCCGAGGCCATCCAGGATGCTGCCTGGATTCACCAGGCGACGGTCTTTGTCTGTGACGAGGAGGGTACCCTCCTGGCAGAGGAGCGGATACCCCTCGACACCGATGAGTGATGGGGAGTTTGCAATATGCAATGCGCAATCATTTGCGCAGGCTCATTGGCGTGCAGGCGCCTGTTCCCCTGGCGGCGGGGCGTGCGGGGGATTGTTGAAATTGTACTTGACACCAGGTGATTTTTCAATTATTGGTCGATGGTTCAAACAAATTAGGGAGAATTTGCCGTGAGAAAATATACTGTCAGTGCCAAGGCTTGCGATAATAAAGGAAAATGGTGGGTGGTTGACGCCCAGGATGCTGTTCTGGGCCGGCTGGCAACCACAGTGGCCAGCCGCCTGCGGGGAAAACACAACCCCATGTTTACGCCCCATGTGGACAGCGGGGATTGGGTAGTGGTGGTGAATGCCGAAAAAATTAACCTCACGGGGCGCAAATGGTCCCAGAAAACCTATTACCGCCACAGCGGTTACGTGGGCGGTATAAAATCCATCACTGCTGAAAAATTGCTTGAAAAACGTCCGGAAGACCTGGTTCGCTTTGCCGTCAAGGGCATGCTGCCCAAGAATCGTTTGGGACGTAAATTGTTTAAGAAATTAAAGGTCTATACCGGGCCGGACCATCCCCATGTCGCTCAGCAGCCGGAGACTCTGGAAGTCTGATCTATCCGGCCGGGGAAGGAAACCTCCGGGACAGGATACAACTTTTAAATTCCATTGAACGGGTGAAATGAATGGAACAATCTGTATATTACGCCACTGGTAGAAGGAAATCCGCTACGGCCCGAACCTATATGATGCCGGGCAACGGGACCATTACCGTCAACGGTCGTCCCATGGAAGAGTATTTTTGCGTCGCTTCCGCCCAAAAACATCTAACCCAGCCTTTGGCGCTGACCAATACTGCCGGACAGTGGGATATCCGCGTGCGGGTCAGGGGCGGCGGAATCAAAGGCCAGGCCGGTGCGGTACGCCACGGGATTACCCGGGCCTTAATGCTCATCGATCCGGACCTGCGCACATCCCTGAAACGGGCGGGTTTCGTGCGTCGCGACGACCGGGTCAAAGAGCGTAAAAAATACGGGCAGAAAGGCGCCCGCGCACGGTTCCAGTTCTCCAAGCGGTAAGCCCGGCGCAATCATTCTTCTCAGTCCAACCGATCAGAGGGTTTGGGCGGCGAAAGCCCCAAACCCTCTTTGTTTGTGCGCCTGATAGCGCTTCCCGCCCTGCCTGCAACCGGCAGACCAGCCCCCTGTCCGGGGTTTCCCGGGCAACCCTCCCCATATGGTGCAGGGACGGATGGGAAACCCGCTCTCTCCCCGCTTTCCATTTTATTAAAGTATGCACAATCAGCAAGGAGGCGTGCCTGATTCATCCACAAGCGTGGCACCATATCTTGCATTGTCCGGCGGGTTTCGTGTATGTTCCCTGTCACGTTCACGCCACGCCGCAATGCCCGTGATTACATAACTTCAGCTTCACTATGACCGCTTATTTCATCCGCCGCCTGCTGCTGGTAATTCCCACTTTTCTGGGAATCACCATCATGGTCTTCACCATTACCCGCTTCGTGCCGGGCGGGCCCATCGAGCGCATCATTGCCCAGGCCCAGCAGATGCCCAGCATCAGCGGCACAGGAATGGCGGCGGAGCAGACCCAGCCCCTTTCGGAAGAACAGATCAATGAACTGAAGAAATATTACGGTTTCGACAAGCCGGTGCTGGTGAGCTATGTCCTGTGGCTGGGCAAAGTGCTCAAAGGCGATTTGGGAACCTCCACCCGCTATTACGATCCGGTCTGGGAGATGATCCGGGAGCGGATTCCCATTTCGCTCTATTTCGGCATTCTGTCCATGATTCTGACCTACGGCATTTGCATCCCCCTGGGCATCATCAAGGCCATTAAACATAAAAGCGGCTTCGACAATCTCTCCTCGGTGGTGGTATTCATCGGCTATGCCATTCCGGGCTGGGTGGTGGGAGTGCTGATGCTGGTGGTGTTTGCCTCCCATTGGGAGATATTCCCCCTGGGCGGCCTGATGAGTGACGATTTCGAGGATTTCACCCGGCTGGGCCAACTGGCGGATATTGCCCGGCACACCGTCCTGCCCCTGGTTGCCTACGTCGCCGGATCATTCACCGTCATGACCTTTTTAATGAAGAACAGTCTGATGGACAATCTGGCGGCGGATTACGTCCGCACCGCCATTGCCAAGGGATTGCCGTTTAAGGTGGCCGTTCTCAAACACGCCCTGCGGAATTCCCTGATACCCATTGCCACCAGTTTCGGCAACAATATCTCGGTCATTTTGATGGGCTCGTTTCTCATCGAAACCGTCTTTAATATCAACGGCATGGGCCTGATGGGCTACGAGTCGGTGGTGGAGCGGGACTACCCCGTGGTCATGGGAATTCTGGTGATCTCCTCCCTGCTCTCCCTCATCGGCAACATTCTATCGGATATTTGCGTGGCCCTGGTGGATCCGCGGGTGAAGTTCGAATAATAAAAATCTCGCCTGCGGCGATATTTATTAATCGCTGCGCGATTTTTTGAAAAAAGATAACAATTGTTTGTTTTTGATTTTTTGTCCAGGAAACTATGCGATTTAAGCTTAATCCGTTAACGCTGAAAAAGATTCGGCGGTTTCAGTCCATTCGGCGGGGGTATGTCAGCTTTTGGCTGTTTATCGTCATGCTGGCAGTCTCCTTTGCGGCGGAACTGCTGGTGAATAACCGCGCTTTGCTGGTCCGTTATGATGGACAGTTTTATTTTCCGACCTACGGTCATATGTTGCCGGGCAATACCTTCGGCGAGGATTATGCCTACGAAACCGATTACCGCCAGCTGGCCCTGCGCTTTGCCGCGGAAGATACCGGCAATTGGGTCCTGATGCCGCCGGTGCCCTTTAACCCCTATGAGATCGATTCGAAAACCGACGACTATCCCCCGTTTCCGCCCTCCATTAAGGAAAGGCACTACCTGGGGACCGATTCCGTGGGGCGCGATATCGTGGCCCGCCTGGTTTACGGCTTCCGCATCGCCATCCTCTTTTCCCTGCTGCTGCTGGTCATCAACTACGTTGTGGGCGTGTTCATCGGCAGCGCCATGGGCTTCTGGGGGGGGAAATTCGATCTGTTCTTTCAGCGGATCATCGAGATCTGGTCCAATGTGCCGTTTTTATATGTGATTATCATCATCTCTTCCATCGTGGTGCCCAATTTTTTCATGCTGATCCTGATTATGGCGATTTTCGGCTGGATCGGCATCACCTGGACCATGCGCACCGTCACCTACAAGGAGCGCTCCCGGGAGTATATCCTGGCGGCCCGCGCCCTGGGCGCTTCCAACCTGCGCATCATCTTTAAGCATATCATCCCCAACACCATCGCCATTATCGTCACTTTCGCCCCTTTTTCGGTTTCCGGCGGCATTGTCGCGCTGACCTCCCTGGACTACCTGGGGTTCGGACTGCCGCCGCCCACGCCCAGTTGGGGGGAGCTGATCCAGCAGGGCTGGAACAACCTCGATGCCTGGTGGATATCCGGATCGGTGATCGGCGCCATGGTGGTCACCCTGATGGTGGTTACCTTTATCGGTGAAGCCGTGCGGGAGGCCTTTGATCCCAAGATGCACACGGTCTACGAATAATCCATGGGAGGCGTGCAACCATGATATTGTCCAGAACCATCCTGAATTTAGTGATGCTGGCTACGCTGATCATGGCCGGGGCCTGTACCCGGGCGGTAAAAGAGGAGCGGTTGATCGCCGAACGTCCCCGCTTCGAGATGCTCATCGCCGCCGATACCAGCGAGTTCAAGGACGCCGTCAGAGAGCGCTTGCTTGAAAGCTACCGCGGGGAGGGCAACATTACCCTCATGGGGGTGGACGGATTGAGAACCATCGATCCCGCCGCCTATGATGTCATTCTGATTATGGATACCTGTCTGGCCTGGACCCATTTCAATCCTTCGCTGATGCGCTTTTTAGAGGGCTCTGCGGAGTTTAAGCATGTGGTGCTCTTGATCACGGCCGGTGATCCGGAGTGGACCTTCAGCCAGGGCGGACTGGATGCCGTCACCGCCGCCTCGGAAACCGAAAACGAAGAACGGGTCGCGGCCCGGCTCAAGGAACAGATCGAGGGCATTTTAGCCAATCCACGGTAATTCCGTGGACCTAACCGAGATACACATTATCGAAAATATACCCAATGGGAGATGACCATGCACAGAATGAAACGGCTTGCAACCACTGTTGTCCTGTTAATCCTGGGCAGCCTGCCCCATGCGGGATGGGCTGCGCCGCAGCTGCCGGACGATATCCAATGGCTGACCAACGACAGCGATCCGGTGTATGCCTCGCCGGAGGCCCAAAAAGGGGGCACCCTGCGCCTGGCCATCCGCAGTTTCCCCCTGACCTTCCGCACCGTGGGTCCGGATTCCAATGCCGAATTCCGCAGCGCCATTCTGGGCAACCAGTTGAGCCTCACCGGGCTGCACCCCAACACCATGAACATCGTCCCCGAGCTGGCCACCCACTGGGCCTTCGGCAAAGACAAAAAAAGCATGTTCTTCAAGCTCAACCCCCAGGCGCGCTGGTCCGACGGCCAGCCGGTGACGGCCCAGGATTTCGCCTACACCCTGGAATTTATGCGCTCCAAGCACATCGTGGCCCCCTGGTACAATGATTATTACACCAAGGAGATCGACAAGGTGGTGGTCTACGACGACCATACCCTGGCCGTGGTGGGCACCAAGGCCGAGCCCGATCTGCACCTGAAGCTGCCCCTGGCCCCCACCCCCCGGCACTATTACGGTGAACTGGGTGACGATTTTGTGAAAAAATACAACTGGCAGATCGTGCCCAATACCGGTCCCTACCAGATATCCGAGTTCAAAAAGGGCAAGTTTGTCAAATTCAGCCGTAAAAAGGAGTGGTGGGCCCGGGATCTGAAGTATTTTCAGAACCGCTTCAACGTGAACCGGGTGACCTACACCGTGGTGCGCAATGAAAATATGGAGTGGGAGTATTTCAAAAAGAAAAAGGTGGATGTCTTTGATCTGAACCCGCCCCAGTACTGGCATGTAAAGAGCAAGCTGCCGGCCGTTGAAAACGGTTATATCCACCGGCTGTGGTTCTATAACGATACGACCCGTTCGCCCTTCGGGCTGTGGCTGAACCAGGATAAGGAGATTTTCAAAGAGCGGAACGTGCGCTACGCCTTTGCCCACGCCATGAACATGCAGAAGGTGATCGAGAAAGTGCTGCGCAACGATTTTACCCGGCTCGAGCATGGCTACGTCGGTTACGGCCCCTACTCCAACAACACCATCAAGGCCCGCCGTTTTGATATCGACAGGGTGGCCGAATATATGCGGACCGCCGGCTGGCAGCGGGGCGCCGACGGCATCTGGGAGAAAAACAACCGCCGCTTCTCGGTGGAGGTGACCTACGGTTCGGAGCGTCATACCCCCAAACTGGTGGTGTTGAAGGAAGAGGCCAAGCGGGCAGGGGTTGAACTGACCCTGCAGCAGCTCGACCCCAGCGCCTGGTTCAAGAAGCTGGCCGACAACCGGCACGAAGCCATCATCATGGGCTTCGGCACCGGCCTGCGCCCCTCCTTCTGGCAAACCTGGCACTCGGACAACGCCCACAAACCCCAGACCAACAACGTGACCAATGCCGATGACCCGGAACTGGACCGCCTCATCGAGGCCTACCGCAACTCCCTGGAGGAGGCGGAACGCATCCGGCTCTCCCTTGAGATCCAGGAGCTGGTCCATGCCCTGGGCGCCTTTGTCCCGGAGGCCATGCGGCCTTACTTCCGGGCGGCCTACTGGCGCTGGTGGCGCCTGCCCACGCCGGCCGCCACCAAGCACTCCGGGGGGGCTTTCACTGTTTTTGACAGCATGACCGGGGGTCTGTTCTGGTACGACAAACAGCTCCATGAGGAGACCAAAAAGGCCATGAAGAAGAAAACGCCCTTTGACGCGGTGACC
>Ga0180436_10002981_pt1 | contig 15724 bp, 10 predicted proteins | sample SS_ome_2_FD_132434 | JGI IMG/M metagenome (GOLD analysis project Ga0180436, IMG submission 132434) | Hypersaline lake sediment archaeal communities from the Salton Sea, California, USA - SS_3_S_2 metaG | ecosystem: Environmental > Aquatic > Non-marine Saline and Alkaline > Hypersaline >...
AAGTCCATCATTCAGCCCGGTGGCCGCACACCATCCGTCCGCGGAACGGGCGATGCGCTCGGTTACTTCATCGGGACGGTGCACCTGAGAGTAGCATATGATCTCAAACTCGCTCCGATCATGGGATTCCAGCAGGGGTAGAAAGAAATAGCTAACCGAATGCCGGCGGAAATCCGGGGAGACATAGCCAATACGCAGTCGGCGGTTGGTTGAGCAGTTATTTACATAGTGCGTCGGCCGGGTCAGCGGATCTCCATGCAGCAGCCACCAGGTTTGGGAGAGATTAAATAGGTCTTCCCGAGGAACCTTGTCATCATAATGATTGAAAAAGATATAATTACTGCGAACCGCCGGAGAGCGTGGAAATAATTTGAGCAACATTTTGAAACAGGCGATGCCGGCTTGATAACGTCCCTGGGTCACCAGATCACGCCCCAGGTTGTTCAGGGGTCCCGAAGGTTGCTGTTCGTGTTTTATCGCCTGCCGAAACATCCAGCGGGCCTCGGACAACTGCCCTTTCTCGCTATACACTAGACCCAAAAGATTATTAGCAGTGGCATTTTTGGAATCCAACCTGATGGCTTGCTGAAGAATCTCTTCAGCATCATCCAGTTTGAATTTTTCCAGATAATAGCTTCCCAACAAGACATAGCTTAGCTGAAAATCTGGATGAGCCTTGATTACCGTTTCTAACATCTCAACCGCCGGACCATCAAACCCCCGATTACGAAGCAAGTTGAAAAGGTTGGTTAGAGCCCCTGTGTGCAAAGGGTCTTGATGCAGGGCGGAGCGGTAGCATTTGATCGCCTCATTGAATTTCCCCTGCACCTGATAAACATTGCCCAGGGAATTTAAACTCTCCAAGTCCTCCGGCTCAATAGTATGAGCGTGCTGATAATGGGTCACAGCGGCTTCCACATCGTTTTCTAATTCACACACCACGGCCAGTTCAAACAGGGCATCGAAAAAGCGCGGCTGCAAACTCAGGGCTCTCTGCAAACTCTCCCGCGCCTTGGGAAAGGAGCCCATGGATTTATATGCTTTGCCTAAATTGTAATGGGCTTCGGCGTGGTCGGGATGTTTCTCCACATATTTAAAATATGAGGCCACGGCATCCTCTATCTGCCCGTTTTTCTGATACGCATTCGCCAGATTGTAGAGGGCTTCGTCGAGGCTAGGCGCAATGGAACGAGCTTTAGTAAATGCCTTGATCGCCTCTTTTGCTCGTCCGCTATCCAATAGAACGTTACCCAGATTATTGTAAAAAATTGGTTGACGGGCATCCTGTCTAATGGCTTGTTCAATCAGTTGCTGCGCTTTTTCGTATTTTCCTTTGGTCTGAGCTATAAGGCCGAGCAAGTGCAGAGCATCCGGGTGATTGGGCTGGCGGGATATGATCGTTTGATAGAGTTGTTCAGCGGCCTGGATGTTACCCTGCTGATGGAGTTCTATGGCTCGGGCTAATTGTTTTGCGGCTGCGGCTCGTTTTTTTTTGCTTGCTGTACGTTTCCGAGGCATCGGGCTGACTTTCGATTATTGGTCAGTTGCGGTCAAGGGAATTTCCTTTCCCCCTATCCGGCACCATTGAACCCATTGTTGACGGTAGCAGTGCTCAACTTTACGAGCAAAATCGGAAGCATTGCAGAGCCTCGAATTGAGCAGTTTATTCCTCAAGTTTTGTCGGAGGAGCTGCAAATGATCCCGGTCGCGGGCCAAATTCAAGGCTTTTTGCACATACGTTTGCTCATCTGCCGCAATTAAATCATCCAAACCGATCCGGGATAAAAGCGAAGCACCGACACGGGCTGAATGTCGATTTCCGCATAGCGTAACCACCGGAACGCCCATTAATAGTGCCTCACAGGTGGTAGTGGTGCCGTTATAGGGAAAGGGGTCCAGAGCTATGGTCACATCATTGTAAAGTTCCAGGTGTTCCGTTGTGGACTCAGCCCAGTGCTTCAATATGATGCGCTCAGGTGAAACGTCATTTTTCTGAAAAAGGCCCAGGTAGCGATCGCGTGTGCTTTCGTCGGCCAGGGGCTTGCTTTTTAAAAACAGATTAGCTTGCGGAACTTCTCTCAGGATTTGCGCCCAGCAATGGATAACCTTTTCATTGACTTTGGGCAAATTGTTAAAAGAGCCAAAGATGATGGAGGTATTGCCTGATGATGAAGCAACCACAGAGGGTAGTGACCCTGGAGGGGTATAGCAGAGGAAACATCCCGGGAGCCGAAGCAGATGTTCGCTGTGAAATTGATCGGCCTCAGAGTAGGGATCGGCAACCTCGTCGGTTAGACGATAATCCATCATCGGTAAACCCGTGGTCCCCGGATATCCCAACCAGGAAATTTGGATAGGTGCGGGTTTTTTAGCGAAAACGTTAAGGCGGTTGCCGGCCGTATGCCCAGCCAAGTCTACCAAAATATCAATTCTGTCATCTCGAATGTTCTGAGCGACAGCCTTATCGGTCTGCCCCACCGTGAATCGCCAATGATGGCAACAGGACCGGATGCGGGCGGTGGAGTCATCGGGCTGCGGCACCTCGGCATAGGCGAATATTTCGAACTGATCCTTATTGTGATGCTCCACCAGGGGTTGAAAGAAGAAGCTGACCGAATGTCGCCTGAAATCAGGAGAAACATAACCAACACGCAGCCTCCGCGTGGGAGTTGGGTCATTGGCGAAAGTTACTGGGGAACTTAAGGCCCGGCTTTGCCGGTCACCCCATTGACAAGCCGTTTTATAGAGCTGACGGCGCCCCATGTCCGAATGGTATAGTTGGGCATAAAGATAATTACTATTTGCGGCGGCATGTTCCGGTGCATGCTCCAAGGCCCGTCCGTAACAGTCCAGAGCCGACTGGATACGACCCTGGGCTTTATAGACATTTCCTAAATTCAGGAGCGCATCGGGATCGTGGGGGTTCAGGCGCAATGCGGCCTGCAATACACTGCTTGCCTCGTCAAGAAAGCCTTGGTCTTTGAATACAACTCCCAGATTATTATAGGCCTTCCTGTGGTCGGGATTACGCTGGATGATACGCTGGAAAAGTCGGGCCGCCAGCTCCGGCCGGCCCTGCTCTTTTTCCAAGGTCCCCAGGTTCAAACAGGCATCCAGATTACCAGGATCCAAATCAAGGGCATGGTTCAGGCATTTGCGTGCAGCATCAATCTGCCCCATATGGCGTAGCAAATTGCCCAAGTTGGCATTGATAGCGGAGTTTTCCGGAGAAATCACAAGACCTTGCTCGAAACAGGAGCGGGCCTCTTTAAACCTATCCTTTCTGGCCAATAGCACCCCCAGTTCGTTAAGGGCGGGAACGGATTCTCCATCGATCTCGAGGGCGCGCTTAAGGCTGCCCTCAGCCGGGGCGAACATTCTGAGTTCCTTCTGGACCGCTCCCAACCGGACCCACAATTCGGCATTGCGAGGCTCCAGATCAAGGGCATGTGTGAAATGTCCAATAACCTCATCCAGTCGATCATCCGCTTTAAGGACTTTGACCAATTCTTCAAGGGACGCCACAGATGACGGCTGGCGATCCAAAATCTTCATCAGGCAATCTTCCGCAGCAGCCAGATCGCCAACTTCCCGATAGGTCTTTCCTAAAATAAACTGAACCTTGAGATCCTGGGGGACAAAATGAAGATACTTGGTGAAACATCTTATAGCCTCGGCAAACTGCCGCTGATACCTATGAGCGTTTCCTAAATTAAGCCAAATCGCTGGCAGCTTGTGTCCATGTACAAGAGCCTCGCTAAACGCATCAATGGCCTCTTGATACCGACCGCCTTTCATGTATGTATTACCTAAATTGTTGAGATATATGGGCGACGCCGGTTTCATTGCAATGGCTTGGCGGATTAATTCAATAGCTTTTTCATAGCTCCCACGTATCTGGGCAGAAACACCCATGAGATGGATAGCATCAGCATTCTGAGGATACGATTCGAGAATATTCCTACAGATCGCATCAGCTTGGTCTAACTGACCTACTTGATGGTACTGAATAGCCTCCTCTATCAACTGTTTTTGTTCAGAAAGCTTGGCGTCTGCATTTGGATCGGTGATAGGCATCGGTCAGTGATCCACACGGATTGGCGTTTGGACATCGCGTTAATTCAGGACTAATCCGTGCACCTTATAGTTAATAGGGAGATATGATCCCGTCAATGGGTTATCAGTGGATTGTATCCGCCAATTGTTAGCGTCTCAACATATATTTCAAGGAAGATACCAGTATAACACGAAAACCAACGTATACCTAACACGCTTTGTTACAGGAATACCGCAAGGCGGGATACATGACTGTCGAAAACGTGGAAGTGGTTGAATCAACAAATTTTAAGATCCGAAATCGCCCCGATGGTACTGCCCAATGGCCAAAAATACCGTATCCAGCACATCCCCCACGATCTCTTTCAGGGGATGGTCTTCCGGTAAACCGCGATAAAATGAGCTGAGCTGATCTTTATGGTCAGACAGTTCCGTAACCAGGGGCTGCAGGGCTTTGGATTCGATGCTGTGATCATCCAGTTGAGCAACAAAATGTTCCAGGCGTTCCAATACGGTTTCGGCGGCGGCCACCAGGGACGCTGTATCCACGGAGCTTACATCAGCGGGGAGAATCCCTGCCGGCGGGAGCACGCCTGCGGGTCCGCCAAGGGGGGCAGGGGCGCCGGACGATACGGGTTTATGCGGACCCAGGGCCGATTTCAATGTATCGGCAAACTGCGGGCCATCCACCCCTGCGGACTTGGGTTTGGGGGGGGTCGCCGGGGCTGCCCCCGGAGTTTTGCCGTCCAGTTGGACTTTCATGACCTTACCTCTTTGGCAACGGGATAATAGTACCTGCTGTCCGCAAGGAAGGTTTCCTTAAGGGGCAGGGTTTTCGGTCAGACACTACCTGCATCAATACAAGTTTCATTCCAGCCCCGGCTGCCCGGGCCCGCTCCGCCTGCGTCCCGGATTCAATCAGACCATGGATACCCGCCAATGAAGGTTTTGCACCAGACGGACGGAATAACCGCCCGGATGGACCCGGCCATTTATTAATTCTTGAAAGGGCAATTTTTGCCCCTGCCGGTAAGAAAATCCATGGGTTCCCCGGGTCCCCGGAAGTCCACGGCCGCTTCACCTTTAAAAAATCCTTAAGTCCAGGGCCAGGGTTCCCGATAATAGGGGTAGATTTTATCAACAGCTGTAAACTGTTTCCAAACGATCAGTTTCAATTCCCCAGTGTTTCAGCCCAGGGCACAACAGTGGCAATTTCGGGTCGAACACGAATGATAGGGATAACAGGCCAGCATCGCTCCAGCTCCGGCGATGGGCACAATCTGAGGTTAAACACCGATTTGGACATTAAACCATTGATCAGTGAGTGGTTGGAAATCGACCCCCGGGAACTCCACAAAATCGAACTGGAGGACATCAGGCTGACGGATGAGGCTGAGGTAAATTTGAACACTATTATTTCACAGATGATAGACGACTCCATATCCGTGACCGCCACGGCCGGTGAACTGCTGGCCCAAATTGACCAACTCATCGACTGCCGGGGATTCTGGCTTGAATCTTCCCGGGACCTGCTTTTATACCTCCAGGTCTGGCACCAGGCCAAAACCGTTCTAGTGCCCCATCGTTTCTGGCGGGTCCGCCGGCTCCCCTCAATTCATTAGCGCACAAAAAAAGGGCGGCGTTGTACAAAAAACGCCGCCCTTTCATTTGGATCCCGTGCATAGCACGATTAGTATGCCAAAAAAGCTTATCTCATGGTTTTAGCCAGGGATTCCCAGGAATCGGCCAAGGGGGACATGATATCAACCAGGCCGGCTTCATCCAGGCCCAGGGCACGGTAGGTCTCCTCCTCGATATTGGCCATGGGATCCTCATCGGCATCCTCATCCAAAGCCAGTTTATGGGCCCAGCAGTTGGCCACGTGGACAATATGGGCCAGGTCGTTGTCCTCCGAATCTTCGGGAAAGTGATGGTATTTTATGGCCAACCCCAATGTTTCGGGAAGATTCCACTGCTGGCACAGATCGGCGGCCAGTTCGGCATGGTCGAAACCAAACAATTGGCGCTCGGCCTCGGTGGTATCCTGCCCATACTGCTTGCGGGTTTCCACAAACGTTTCTTTTTGCTCTTTGATGTAAGGATCGAGGACCACTTTGCCGATGTCATGGAACAACCCCACGGTAAACGCGTCACCTTCCAGCCTGGGCCGTCTTTTGCTCGCCAGTAACTTGCCCCCCAGGGCCACGGCCAATGAGTGCCGCCACAGGGTTTCGGCATCCTGATCATATCCGTCCAGGACTTTGACCAGATAATCGGAAGCACTGGCGGCGGTGATGATCTCGCTGAGGGTCTTATGACCCAGGACCACCGAGGCATGCTGCACCGATGAGACCTGTCCCACCAGACCGTAGTAGGCGGAATTGGCCACCTTCAGAATGCGCACTGCCATAGCCTGATCTTCCTCGATAATGGAACTGACATCCTTAAAGCTGGCCATGGGATCGGCCAGGATCTGCTGGGCGCGCAGGGCGGTGTGCAGCAGGGGCGGCAACTCATGGAGGTTATCCAGGATCTCCGTCTTGAGCGCATTGGCATCTTCACTGTTTATTTCAGTCCTTGCTGCTGATTTCACGCTTGCTTCGCCAAAAATGGAGACCAGTTTTCCGCAAAGAATCAGGATAAACACCGCCCGGTAAAAATCATTGGATTCGTGAGCGCCCGCCGTCCTGATTTCGTCCAGGGACTTCTCGCCATCTATGACACCCAGTATTTTCAGTTCCAAATCGCTCAGGGGCAGTACCAACTCAGCACCGTCCTGGCGGGTTTTTAAAATGGCTCGGGGATCGTCGATAAACCGGGTAAAAACATCACCCGCCTCTAGGCTGCGCGCAGCGGACACGGCCAGTTCCATGAGATTGAGTTTCACCGGCACGATATTGGACTCCTTGATATTGGAGCCCCTGAATTCATACCCCCCCTCCTGCCAGGAGTAGAGGTTGCTGAAAATCATTTCCGCCTGGCGGCGAATGATTTCACCCAGGGTATGGACATCGATTATCTTGTCATCCACCAGCACTTTGCCCAGGGCAATTTTCTGGGACTTGGATTTTGTAAGGCCGCTTTTCAACTGCTCGGCGGATATCAGATTGTTGTGCTGCAAGAGGTAACCCAGCAGCGCTTCTTTCTGATACCCAACAGCATGGATAACCGCCCCGTGCTTGATGTAGATCTTAACCCGTTGATCACCGTGAAAGGCTTCCAGCACACCGGTTTTCCCCTGGGCGTAAATCTGCCAGAGCATCCCGGCTAAAGAGTCATCATTCACAGTACCATACAGAGACATTTTTTCTCCTCAATTGTATCCAGCTAGGCCAGGATACATTCTGCTATTTTTTCGCGCAGTTCATTAAAATGGTAAGGCTTGGAAACCCGGCCGACAAAGCCGTAATCCCGGTAATCCATCATGGCCGGATCATTGGAGTACCCGCTGGATACGATACCCCGCACCTTGGGATCGATGGCTTGTAAGCGCTCAATGGCCTCTTTGCCCCCCATGCCATTTTTGACGGTCAGATCCAGGATTACCACATCAAAGGGTTCCTGGCGCCCCAGCGCCTCTTGGTAAAGCGCGATGGCTTCTTCACCGTTCTTGGAAAAGGCGGCGATATGCCCCATGCGGCTGAGAATACGGCCCACCAATTGGCGAATCATCTTCTCATCATCCATAACCAGGACGCGTGCCGGACGCTCCAACAGCCCCGGCGCAGGCACGGATTTGCTTTTTTCCGTTACGGCCACACCCTGTTCGGCCGCCGGCAGATAAATATGGAAACAGGTCCCTTCCCCGGGTTGGGTAGAAAGGTCAATCAATCCGCGGTGCCGATGGACAATGGAGTAGCAGATGGACAATCCCAGCCCGAGTCCCTTCTGCTCGCCCCGCTCTTTGGTTGAAAAATATGGATCAAAGATCTTTTCCGTAATGGGAGCGGGAATTCCAGGCCCCTGGTCACAAACCGATAATTTCACATAGTGTCCCGGTCCCAGCATCAGGCTATGATCCCGATGCTCAAAGTTTTCCGCCATGATGCGGATCATCCCCCCGCGGGGCATGGCTTCCCGGGCATTCATAACCAAATGGTAGATGACATGGCTGATCTGTTTTTTATCCACCTCCACGGGCCAGATATGCTTGGCAATGTCGTACTCACATTGCAGGTTGGAACCGCTCAAAGTGAACTCTGCCGCCACCTGGATCAGCGGTGCAACGGAGACAACTTCCTTATTGGGAACACCTCCCCGGGAAAAGGTGATCAATTTCTCCGTCAGATCCCGGGCCACCTCAGAGGCTTTCTGGGCCTCCTCCAGGAGTCCGTAAATATCCTGGTCCGGATCCAGGGAGGCCTGCGCCAAAGAGATATTGCCCATGATGACGGTCAATAAATTATTGTAATCATGAGCAATTCCACCAGACAAGGCGGCAATCGACTCCAGGTTTTTAACATTGATCAACTTCTCTTCCATGCGGCGGTATTCGGACAAATCCCGAACCACCAGCAACCAGGCCGGCCGGCCCTGGTGGTTTACCGAGTCGATCTTGAACCGAATCCACAACCGCCCGCCGGCGGCATCCACTATTCTTCCGATTTGAGCCTCGCCGGTGGGTACACGTGTGCTTTTAAGGGCTGTTTTTATCTCTTCGGAATCAATGCAACTATCCCAGGGAGCCCCATACATCTTTCCGGATTCAGCCCCCACCATTTTCGCAAGGGAGTTGTTGGCGTAGCGAATGGTGTCCGCCTGGATAATGGCGATTCCATCCTCGAAACAATCGAGGCAGCGGCCCCAGTTCATTTCCCGGGCTTCAGCGGGCGTTAAAGATCCGCCGTTGCCCGGCAATCTGTTTTCAGCCGGAGGTTGCGTTTTTCCATCTGTCATGGCTCACCTGTAGGAGTGTCCTAAGTCATTATCCGCCAGAAGGCCTGGTGCCTGTCCGTCATGGCGCTTTTCGACCGAGTAGAGGATAACCCTCCCAAATACTACTTTCCGATTACCTGCATATTTCATCCCTGCCCGACACGACTTTCCCAGGATGCGGACCATGATATCCATCTAAAGCAGTTATTGGCTAAAATGAAAATAACTTTACCGAAATTACCGCTTTATTCAAATCAATTATCTACCGTAAAGGAATTTTAAATTGCAACCCCTTGCATCGGCACGGCGCCCCTGTTTAGAATGCAGCACCAAACAAAGGAATCTGCCATGCCGCCAACCACTGCTTCGGAAACCACGGGAAAGACCGGCTGCGAAAATCTACAGCGCCTCAATCCCCTGTTCTGGCTCGCCGCCCTGATCCTGTTGCTTGCCCTGGGAGACGCTGCTGTCAATTTTTACAGCCTGCTCTACCGGCCAGCCACCCAATGGGCCGCCGTCCAGTCGGACAAGGCCCCGGCCCCCACCGGGGCCAAATCCACGGATCCCGGAGCAGCGCCAAACAACCGCCAGGCGGATACCCCGTCCGCACCGCCCGGGAAAAGCCTTTCAGGATCATCAGCGCTGCCCGGCCAGTCGGCCAAGCTCCAGCCTCCCCGCCAGGCAGTCGGTCCGGACCAGCCCCCGGTCCCTGCTGCCCCGGCAGTGGAGGCAGATGACAGCAAGGCAATAGATCGCCGCACTGCTGTGGCTGAAATAGAGGCCGGCCAAGCGAAAGACCGCCGGAACACCGGTGACCCCCTAGGGGTAAGCCCCGAGCCACCGGTGGCGCCGTCTTACCCGGTTGACCCCCCCGGGGCCGCAGCTCCCCCAGTTGAAACATCATCCCCGTCGCCGGTCCCGGTCCCCGGGTCAGCCGGGCGACCCTTCGCCGGCCTGCCCGATCAGACATCGCGGCTGCACCGGGGCGCATACCAGGAGGCCGCCGACCGCTTTCAGGAAGCCCTGCAGACTGTCACCCAGCGATTCACCGTCAGCCTGGAGGTGGCCTGTCAGCCGGACACCCTGGATCGCGCCTTTACCCAGGGTGATTTCCACCCCGCCCTTTACCTCTTGCCCCGCAGATTGGGCGATCGGGACTGTTTTGTGCTGCTCTGGGGTTTATATGACAGCGCCACCGCCGCCCACCGGGACATGGCCCAATTACCCGCTTATTTCCACCAGCAAACGCCCCCTCCGCGGGTGGTGCTGATGGCAACGTAGCTACGCTAATAACATTCCGGGTATCAGGCCAGCCCCATGAGACGCTGCCGCCGGCTGACGATTTCCAGAATGCGGATACCATATTTCCCGTCCTGCACCATGACCTCCCCTTTGGCGATGAGTTGATCGTTGGCCAGAATATCCACCGGCTCACTTTCCATTTTCATCAACTCCACCACACTCCCCGTACTCAAACCAATGATATCGTCAATGGCGGTGTGCGTGCGCCCCAGTTCCACGGAGATCCGGATGGGAATATCAAGGATGAACTGCAGGCGGCCGGAATCCGCAAGGCGGGGCTGTTTTTCCTGCACCGGTGTGGGTGGGGGCTGGTCCGCTGCGGCCTCCTGCTGGGCGGCCACAGCGGCAACCAGAGCGCTGGGATCGGTGACCTGGTCGTTTTCGATGCCGATGCTTGTATCCGCGGCCGGGGCGGTTTTAAACACATTGACGCCATGGGTGGATTTGAGCCCCAACTCCACGCAAACCTCACCGTCATCGGACTTGAAATGGAACTTATGATAGGTCTCCATATTGAGGGACTCGATGACGAAATCGGCCCCGGAGGTAATGGAGGGTGTTGATATCGCGCAAACCATGCCTTTGTCGGTAAACTGCGACTTCAAATTGCCGCCGATGATGTTGCCCAGTTCTCCCAGCAGGTCCTTAATCTCTTCATCATCCTCCACTTCCTCAGGCGCGACCCCCATCATGCAGGCTGTCATAATCCGCGCGAAGTCATAGCTGACATCCACCGAGATCACGCCCAGGACAGTTCCGGCAAAGCTGATGGCGCCTACCAGGTGATCTCCGGGCTGTTGATCGGCAGCATCCGCATCCATCTTTTCCAGTTCGATGGAAAGCATGGTATCGAATACGTCAATGACGTTCTCTTCAATTTTGGCTGTCAAATTGAGGGTGGTGAAAATTTCATCCAGCGTCAGGGAGGGGCCGCTCTCCAGTTTTTCCAGATCGCCGGCCATGGACTTTTCCTGAACCTTGACGCCCAATTCCACCCCAAAGGAATGGTCGCCGCAGGAGTAAGCCAGTTGTTCATAGATTTCCATGCTCAGGGATCGAACCTGAAAATCATGCCCCCGGGTGATGGCCGGTGTGGAGATGGCGCAGGACATGCCCTCATCGGTGAAAGCTGATTTGAGGTTGCCGCCGACAATATTGCTGATCTCCCCCAGAAGGTCCTTGATCTCCTCATCGCCCTCAAGCTCCCCGGGTTCCAGACCCAACATGGTGCAGGCCATCAATTGGCAAAGGCTATAACTCACGCCGATGGTAATGATCCCGGTCACCTCACCGGCGAAAGTCACCGATCCCACCAGGCGATTCTCCTCTGGATCAGCAGGAGGCAGTTCTTCCAGCGGGCTGATCTGCATGGAGAGCATGGTGTCGAAAACATCGGTAATGGCTTTATCCATTGCTGTTTTCAGATCGAGGGATTTGATTTTGGACATGGCTTAACCTCGCGGATATTGATCCAGCAACACACGGTAGTACTGGCGCAAATGCAATACCTTGGCCACATACCGGCGGGTTTCATCAAAAGGCGGTATACCCTGGTGCCGGACCACCCGGCCGGGGCCGGCATTGTAGGCCGCCAGGGCCAGCCGTTCGTCAGCAAACTGCTCCAGGCACTCGGCCAGGAAGCGGGTGCCGGCCAGGATATTGCTCCCGGGGTCGAACAAATCGCCCAAAGAGGCGCCGAAAATGGCGCCGGTATGGGGCATCAACTGCATCAATCCGATGGCGCCTTTGGGTGACACCGCCCGGGGCTCGAAATCGGATTCCGCAGCGATAACCGCCAGGATCAGGGCCGGATCAACCTCATAGCGCTGGGCCGTAGTACGCACAGTGCCCAAAAAGGGCCTGGCCCGGACGCGTGCCCGCTGAAGATCTGCATGGGCATCCGTTGCCGACCAGGGCAAGTCCAAAGCGGCATCCGTGCCTGCCGGGTCGGGCAGGGTCGCAATACCTTCATCCCCTCCAACTGCATCCAGGCGGCCATTATGCATATCCTCCCCGGTGGCTGCAACCAGGTTCGGAGACTCTCCGCCAGCCTCGGCAAGGGCCTTTTGTCCATAGGCCGCATCCATCTGTCTGCGTTTCATTCCGCCGGTTAATATCTTCTCGATCTCTTCCGCGGAGTATCCCATGGCCTCAAGCTGATAGGCTTCATCCAAGGCCCTGAGGCGCGCTGTTCCGGATAGCAGCTGCTCGATTTCAGCTTCCGAATATCCCAGCATCTCCAAATAGCGCGGCAGGAAATCGGATGCGCCCCAGGCCTGACCCAGTGCAAGGAACAGGCCCATGAACAGGATTGCCAGCCCATTATGCTTCCATGCTGCTACCATCAGGCCTCCGGTCCCAAAAGCGTGATCTCGACCCGGCGATTGAGTTGCCGTTTAGCATCCGTAGTATTGGGTGCAAGGGGTTGAAATTCAGCAAACCCTTCAATGGATACCCGTTCCGGGGCCACACCGCGATGGATCAGAAAGCGCGCCACATTGACCGCCCGACCCGCCGAGAGTTCCCAGTTGGAAGGATATTGGTCGTTGTGGATGGGGGTGTTGTCGGTATGCCCCGCTACCTGGATCCCATACGCCGGCAGTTCCTTGAGACGCTGGGCAATGGTGTGCAGCACCGGTAAAAAGGCTGTCAGCAGTTCCGCCGTGCCCTCATTGAAGGTGATCTGCTCCCCGAGGACGATCACCAGCCGCCGGGCATCCCAGCGCACGGCGAAGGCCTGGTTCCCTTGCCCCTCAAGCAACTGGTGCACGTCCGCCTCCAGCTGGCCCACCCACTCCGGAAACGCCGTCCCCGGCAACTCCTCATCCCTTGTGGTTGTCTCCACCACGGGTGCCGGCGGCAGGAGTCGCTCCCGGGATTCCGGGGGATGCGCCGGAGGCTGTTGGGCCATGGGCGCAATGGCCCTGGCGGATTCCGGCCGGGCCGGGGGCTCACCGGCCGGACTGCCGATTTCAGCGCCATGGAACACGACAAAAAATATCAGCAGGAGGGTCATCAGATCGGCGATACTCCACAGCAGCCCATCCTCATCAAAGGAATGGCGGGCCAGGGAGCGGGTCAGTTTCAGGCGCCGACGCTCGGAAAACTCCAGGCGTTTGCGCCAAACACCCTGGGGCTGATCAGATGACATCATGGCGACGGGCCTTTAACCGGTAGAGCCAGCGTCCGGGCCGGCTTTTGGGTTTGCGATTTGGTTTTATTTTAGGTGCAGTTTGCTGCTGCGGGTGCAACCCCAGGGACGATTGCAGCCGGTGGGCGATGGCCAGCGGATTTTTACCGTCGGCAATGTCCATAATGCCCTCCAGGACCATATCCAGGACCATGGCCTCCTGTTTGAGCCGGGCATTAAGCTTGCGGGCCAACGGCATGAAGATGAAGTTGGCCAGCACAAGACCATATAGGGTGGTCAGCAGGGCCAGCGCCATGCTCTGCCCCACCCGGCCCATGTCGGATAAATCCTGCAATACATTTATCAAGCCGATGATGGTGCCGGCAAAGCCAAAGGCGGGGGCCAGCTTCGCCAAGGTATTCATCATGTTGACCTGTGATTCGCGGCGGTTGAAGTAGAGTTCGTATTCCTTTTCCATGATGTTGTAGATTTCATAGCGATCATACTCATCAAGAATCAGGTTAATCCCCTTGCGGATAAAGGGATTGCCGGACTTGCGCCCTTCCAGGCCCAACTGGCGGGGCCCCTGCCGGTACCTGACCCGCGCCAGGTGTTTGATCTCGGCAACCATGGTTGCCAACCCGGCCGTGGGGGGGTGGCGCAAATCTTTCAGACCCTTGAACATGTCCATAAATGTCGCCGGTGAGTAAGCCAGCATTCCCGAAATCAAGGTACCGCCCAGGACCACCAGGCCGCTTTTCAAATTGGTCCCGATGGCAATATCCCCCAACACATCGCGGGTAAGCACAAAAAAGGCTCCCAGCCCCGCGAAAACCAATAATTTTGAATACATGGCCAACACCCTCATAAGCGCTGCATATGCGATTAGTTTTTAGTCTGCCCGATCCTGCCGGCCAAATGCTGCGCGCCTTTTGCCCTAGGGTCCGGCAGTGCAGTCAGAGAACACCCAATACCGAAGTTAGCAGGTTCCGTGCCATAGATTGTCCCCCCGGAGCTGCAGGGACCAGCACCTCCCGGTTGGCGGGCTGATGGCAAAGCGGCAGGGAGAGGCTTGCAGGGCGGCACCCGTCCAGCTATCATCCAGGCAGTGTCGGCATACTGACAACTGTCAGGGTTTTGACACCGGCAGGGTGCCTTGCCAGTGCTGGCATTCGCAGAACACACACACAGTTGGCGACGGATCGTGCCCGGGTGCCATGGCAAGGGTGCCATAACATTCTGGTACATTCCATGCATGTCTTAGCTGTTGCTGGATTCCGTACCGACTGTTCCATGGGTCGGACGCATTTTTATGATAGCAGACTGACACTGGCGACGACAGACTATGGCCACGGACGAAACCCAAAAAAAACCAAAAAAACCGGATGGCGATTCTGGCCAGTCCATGACCCTGGACCAGAATGAAATCGACAGCCTGTTTCAGCAATTCAATCTAGACGGGGACTCCCGGGAAGCCAACGCAGATGAATCCCCGGAGGAGTCCGGCCCAGCTCCGGCCCAGGCGTCCACTCCCCTGGAATCATCGGACGATTCTGCCGTCTCCCTGGATCAGAACGCCATTGATGCCCTGTTAAGTTCATCCCCGGAAACAGGCAGCGAAGGGGATAGTCCCAACGATAATCCGGAACCCGACCCCACGGGTTCGGGACAGGCATCGCCAATAGAAAACGGCCCAGCGGAAGGTTCCGGGGCCACCCTTGATCAAAACGCCATTGATGCCCTGCTCAACTCCGCCAGCGCACCGCAAGAAACAGAGCAGGACCAAACCGCTAAGGCCTCTCCCCCGGCGGGGTCATCCCCGGATTTGCCGGACGCACCCGCTTCAGCAGATGAAAATGAAGTCATGAGCCTGGATCAGGATGAACTTGACCGGCTCTTTAAGGATTACTCCGAGGACAACGAAATTCCCGATCCGGCCCCCGGTGAAGCGAATGAGACTGCCCGGGAACAAACCACCGGGGTGGATGAGGACGAATCTGATTCAGCTGCCGGAGACACCACCCTGGACCAGGGCGCCATCGACCAGTTGTTTCAGGATGTGGATCCGGATGGCTCGGCTGAAGAAATTGAGGAGTTTCCGGATCCGGATGTCGTTCCCGGGGCTGATGAGCCCGAGCCTTCTGAAATTCCCAAGGCCACCGAACAGGCCGCCCCGCAAAGTACGGCCTTGGACCTCGAAACTGTTAATGATCTTTTCGCGGATATGGATTTCGAAGAAATGGAGGTGGAGGTGGAAGAGCCCCTCCCTCCGGATCTCACCGGGCCTGGAGCGGTCATCAAATCTGAACTTCCGGGAGAAGCCGATGAATCTGATCCAGATAGCCAGCCGGAACCTTTGCC
>Ga0180436_10002982_pt1 | contig 15720 bp, 13 predicted proteins | sample SS_ome_2_FD_132434 | JGI IMG/M metagenome (GOLD analysis project Ga0180436, IMG submission 132434) | Hypersaline lake sediment archaeal communities from the Salton Sea, California, USA - SS_3_S_2 metaG | ecosystem: Environmental > Aquatic > Non-marine Saline and Alkaline > Hypersaline >...
CTTTGGATGGGGGGGCATCCAGCGATATTTCCTTCAACCCAACAGAGATCTTTCCTCCGGTCGCTTCAACGGCGTGGTAGGCATTGGTCATGAGGTTCATGGCTATTTGATGGATCTGGGTGGAGTCCGCCTCTACCAGACCGCAATCGTTTTGGATGTTATGAGCTATTTCGATATTTGCCGGTATGGTGGAACGTGTGAGTTTCAGTACTTCCTTAACGATATGCTGGATGCCAACGGGGGTCTTGGGTTTATCCGATTGTCTGCTAAAGGCCAGGATCTGCTTGACCAGGTTGCTGCCCCTTCTGCTGGCCTTGTATATTTCCCGAATATTCTCATATTCCGGGCTGTCGGAGGAAAAATCCTCCATCAGCATTTCCGACATGCCGATGATGGGAAATAATATGTTGTTGAAATCGTGGGCAATGCCTCCGGCCAGGTTGCCGATGGATTCCAGTTTCTGGGCTTGCCGCAGGCGGGCTTCCATCTGCTTGCGGTGGGTGATATCCATATGGATGCCGAGCATCCGCACCGCTTTGCCCTGCTCATCTTTTTGGACTGCCTTGCCCCGCGCCAATATCCATCGCCAGCGACCATCCTTGGTCCGCATGCGAAATTCTATTTCGAGGGGTTCCGCCAACTTTATATGGCGAGTTACGGTATTATCGACATTGGCCAGATCATCCGGATGGATCAGGCTCCTGAATGTTTCGAATTTCTGGGGAAGTTCGTATGGCTCATAGCCGAGCATGGCATACCAGCGTGAGCTGAAATAAATTTTATCCGTATCAACCTGCCAATCCCACACGGCATCACTCACAGAATCGAGGGCCAGCTTCAAGCGTTCATCACTTTTGCGATAGGCTTCCTCCACATTTTTCCGGTCGGTTATATCCTGAAAGGTTTCGATGGCCCCCAATAATTTTCCGGAAGGGCTTTTAAACGGTGCCGCTGTGAAATACAGCCACTTGCCCTGTTCACCCAAGTGCGGGAAATAACCCTGGGCTTCATAGGCACCCTCGATCAACTCTGATTTTGCATATTTGCCGCTGTAGTAGCTTGAGATCGTATGCTCCGGCGCAAGGTTGACAACGAGGTCGGCGAGGGTGGGACGGTTTTCCGCGTAGAAGGCTTTCCAGGCGTCCTGGGTTCCGATCATGCGTTTGGCTGAACATCCCGTTAGCAGTTCGCAAGCCCGGTTCCAGTGGGTGACCTTGTGCCCGGTATCGATGACGAATGTGGGAATAGCGAGTTGCTGAACTACTTCAGATAATCCTGCACGGATCTTAGATTTTTTTCTATTATTTACTTTTTTTGTGGTTTTTTGAGCCATGGTTGCACTCTAACCATACACTATCGCCGGATGCTCATTAAACTGTCCTTCAATGTGAAACAGTCTATGAATCAAGAGGGCGTGTATGCGAAGCATGCGGTGCAAGGCTGAAATAACGAGCGGGAAACCGATCCGTATGCAGTTGAACATTACACCAAGCGGGCCAGCTAGTGCAAATAGGCCCTATGCAGTAGTTGAAATTCGCAGAAATACGACTAATAACCGCAAAAAGGCTGTCTGGCGGCCTTAGGAAATAAAAAACGGCGGGAAAGCATGCTTGCTAACCCGCCGTAATTATAAGCTTTTTTGGTCGGGGCGAGAGGATTTGAACCTCCGACCCCTTGAACCCCATTCAAGTGCGCTTCCAGACTGCGCTACGCCCCGACGCAATCCGGGGTAACTACCATTTCATTTTACGGCTGTCAACAATTTAACCCTGATTTTGTCCCGCGTTAAATGATATTTTTCCAGCCGGCCCGGGGCCTGGAATGGGTTTAATATATTTGGAATAGTTGGATACACATGATAACTACGCAGTAAGATGCGGTAAGCTGAGGTAAAACACCTGAAATAGGCTGACCGGTCGATGGGGGGCATCCACCTGTCGCCCGATGTTAAAGGATCAGTCATCGATCTGAAAAGAGTGCCGGGAGTACCAGCCCATGGAACTTATTTCGCCCCCGCGGCTTGAGCCCGGGGATTATATTGGAATTGCGGCGCCGGCCAGCCATTTTCGCCCGGACGCCCTGCAGCAGGGTATGGCTGTCCTTAACAAAATGGGATTTCGGACCCGCCCCGCGCCGGCCCTGTTTGACCGTCAGGGGTACCTGGCCGGCAGTGATGAATCCCGGGCCGCGGATCTGCATCACCTTTTCCGGGACCCTGCCGTAAAAGGAATATTCTGTGCCCGGGGCGGATATGGCAGCATGCGCCTCTTGCCCCATCTGGATTGGGATCTGGTGCGCACCCACCCCAAGGTGTTCATGGGATTCAGCGATGTTACCGTCCTGTTGGCCCTGTTTTACCAGCGGTCGGGCTTGGTTACCTATCACGGCCCCCTGGTGACCGAATTGGGCCGGGTTTCGCAAGACACGCAACAGGCTGTTGTACGGGCGCTGGCTAGCTGGGATGATATCATCATCCAGCCGGCCCGGGGCGTTGTTGTGCAGCCTGGAGCGGCCTCCGGTCCGCTGTTGGGCGGTAACCTCACCCTTTTCTGCCATCTGCTGGGAACACCCTTCGAACCCCGGGTGGCGGGGCATTTGATTTTTATTGAAGACCGGGGGGAGGAGCTCTATCGTATTGACCGTATGCTCTGGCAACTCTACCTGGCAGGCTGGTTCGATAAGATCAAAGGCCTGGTATTAGGGCATTTTACGGATTGTGGCGATATGGCCGGCATTTGTGAACTTGTGGTCGGTTTGTGTAATAGGCCAATTCCGGTGATGGCTGGTTTTGAAATCGGCCATGCTGATCCCAACCTGACTCTGCCCATCGGGAAGCAGGCCACCCTGGATACCCAAAGCGGAACATTGTCGATTCATGGACGCACGCCCCACTGACAACCGGCAAACCATCCACCACTGCATGCTGCACGGTTTACAGACGGGGGTGTTTCCGGGCGCCGTGCTGTGGGTGGCCCTCGGGGGCCGGGAGTATTTCCACCGCGCCTATGGTGTCATTGATGGATTTAGCCGTGAGCCGGTCAGCGCCGCAACGCTATTTGACTTAGCTTCCCTGACCAAGCCCCTGGCCACGACCTTGGCCATGATGCACCTGGTGGGGCAGGGGCGCATCGCCCTGGACATGCCGCTGGGCAGGCTCATGCCAGAATTTGAAGACCGGCCGCCGGGTAAGGCCACCGTTGAACAGTTGCTGCGGCACCAGGGCGGCTGGGCGGCCTACCTTCCTTTATATAAGACACTGAAAGCTGAAACCGCCGATGCGCGCAGGCGGGAATTGCGCGGCCGGCTGGCGGCCATGGAGCTGGTGTACCCTCCGGGCAGGCAAACGCTTTACAGTGACCTGGGCTTCATGGTTTTGGATTGGGTGGTGGAGCGGTGGGCCGGGCAAGCTTTGGATGGTTTGGTTGCCGACCATTATTATTCCCCCCTTAAGATTGCGGATCTCTATTTTCCGGGGCTGGGCCACCCTGTTTCCCGCCAGCGGTTTGCCGCCACCGAAGATTGCCCCTGGCGGCGGCGGGTCCTGCAGGGTGAAGTTCACGATGAAAACGCTTTTGCTGTAGGGGGCGTGGCCGGCCATGCGGGTCTGTTCGGAACGGCACGGGCCGTGGGCAGATTGCTTAAGGAAATTTCGGCTGCCTGGCGCGGCCCAACCGCCCGGGGCATTTTCCACGGGCCCCTGGTGCGGCGTTTTTTGAATCATCCCGCCCCCCTTAAGCGGCCCCTGGGATTCGATTGTCCGGCAGTACGGGATTCAAGCGCCGGGCGCCATTTCGGTTCCGACAGTGTGGGGCATCTGGGATTTACCGGAACTTCCTTCTGGATGGATTTGGAGCGGGATGTGACGGTGGTATTGTTGACCAACCGGGTTCACCCCCGTCGATCCAACCAGCGGATCCGCCGCTTCCGGCCCGTCCTGCATGACTGCATTATGGAAGCCCTGGGCGGTTTTGGGTAAACAGAACCTGTCCTGGACTGGATTTCTCGCCCGCAGCCGGCGTGGCCTACCGGGGACGCCCTGCCCGATGTGGGCAGCCCTCCCTGCTGCCTGAGCCCGCTGCGTATGGCCGCCGTGTAAAAATCCTGGTTTGTGGGCGGCACCTGACCGGCGAGTAAAGGGCTTATTTTGAACAGGATTTTCTGCTTGTCATCGTATTTCAATTTTGTTAGTTTCACCTATTTATATATATAACTGTCTGATGCAGAAATGGGCCGCGGGAGAATTTTTCCCTGGACGCGGCCCGGCTGGTTTGAGGGATGCAATATTAGCCCGGCGACGAACGATAGGACTTTGGCAATGTTCGGTCGGGCGCTACCTATTTTTTAAGGATACCTGGGAGTAAAGAATACCGATATGGGTTTTTTCAATGGAATATTAGGTGCCTTTTCCAGTGATTTAGCCATTGATTTGGGCACGGCCAACACCTTGGTGTATGTTAAAGGCAAAGGTATCGTATTGAGCGAGCCTTCCGTTGTAGCGGTGCGTACCGATAGCCGCCAGAAAAGCAAAGTGATGGCCGTGGGGGCCGAGGCTAAACGCATGTTGGGACGTACTCCCGGCAATATTGTCGCCATCCGGCCCATGCGTGACGGTGTGATCGCTGATTTTGAGGTCACCGAGGCCATGTTGCGGCATTTTATCCAGAAAGTTCACAACCGGCGGACATTTGTCCGGCCGCGGATCATCATTGCGGTCCCCTCGGGCATCACGCAGGTGGAGAAACGGGCCGTGCGCGAGTCGGCGGAATCGGCCGGCGCCAGGGAGGTTTTTCTGATAGAAGAACCCATGGCGGCGGCCATCGGCGCCGGACTGCCCATCACCGAACCCACCTGTAATATGGTGGTGGATATCGGCGGCGGCACCACTGAAGTGGCGGTGATATCCCTGGCCGGTATTGTTTACAGCCGTTCCCTGCGTGTGGCCGGTGATAAAATGGATGCCGCCATCATGCAGTATATCAAGCGCAAATACAATTTGCTCATCGGTGAACGCACCGGGGAGATTATCAAGACCACCATCGGCAACGCCTATCCCAAGACCAACGAGCTGGAGACCATCGAGGTCAAGGGCCGCGACCTGGTTTCCGGTATTCCCAAGATACTGGCCATTGACTCCGAAGAGATCCGGCTGGCGATTTCCGAACAACTGGATGCCATAACCGAAACCGTTAAGATTGCCCTGGAGCAGACGCCGCCCGAATTGGCGGCCGATATTGTGGACAGCGGTATCGTCTTGACGGGGGGAGGTGCCTTGCTGAAGAATCTGGATCGTCTGTTAATGGAGGAGAGCGGCCTGCCCATTACCGTGGCGGAGGACCCGCTCTCCACGGTGGCCCTGGGATCCGGCAAGGCCCTGGACACCATTGAGATTCTTAAACAGGTGGCGATTCATTAGCCCATGTTTTCCCGCAAAGTGGTGATGATTTTTGGCCTGGTCATTTTGATCGCCATTAACGTCGTTGCCCTGACCATTGCCAGCCGCCGCCAGATTCTGGCCCCTGGCCCCGGCCAGATCGCAGTCTTGGTCGTGGCCCCCTTTCAAAAGGCTGTCACCAATTCCATCCGCAGTGTACGCGATGTCTGGGCGCACTATTTTGATCTGGTGGATGTATCCCTGGAAAATGTCGCCCTGAAGGCCAAACTGGCTGAATACGACCGCCAGGCCAACCATTACCGGGAGTTGGAAATGGCCAACGCCCGTTTGCGGACGCTCCTCAATTTCCAGGAAACCACCCAGAACAAGGTCATCGCCGCCGAGGTTGTGGGCCAAGACCCCTCGCCGTGGTTCAAAGCTGTGATTATCGACAAGGGCGGCAAGCACGGCATCCAGTCCGGCATGCCGGTGGTGGTGGCGGAAGGCGTGGCGGGGGTGGTCACGGAAGTGGCTTCCCATTTTGCCAAGGTCTTGCTGATTATCGACCAGAATAGTGCCGTGGATGCGCTGATTCAGCGTACCCGGGCGCGGGGGATCATCCAGGGTGAATCCGCTGGCCGCTGCCAGTTCAAATACGTTTTGCGCAAGCAGGATGTGGACCTTGACGATACGGTGGTCACTTCAGGCCTGGACGGGGTGTTCCCCAAGGGGCTCAGGATCGGCCGGGTGAGTGGCTTGACCCGCAGGGAGGCCGGGATTTTCCAGGATGTCACGGTCATTCCCTATGTCAATTTTGAAAAACTGGAAGAGGTATTGGTGGTGGCGGTGGCGGCGCCCCAACTACCGCGGATCGGCCGGTGAAAATAATCTTTCATACGGGCATCGGGCTGTTGCTGGTGGTGATGCAGACCACCGCATTGCCCGCCCTGGGCCTCAGCGGTTTTTGTTACGATCTGCTGATTCCCTTTGTGATCCATCTGGGGCGCACATTTTCCCTGCGCCTGGGATTTCCCCTGGCCCTGGGATTGGGACTGCTGTGTGACAGCCTTTCCGCCGGGGCCTTCGGCATATATACCACCGCCTATTTCTGGACGCTGATGCTGGTATTCTGGCTGTTGACCTTTCTCCACGCGCGCAGCAGCCTGATCTGGCCATTTATCGTGGCCATTGGGGTATTGCTGGAAAATGGGGTCATCCTGGCGGCATCCGTGCTGGCCCAACGGGCGCCGGCCATGCTGGCGCCCGCCATTCACCTGGTATTGATGCAATTTATCCTGGCGGTGTTCACCGGGCCTTTGATCCTGAGGTTTTTCCGCTGGCTGGGCCAAAGGTTCACCGCAGCGCCGCGACCCGGAGTCGCCCGGGATGAATCCTGAGACCACCCGCGACTTATCTTGACACTGCACCATGCAAATTAAAAATAGCGATAATGAGTGGTACCGCCCGAGATTGGCGGGGATGCTGGGCTGGATCAGCCTGGTGTTTGCCGTGCTCTTTGGCCGGCTGTTCTATTTAACGGTCATCGAGGGTACGGAATTAAGGCGGCTGTCGGAGAACAACTGTATCAGGCTCCAGCGCATTGACGCGCCGCGGGGATTGATTTTTGACCGCAATGGCAAGTTGCTGGTGGACAACCGCCCCTCCTACGATGTCGCGGTTATCCCCAAAGATGCCCACCCCCTGGATGAAACCCTGGAGAAACTGGCCGGCCACCTGGAACTGCCCGTGGAGGAGTTGCGGGAGAAATCCAAGACCAAACGCCGCCCACCGGCCTATAAACCCGTTGTCATCAGTGAGGATGTGGATCGCGATACCCTGGCCGTTGTGGCTGCCCATGGGTTTGAACTGCCGGGTGTGGTGGTCCAGGTTAAACCCCGCCGTCAATATTTAACCCACCAGTCCGCCGCCCATATTTTGGGCTATTTAGGGGAAATCAATGCCCGTGAACTGAAAAGCGGCAAATTTCCGAACCTGCGCAGCGGAGACAGCATCGGCAAATTCGGCACGGAGAAAACCTTTGACCATTTCCTGAGGGGTGAACGGGGGGGGCGCCAGGTCGAAGTGAATGCCGCCGGACAGGTGGTGCGTGTGCTGCAGACTGTGGATTTCAAACCCGGCTACAACATCTATCTGGCCATGGATGCTGACTTGCAGCGCCGCGCTGAGATGCTGCTGGAAGGGGTGGCCGGAGCCGTGGTGGCCATGGATCCCAATAATGGCAGGATCCTGGCCCTGGCCAGCAGTCCCACCTTTGACCAGAATGCGTTTGTCAGCGGGCTTTCCCGGGCGGTGTGGACCCATCTGCAGACCCACCCGCTGCGTCCCATGCAGAACCGGGCCATCCAGGGGGAATACCCGCCGGGATCCACCTACAAGATAATTACCGCCCTGGCCGCCCTTGAGGAGGGGGTTTGTGACGAAACCACCACTACCTTCTGCCCCGGTTTCCTGCGCTACGGCGACCGGACCTACCGCTGCTGGAAGCGGGGCGGCCATGGCCATGTCAATGTACGCATGGCCCTCGAACGTTCCTGCGATGTTTTTTTCTACCAAATGGGTCAGAAACTGGGCGTGGAACGTTTGGCCTGGTACGCCAAGGCCGCCGGACTGGGAACACTTTCCGGCATTGACCTGGATCATGAATCACCGGGATTGGTGCCCGGGAACATCTGGAAACAGAAGCGCTTCGGCAAACCCTGGATGGGCGGCGAGACCCTCTCCGTGGCCATCGGCCAGGGATACAATCTGACCACGCCTATTCAATTGGCGGGGATGATCACGGCCATTGCCAACGGCGGTACGCGCTATGCGCCGTCCATTGTGTCCAGGATTGAAACGGCCCAGGGCGGGCGGGTGTTTACCGCGGAATCGCGTATACTGGGCACCCTGCCGGTGAAAGCCCGCAACCTGCAAATCGTGCGGGAAGGACTATCCCTGGTGGTCCAGGGCAAACGGGGCACGGCGCGGGGCTACCGCTTGCCGGAGATGGCCTATAGCGGGAAAACCGGAACCAGCCAGGTATTCAGCCATAAGCGCGGCGAGCCCCGGCGCGATGACGAGAAGCCTTATCATTTAAGGCCCCACGCCTGGTTTGTCGCCTTTGCCCCCAATGAGAATCCCCGCATCGCCGTGGCCGTGGTGGTGGAACATGGCGAGCACGGATCCGGAGCCGCAGCGCCTGTGGCCCGGGAGATCATCCGTACGTACCTGAAAACCGGGAAGACTGCTCCCGGCCTGATGGCCGGCATCCCGTCTGAAAACAACCGGCCCTAATATAATGTCCTATGGATTACAGATTAGCGGACAATGTTTGATCGACGATTAATTCAATATTTTGATTGGGTTCTGCTGGCGCTGACCGCCGTTCTTCTGGGTATCGGGCTGATGACACTCTACAGTGCAGTACTGGCTGATGAAATCGCACCGCAAAAGATTCTGTTTTACAAACAGCTGATCTGGGCCGGCGGTGGCTGCGGGATCATGATCATCTGTTTTGTATTCAACTACAAACTGTTGGATAAGTATTTCATTCTGATTTATGTGACCTGCATCCTGTTGCTGGTGTTGGTGCTGATCATCGGTAAACACGTGGGGGGGTCCCAGCGCTGGCTGGCCCTGGGTCCCTTTTCCATCCAGCCCTCCGAATTCATCAAAATCGGTATCATTGTTGTGCTCGCCCGCTATTACAGCCGGGTGATGAATGCCGGCGGCCTGACCCTAAAGGAGCTCATCTATCCGGTGGGGCTGGTGGGGTTGCCATTTCTGCTGATCGTGAAGCAACCGGACCTTGGGACGGCCCTGCTCCTGGCCCTCATTGCCGGAACCATGACTCTTTTTGTTAAAATCGAACGGCGCACCCTGCTGGGTATCATCGTTCTGGGGGCCACCGTTGTGCCCCTGGTGGGATCTTTTTTAAAGGAATACCAGAAACAGCGAATTCTTACCTTTTTAAATCCGGATCGGGATCCTTTGGGCGCCGGCTATCATATTATCCAATCCAAAATCGCCATCGGATCCGGTATGTTAACCGGCAAGGGCTATCGCGCCGGCACCCAGAACGCCCTCTCATTCCTTCCTGAACAACATACGGATTTTATTTTTTCAGTCCTGGCGGAAGAGTGGGGCCTGGCGGGCAGCGGGATTTTGCTTGTACTATTTTTGGTCTTATTGATGTGGGGGTTGAATATCGCCCACAGTTGCCGGGATCCCTTCGGGACCCTGATGGCAGTGGGCATAACCGGGATGCTGTTTTGGGAGATATTTATCAATATCGGCATGGTCATGGGTCTGATGCCGGTGGTCGGCGTACCGTTGCCGTTGATCAGTTACGGCGGTTCCTCCACCCTGAAGGTGATGATGGCCATCGGCTTGCTGTTGAATATCAGCATGCGCCGATTTCAGTTTGAATAGAAAGGGCTGGCCCTGGGCCAGCGGAAAGAATATGGGGCATGGGTATGCGTAAAAAGAAAAAAGCACATAATATCAGTACGCTTTTGGGGGAAGGGGTCCGCATTGAGGGGATTATCGAATTTTCCGGCACCATCCGCCTGGATGGAGAGGTCCAGGGTAAAATCGTGGGCGGCGAAGGAACCCTGATTATAGGGGAAAAAGCGGTGATCGAGGCTGATATTGTGGTGGATACGGCCATTATCATGGGGGAGATTAAAGGGAGCCTTGAGGCCGGCAAGCGTATCGAGGTTTATCCCCCGGGCCGCGTGACGGGCGATATCCGGGCGCCGGCGGTGATCCTTGAAAAAGGTGTCGTTTTCAACGGAAGCTGCGAAATGGTCCAGCGGACCATGAGATCAGGAAAAAAAGGGCGGGCGGGCGAGGCGGATGACCCGCAGGCAACTGCACGCAGCGGGGATCAGGCATAATTCCGTTGCATTTTAACGGGTTTCAAAATGAAAAAAAAACTTTTGACACGGCACATTCCTCAATGCTATAGACTCGCCGGGGATTGAGGGGCGGCCTGGTTATCAAAGATCCAGGAAGCAAATTTGTACGTCCTTATTTAGGGGGAAGTAAATGATTGAGGTTTTTCCGGATTTTTCACTTCTGATTCAAATCGTTAATTTTCTTTTCCTTGTTTTTGCCCTCAACATCATCCTCTTTAAGCCTGTCCGCAACATCATTTCCGAGCGTAAAACCAAAGTGAGTGCCCTGGAGGAGTCCATCCAGGGGGCCGAGCAGGATGCGCTGGATAAGGATGCCGCCTACCAGGCGGGGATCAAGGAAGCCCGCATAAGCGGTCTGAAGGAGAAAGAGGGGCTCGTCCAGGAAGCCAAGGACGAGGAGCAGCGTATTGTGGGCGAAATTAATGCGCAGGTCCAGGCGGAGCTGGCCGAAGTGCGGGCCAAGATATCCAGTGAAGCGCAGACGGTCGGTGCTGCTTTGGAAGCTGAGTTGGACTCGTTTGCAGATGCCATTGGACAGAAAATTTTAGGGAGGGCAATGTAGTGGAGTTCCGTATGGGAAAAAAACCTCACGGTAAGCGGCTGCGGCCGACCATGTCCAAGGTTTTCATTTTGGGCGTCATGGCCCTTTTGATTACACTTGCATGCGGCATGGGAAGTACGTTTGTCTTTGCATCCGGCGGAGGTCAGGACGCCAAAGATGCCCACGGGGACGCCGCCCACGGGGACGCCGCCCATGGTGAAGCAGCCCATGGCGAGGATGCCCACGGTGAAGATGGTCATGGCGGCGGCCACGGCGGAGGTTGGGTTGCCACGGACACCTACCGGGTAATGAATTTTGCGGTACTGGCCGCGGTGCTGTTCTTTGTAGCCCGCAAACCCCTGCCCAAGGTCCTGAACTCCCGCATTGACGGTATCCGGGAACAGCTTGACGATCTGGAGGGCAAGAAAGCGGCTGCAGAACAGAACCTGGTGCAGTACAACCAGAAAATTGCCGCTTTGGACCAGGAATCGGAGTCCATTGTCCAGGAATACATCCGGCAGGGTGAAGATGCGAAAGCCCGTATTATCGAGGAAGCCGGTGTTGCTGCTGAAAAACTCAAGGAACAGGCAGCCAAGAGCATTGCAACTGAAATCAATATGGCCAAGGATCAGATCAAGATTAATATTGTGGAATCAGCCCTGCAAAAGGCTGAGCAGATGATCAAGGCCAATATCACCCGGGATGACCAGGACCGTTTGGTGGATGAATATCTAGAGAAGGTGGTGGTATAGTGAAAAATTTGGCAATCGCACGACGTTATGCCAAGGCGTTGCTGCTCATCGGCAAGGAGGATGGCCAGGCTGAGACTTACCGTGAAGAGTTGGGTGGTATGGCCGAGTTGGTCGCAGGCGAAAAAGCCCTGGACCAGGCCATCAACAATCCGCTTTACGACGTCGATCAGCGCAGGGATGTATTGGAGGCGGTTATCAGGCAGGGAAGCCTATCCAAGGTAATGAATTCCTTCCTGTTGTTGTTGTTCGATAAAGGTAGGTTTGGGATTCTGGGGCACATCAACGAATTTTATCAGATACTCGCAGATGAACTGAAGGGCATTGCCCGGGCATCGCTGGTTTCGGCCTCGGAATTGTCTACGGATGCGGTTGAAAAAATTCGGGAAGCCCTGTCTCAAAAAACAGGCAAAAAAGTGCTTCTGGAAGTGGAACAAGATCCGAGTCTGATCGGTGGTATAGTGACCCGTATCGGTGATCTTGTTTTGGACGGCAGCATCAAAACACAATTACTCAACATGAGGGAATCTTTAAAGAGGGGTGAGAGTGTCTGATGGAACTTAGAGCTGAAGAAATAAGCCAAATTATCAAAGAGCAGATCACCGATTACGACAAAAAAGTCGAACTCAGTGAAACCGGCGTGGTCCTGTCCGTGGGTGACGGAATCGCGCGTGTCTATGGTCTGGAAAAGGCCATGGCCCTGGAACTGGTGGAGTTCCCCGGCGCTATCCTCGGGTTGGTGTTGAACCTGGAAGAGGATAACGTGGGTATCGCCGTCATGGGTGATGATTCGCACATCAAGGAAGGCGATATCGTCAAACGTACCGGTCGTATTGCGGAAGTCCCGGTGGGTGAAGCGGTTCTGGGCCGGGTGCTTTCCGGTACCGGCGAGCCCATCGATGGCAAGGGACCCGTTGACTCCAAGGAGACGGCCCGGGTGGAAATGGTGGCTCCCGGTGTTATCGCCCGGAAGAGTGTGCACGAACCCTGCTACACCGGCTTAAAGGCGGTGGACGCCATGACCCCGGTGGGACGCGGACAGCGTGAGTTGATCATCGGTGACCGGCAGATCGGAAAAACCGCCGTTGCCATCGACGCCATCCTGGCCCAAAAAGAGACCGATGTGTTCTGCATCTACGTGGCCTGCGGCCAGAAAAAATCAACGGTGGCCCAGGTGGTGAACGTGCTGGAGAAAAACGGCGCCATGGAGTACACCACCGTTATTGCGGCCTGTGCCAGTGACCCGGCGACCCTGCAATACGTTGCGCCCTATGCCGGTTGCGCCATGGGTGAATATTTCCGTGACAAGGGCCAACACGCCCTGATCATCTATGATGACCTTTCCAAGCAAGCTGCCGCTTATCGGCAGGTATCGCTGCTGCTGCGCCGTCCTCCGGGACGGGAGGCCTATCCCGGCGACATTTTTTATAACCACTCCCGTTTGCTGGAGCGCTCCGCCAAGCTGAGCGATGATCTGGGGGCCGGCTCCCTGACCGCCCTGCCCATCATTGAAACCCAGGCCGGTGACGTCTCCGCCTACATCCCCACCAACGTGATTTCGATTACCGACGGTCAGATTTACCTTGAGCCGGCTCTCTTTTTTGCCGGTATCCGGCCGGCCATTAACGTTGGTTTGTCGGTTTCCCGGGTGGGTGGTTCGGCCCAGGTCAAGGCCATGAAGCAGGTGGCCGGTACCCTGCGCCTGGATATGGCCCAGTTCCGTGAGCTGGAAGCGTTCGCCGCTTTCGGCAGCGACCTGGATAAGGCCACCCAGCAGCAGTTGACCCGGGGCCAGCGCCTGGTGGAACTGCTCAAGCAGCCCCAGTACCAGCCGCTGCCCATGGAAAAGCAGGTAACCATCCTGTTTGCCGGGACCCGCGGTTACCTGGATGACTATCCCATAGAGGTGGTGGCCAAATACGAAGCGGGTCTCTACAAGTTTGTTGAAGAACGCTATCCGCAGCTGTTCGAGGGCCTTAAAAAAGAGCTGACATTCACCGAAGAACTCGAAAAGGTTGCTGAAGAAGCCCTCAAGGCCTACGGCGATGAGTTCAAGGATACCATTCAGTAACTCTTATCGCGCGGCTAGTGTGCTGGAGTCTTTAATCAATCCATACTTGTATGCATAAGGGCGTAGTCCATGCCGACATTAAAAGACGTTGAGCTCAAAATAAAGGCGGTTAAAAAAACCAAGCAGATCACCAAGGCGATGAACATGGTGGCATCCTCCCGTCTGAGAGGCGCCCAGGGCAATATGGACGCCTTTCGGCCCTATGCTGCCAAATTTGGTGAAGTGCTGGGTAGTTTGGCCGATAAAGCCGGTGAAGAGGCCAGCCCGCTGCTGATTCCCAAAGAACAGGTGAAAAAGGTCAATATTCTTTTATGCACCTCCGACCGGGGACTCTGTGGGGGATTTAATGCCAATTTAATAACCGAAGCTGAAAAATTGGCTGATGAGAAACGGGCCGAAGGCGCCGAGGTCGATTTTACCAATTTCGGCAAGAAAGGCCGGGACTGGTGCCGGAGCAACAGCCAGACCATCGCAGATGAATACCTTGGCGTGGTTGGTACTACCTTTGGTTTTAATGTTGCCTCCACATCCGGCCGCAAACTGGTGGAAAGCTTTTTGACTGAAGAGGTGGACGAAGTTTACGTGGTATTTTCACGTTTCATCTCCATGGCCAAGCAGGAATCCACCATCCAGCAGATTCTGCCCATCCCGGCCTTTAGCGTGGCCGGTGAAGAGGACGAAGGCGCCGCTGCTGACCAACCCTTCCTGGCAGAACATATTTGTGAACCCAGCCCGGATAAACTGCTGGGAGATCTTTTACCCCGTAATATTTATGTGCAATTATTCAGTGCCTTGCTGGAAACATCCACCAGCGAGCATGCCGCCCGCATGATGGCGATGGATAACGCCACCAAGGCCTGCAACGACATGATCGATAACCTAACCTTGGCCTATAACAAAGCCCGGCAGGCAGCCATTACGGCTGATTTGATGGATATCGTCGGTGGCGCCGAGGCGTTGAAAGGTTAAAAGGTTAAAGGAACATATTGCGCAGCTTATTTTTAAGGAGGTTTAGATGGCAGAGAACATAGGGAAAATCGTACAGGTCATGGGTCCTGTCGTTGACGTGGAGTTTGAGCAAGGCAAGCTGCCGACGATTCTGACCGCATTGCTGATCTCCAACCCCGCCATCAGTGATGAAGCGGACAATCTGGTTGTCGAGGTGGCCCAGCATCTGGGGGACAATGTGGTTCGCTGCATTGCCATGGACGTTACCGACGGTCTGGTGCGCGGTATGCCGGTGAAGGATACGGGCAACCCCATCAAAATGCCGGTGGGCGAGGCCAGCCTGGGCCGGGTGCTCAACGTTGTGGGCCGGCCCGTGGATGGATTGGGTGACGTAAGCCAGGAGAAAACCCTGCCCATCCATCGTGAAGCACCGAAATTTACCGAACAGGATGTGGAAGTTAACGTCCTTGAAACCGGTGTCAAGGTTATCGATCTGCTGGTACCTTTTCCCCGCGGCGGGAAAATGGGCATGTTCGGTGGCGCCGGAGTGGGTAAGACCGTTATCATGATGGAAATGGTGAATAACATCGCCATGCAGCATGGTGGTATTTCCGTATTTGCCGGTGTGGGTGAGCGCACCCGTGAAGGCAACGACCTTTATCATGAAATGAAGGATTCCGGCGTATTACCCAAGGCCGCCCTGGTCTATGGGCAGATGACGGAACCCCCCGGGGCCCGCGCCCGTGTGGCCCTCTCCGCACTGACCTGCGCAGAGTACTTCCGTGATCAAGAGGGCCAGGACGTGCTCATCTTTATCGACAATATCTTTCGCTTTACCCAGGCCGGTTCCGAAGTGTCCGCCCTTCTCGGCCGGATGCCTTCAGCGGTGGGTTACCAGCCGACCCTGGCGGTGGACCTCGGCGGTCTCCAGGAACGCATTACCTCCACGGATAAGGGCTCCATTACCGCCGTGCAGTGTGTTTACGTGCCTGCGGACGACTTGACCGACCCGGCGCCGGCCACCACGTTCACGCACCTGGATGCGTTCATCGTGCTCGAGCGCAGCATCAGCGAGAAGGGGATTTACCCGGCGATCGATCCGCTGGGGTCATCGTCGCGTA
>Ga0180436_10002983_pt1 | contig 15715 bp, 26 predicted proteins | sample SS_ome_2_FD_132434 | JGI IMG/M metagenome (GOLD analysis project Ga0180436, IMG submission 132434) | Hypersaline lake sediment archaeal communities from the Salton Sea, California, USA - SS_3_S_2 metaG | ecosystem: Environmental > Aquatic > Non-marine Saline and Alkaline > Hypersaline >...
CTCCCTGCTCGCCCCGCCTTGCCATCTCCTCCAAGGTCGGCGTGGAGCCGTCGAGCAGCGCAACCCGCGTATCACCACGAAAACAACGCGCATAGGTGCTCTTACCAAGACAGATGGTCAGCACATTGCGTGGGATACGGAAGTATTCGACCGTGCGCGCTAGCGCGAAGGAATTCGGCGGAATGATACACACATCGGCTTTGAGATCAACGAAGCTCGAGGAGTCGAAGTTCTTTGGATCGACGATGGCCGAGTTGATATTCGTGAAGATCTTGAACTCATCGGCACAGCGGATATCGTAGCCGTAGCTCGAGGTGCCATAGGAGATGACGCGACCACCGCCTTCCGACTCCCGGATCTGGCCCGGGATGTAAGGCTCGATCATGCCCTGCTCGCTCGCCATGCGGCGAATCCAGCGATCGGATTTGATACTCATGGTGTGATTGTTTACCGAAACAGTGAGCGAGCTATCGCACTGGGCAAGCGCCTTCAGCAGCGCGCGCCGAGGGTGCCGACAGGTGCCCGGCGCGGATGAACAGAAGCCGATTGCTCACTGGTCCAGATCAACAAGGATATTGCGAGCAACCGCGCGTTGGTCGGCGTTGCCTTCTTCAAGCACTCGATACAGCAACTGCTTGGCATTGGCGACATCACCCGATGCCCGAAGCTGATTCGCCTTGCGGATCAGGGTCTCGATCAGCACTTCAGGCTCCGAATCATCGGATGAGCCAGCGCCGGGGCTCGGCGGCAGAGGCGGCTCGGTCTCGCGCTTAGTCGCAAGCGTCTCTAGCTCTTCTGCTTCGATCGCATCAAGCTCAGCCTCCATCTCCTCATCGGTCATCGGCCGATAGCGGCCTGGCTCGTTGCGATCGCCGCCGTCAATCTCGGCGCCGACGATCGTCGATAGACCGCCATCCATCGGATGATCAGTCTGCGCGGGCCGCTTAGCTCCACCAAGGCCGTCAGATCCACCCTTGGGCGACTCAGGGCCTTCATCCTCGGTGGCCTTGGGCTCGACAAAGCGGGAGAAGAAGATCCCAGCCTCGAACAACAGCCACATCGGCAAGGCCAGCAGGGTCTGGCTGATCACATCCGGCGGCGTCAGCAGCATGCCGGCGACGAAAACACCGACAATCACATAGGGTCGTTTTTGCTTCAGTGCCGCCGGTGTGGTCGCGCCAATGGCCACCAGCAGGATGGTCGCGATCGGGATCTCAAAGGCGATGCCAAAGGCAAAGAAGAGCTTCAGCACGAATTCAAGATAAAACGCGATATCCGGCATCTGCGCGACACCTTCGGGTGTGACGGCGGAGAAGAAGCCAAACACCAGCGGAAACACCGCGTAATAGGCAAACAGCATCCCGAGGTAGAACAATAGGATACTGGAACTCACCAACGGCAGCGCCAAGCGCTTTTCATGGGTATAGAGGCCCGGCGCGATAAACCCCCAGAACTGATAGAGCAGATACGGCATGGCGACGAAGATCGCCACCACCAAGGTCAGCTTGAAGGGAGTCAGGAAGGGCGAGGCGACCTGGGTCGCGATCATCTGCGAGCCGGCCGGTAGCTGCGCGCGGATCGGCTCGGCGACGAAGCTGTAGATGTCGTTCGCAAATGGAAACAACACCAAGAACACCAGCGCGATGGCGATGAGCATACGAATCAGGCGATCGCGCAGCTCGATCAGATGCGAGATGAATGGCTGCTCACCACCCAAGCCGTCCGCCCCAATGGCATCAGGCCCGGTAGTGCGCTGCCGCTTGCCGCTAGGACTCATGCGCGATCCTTGGGCGTTTCAGGGGCCTTCTTGAGACTGGCGTCTAAACCCTCTGAGGCTAGGCCGTTATCCGCGCCTGCATTCAAACCCCCAGCCTGCGAGCTGGTCTGTCCGCTCGCCCTTGGCGTCGGGCGCGGGTTCATGGTCTCTTCGAGAATGGTATCCAACGGCCGGCTCTCGGACTGCTTGCGGAGGATCTCCTTGAGTTCTTCCGCCTTGATCTCGCGATCGATCTCGTCCTTCACCGAGGCGAAGGCGCGCCGCGCGCGACCCACCCATAGACCAGCGGCTCGGGCTAGCTTGGGCAGCCGCTCAGGGCCGACTACGATCAGTGCGACAACACTAATCACCAGCAGCTCTAAGGCACCGACATCGAACATCTCATCCGCCCTATTCCAACCTATTCAAACGCCCGCTTGCCCAGCCCAACGAGAGGCCGCTCAGACCTTGGTCTTGTCCGCTGGTTTCGTCGAGGCCGAATCCGCGCTTGCCCCCACGGCATCCGTGGTCTGCTCAGACTTAGCGGTATCGAGCCGCTTCGGGTCTTGGTTGTCATCGCCGGCCTTATCAGCATCGGTCATCGCTGAGCGAAAACCTTTCACCGCATTACCGAGGTCCGAGCCAATGCTCTTCAATCGCTTGGTGCCAAACAGCAGCACCACGATCAAGAGGATGATTAAGAGTTGCCAAATACCGATTCCACCAACGCCCATCGAAACCTCCGGGACAAACCTTGAGGTTGCCCAGCTTGGGCAACCGAAATATTCGTTTTACGCAGCCTCAGGCAGTCACCACGTTAACCGCGTCTCACCTCTTCTGCGATCCAACCCCCAACCGGAAACTATACCGCATGGTCATACCCTGGTGCATAAATCCGGGCGACAGCCGCTGCATCGAGCCGACTCAGCCGCGCAGGCAATCGGCCAATGGCACGCTGATACCAGAGGCCTCAGGCTGAAAGCGCATCGTCATCCCGGCCGAGTCTGGGCCTCATCCGACCGCGAAGCCTTCTCGGTCAGCCCGGAAAGACCAAAGCGGCGATCCAGCTCAGCCAGCACGGCATCTGGATGCAGGCCCTGATCGGCCATCAGCACCAGCGAATGGAACCAGAGGTCGGCAAGCTCATGGACCAGTTTCTCCGGATCACCGTCCTTGGCCGCCATCACCGTCTCGGTGGCCTCCTCACCGATCTTCTTCAGGATGGCGTCGAGCCCCTTTGCATAGAGCTTGGCGACATAGGAGGTACTGGGGTCAGCCCCCTTACGGGCCTCAAGCACATCAGAGAGTCGATTCAAGACATCGGACACCTATCTCCCTCCTTTTGCGTTGCCTGACCAATTCAGCCGCGCGCGGATACTGACGACTCACGGAGAGATCCCGCTCAGATCGCGACGGCAGTTGCCGCGACACGCTGCCCCTCAGCAAAATCCAGCGTGCCTTCATAGATGGCGCGACCGGTAATCGCACCGATGATGCCGGGCTCGGCCACCGCCGCCAAGGCGCGCAGATCGTCGAGATGAGTAATGCCGCCGGAGGCGATCACCGGGATCGTGATCGCATCGGCAAGGGCCCGGGTCGCCTCGATATTGGGCCCGGTCAACATCCCGTCACGACCGATGTCGGTGTAGACGATGGCCGCGACGCCGTCGTTCTCGAAGCGTTTCGACAGGGCCTCGACAGGATACTCGGTCACCTCGGCCCAGCCATTGATCGCCACCCGACCCTCCTTGGCATCCAGCCCAACGATGATATGACCTGGAAAGGCGGCGCAGGCGCGTGCCACCAACGCCGGCTCCTTGACCGCCTGGGTGCCGATGATGCACCAATGCACCCCGGCCTCGAGGTAGGCGCCGATGGTCTGCTCATCACGGATACCGCCACCGACCTGGATTGGCAGATCGGGGAAGGCAGCGGCGATGGCGCGGATCGCCTCGCCATTCACCGGTGCGCCAGCGAAGGCCCCATTCAGATCAACCAGATGCAAGCGTTTCGCACCCGCCTTGACCCAGCGCCCGGCGACCTCGACGGGATCATCGGAGAACACAGTCTCGTCGTCCATCCGGCCCTGTCGCAGCCGCACGCAGCGGCCGTCTTTGAGGTCGATCGCGGGAATTAGCAGCATCGAAGGCCCTCCAGCGGGCAATGGTATTGGATCAGAGGCTACCCTTGGTTGAGGGCATGATACCCGCCATGCGCGGATCAGGCTCGACCGCCATGCGTAACGCCCGACCAAAGGCCTTAAAGAGGGTCTCGGCTTGATGATGGGCATTGATCCCGCGCAGATTATCGATCTGCAAGGTCATCGCCGCATGATTGACCAGGCCTTGGAAGAATTCACGGAGCAAATCAACATCAAAGCCGCCGATCAGCGCCCTGGTATAAGGCACCTCATAGGTCAGCATTGGCCGCCCCGAGAGATCCAGCACGACCCGCGACAGGGCCTCGTCTAGCGGCACGTAGGCATGGCCATAGCGGCGAATCCCCGCCTTATCGCCCAAGGCCGCGGCCAGCGCCTGGCCAAACGTAATACCGACGTCCTCGACTGTATGGTGGGCATCGATCTGCAGATCCCCGCTTGCCTGCACCTCGAGATCGATCAGCCCATGACGAGCGATCTGATCCAGCATGTGTTCCAAGAAGGGCACACCAGTATCGAATTGGGCACGACCAACGCCGTCGAGATCGAGCTTCACCCGCACCTGGGTCTCAAGCGTATGCCGCTCGATCTCAGCGATGCGATGTTCAGAGGTATCGGCGGTGGTCATCGGATTCAGGGCCTCCACTGGTGGCATCAATGGCGATACAGCAGATCAACAGGTCAGTACGACTGAAGATGTAGACAGTCCTCAAGACTCCAACCAGAAGGTCACTGGCCCATCGTTGGTCAGGCTTACCTGCATGTCGGCGCCAAACCGCCCGCTTGCCACCGGCCGATGTCGTGCACGCGCTTGATCCAACAGCAGATGGAACAGTCGCTCAGCCTGTTCAGGGGCTGCAGCGCTGGTAAAGCTCGCACGCGTACCCTTTTTGGTCTCCGCCGCCAGCGTGAACTGAGGCACCAAGAGCAAGCCACCAGCGACATCGACCAGACTGCGATTCATTCGGCCCCTTTCGTCGGCAAAGACGCGATAGCTCAGTAGACGCTCCAGCAACCGATGGGCGCGCGCTTCATCATCGCCCTTAACCACGCCGACCAGCACGAGTAGACCCTGGCCGATTGCACCGATCACCGCGCCCTCGACCTCGACTTGAGCCCGGCTCACCCGTTGCAGTAGACCAATCATCGGCGCCGCGCCGGCACCTTCAAGCCGGCGGCGAATAGGCGCGAAACGCAATTGGCGCGCCAAGACTCAGCCCCAAGCTGACATCGGCTCGCCCTTGATTCAGGGCAAGCTCGACCAAACCAAAGGCGTTGCGATACCAGAAGGCTTGGCCGATCGGGACATCGCTAAAGGTTCGCGCCCGCCGCAGCCAAAGCGCACCAGCCTGCAGTTCGGTATCCTCCGCCAGGTCGTCGGCAAGCAGCCCGGTCATCAGATTGCCAAAGGCATCGACGTAGCAGATGCGAGCGCTGTCCCGCGGCCAATCGGCGCCAACCAGTTGGGCTGGATCGATGCGTTCGGCATCTAGCAGCTCACCAGCGGCCAAGCGTGCCGCGACCGGCACAAACAGATCGCGCCCATGAAAGCTCGCCGACAGCTGCCGCGGCCGCCACCGAAGGCGGTAAACACAAGCATCAGGGACAGTGCGTAGCATGGGTACAAGGAGCCCATTGTCCGGCCCCAGCCACCAGTCGGCCCCGCACTGGACGGCCAGCACATCGCGGTGAGTTCCGACCCCAGGATCAACAACACAGCAATAGAGGGTTTCCGCGGGCATCCCGGCTTGCAGACCGGGCAGCAGGTAGGCGGCCAGATCTGGACGGAAGGGTGGCAGATCCGAGATCAGCCGGACAACTGGTACGCCGGATGCCAGTGCGCTGAGTCGCAGCTGCATCTGACCCACATAGGGGCCTTCGCCGAAGTCACTTAGGATTGCGATTCGCGCGCAAGGTGCCTGCATCAGGGTCAGCTCAAACCAATATAGCCGGGTTAAGCCCGGCCATATCGATTCCAGTCGGGCACATCAGTGCGCCACCGGCGTTGCAAGCCTTCAATCCTCGCTGCTCTCGATCTCAACCGCTGGACGATCAACGAGTTCAACGTAAGCCATCGGCGCGGCATCACCGGCACGAAAGCCGCATTTGAGGATGCGCAGGTAACCGCCAGGACGCTCGGTATAGCGCGGACCCAGCTCAGTAAAGAGCTTGCCGACGACCTCCTTATCACGCAGCCGGGCAAAGGCAAGACGGCGATGATGGACGGAGTCTTCCTTCGCCAGGGTAATCAATGGCTCGGCAACGCGCCGCAGCTCCTTAGCCTTGGGTAGGGTGGTTTTAATCAACTCGTGACGGAACAATGAGCCCGCCATGTTGCGAAACATGGCCTCCCGATGTGCGCTATTCCGATTGAGTTTTCTTCCAGCTTTTAGATGTCGCATTGTTCTGTTCCGATCGGTCGTATTCCGGTCGCTCTTAGTCGGTCGCTATTTGACCATCAGCTCTTCGAGGTTATCGGGTGGCCAGTTCTCGAGACGCATGCCGAGTGATAGCCCGCGCGTGGCCAGGACATCCTTGATCTCGGTGAGCGACTTCTTACCAAGATTGGGCGTTTTTAGCAGCTCGACCTCGGTACGCTGGATCAGATCACCGATCAGATAGATGTTCTCGGCCTTGAGGCAATTGGCGGAACGCACCGTCAGCTCCAACTCGTCAACCGGACGCACCAGGATCGGGTCATAAGCGGGTTCGCTCGGACGCTCATCGGCGAGCCCCTCACTGGGTCCTGCCTGGTCAAGATCGACGAAACTACTGAGCTGATCGCGCAGGATCGTCGCCGCACGCTGCACTGCATCCTTGGCATCAAGGGTGCCATCGGTCTCAATATCGATGACGAGCCGATCGAGGTCAGTGCGCTGCTCGACACGCGCCGCCTGGACATCGATCGCGACTCGCAGCACCGGGCTAAAGGTGGCATCCAGCGGCAGTTTACCGATGGGTCGATCCTCGCTCCCGGTAGCTTCACGCACGGTGGCCGGCTCGTAGCCGCGACCACGGCGCACGGTCAGAGACATGCTCAGCTCGCTTTTGCCAGTCAAGTTAGCGATGACCAAGCCAGGATTCGCGATCTCCGCCGTGTGGTCAATCGTGATATCGCCAGCGGTCACCGCGCCTGGGCCGACCTTACTGAGGGTGAAGGTGGCCTCATCACGACCTTGGAGCCGAATTGCAAGCTGCTTCAGATTGAGCAAGATCTCGAGCACATCCTGCTGCACGCCTTCGATCGTCGTGTACTCATGCAGGATGCCCTGAATCTCGACCTCGGTGACGGCAAAGCCGTCCATCGAGGACAGCAAGATTCGCCGAAGCGCATTGCCGAGTGTATGCCCAAAACCACGCTCGAAAGGCTCAAGTGAGACCTTAGCGCGATGCGGACTACCGGCGACAGGGTCGACCTTGACGATGCGTGGCTTGAGAAAGCCACCTGCAACCTCTGACATAGAAAACTCCCTCGGCGGCGTTACTTGGAGTACAACTCGACGATGAGCGACTCATTGATGTCGGAGGGCAGATCAACCCGGTCTGGAATCCGTTTGAAGACCCCTTTCGCTGACTTAGTATCGACCTCAATCCATTCAGCGAAACCGTTCGCTTCGGCAAGCGCTAAGGCGTTTTGAACACGCACCTGCTTTTTTGCCTTCTCACGAACCTCAATCTCGTCTTCAACCGCGACCTGATAAGAGGGTATTGAAACCAGCTTACCATTTACCATAACAGCCTTATGGCCGATCAACTGCCGCGCCTCGGCCCGCGTTGCGCCGAAACCCATCCGGTAGACGACGTTATCGAGCCGGCGCTCTAGCAGTTGTAGCAGGTTTTCGCCGGTAGCCCCCTTGCGACGGGCGGCCTCGGAGTAGTAGTTACGGAACTGCTTCTCCATCACGCCATAGGTGCGACGGACCTTCTGCTTCTCTCGCAGCTGAAGACCGTAATCGGAGAGCCGGCGCCGCCGGTCCGCGGCCTGACCTGGCTGCTTCTCCAGATTGCACTTGGTCTCGAGCGCGCGCGCCCTGCTCTTGAGGCCAAGATCGACGCCTTCGCGGCGTGCGAGCTTGCAGGTGGGACCAATGTATCTCGCCATGTTCTCTGCCCTGTTAGACGCGCCGCTTCTTCGGCGGCCGGCAACCGTTGTGTGGGATCGGGGTCACGTCAGTGATGCTCGCGACCTTGAACCCGGCATTATTCAGTGCACGTACCGCGGATTCGCGACCGGGACCAGGCCCTTTGACGTGGACGTCAAGATTGACCACCCCGAACTCCTTCGCGGCCTGCCCAGCACGGGTTGCCGCGACCTGTGCCGCGAACGGCGTGCTCTTTCGCGAACCGCGAAAGCCGGAGCCGCCCGAGGTCGCCCAGGTCAGGGCATTGCCCTGCCGATCCGTGATGGTGATGATGGTGTTGTTGAACGAGGCATGGATATGTGCCACGCCATCCGCCACCTGCTTCTTTACTTTCTTGCGCGTGCGCAGCTGCTTAGCCACTGTAATCTGTCTCCGAGCGGAAAAGGCATTCCCTGCCGCTAGTGCGATCCCGCACTAGTCGGACAGAGCCCTTAAACGGGTTTAACGACGAACCGGGCGCCGCGGTCCTTTACGAGTCCGCGCATTGGTGCGCGTGCGTTGGCCGCGCAGCGGAAGACCGCGCCGATGGCGAATGCCTCGATTACAGCCAAGATCCATCAAGCGCTTGATGTTCATCGACACTTCACGACGGAGGTCACCTTCGACCGAATATTTGGCAACTTCGGTGCGAAGACGATCGATCTCTTCCTCGGAGAGTGTCCGGATGGGCGCGGAGGTGGAAACCTGTGCGGCCTCGCAGATCGCGGCCGCCCGAGTCCGCCCGATCCCATAGATCGATGTCAAGGCAATGACCGCATGCTTGCGATCTGGAATATTGACTCCGGCGATTCGAGCCATGCGCGTTGCGCTCCTAAGCGTTCGGTTCTTTTAGAAGAAAAAGTGTAAACAGGGCAGTATAGCACCGCGCGCCTGAAGGGGGAAGAGGCGAAGGGCCTCGGTTCGCTAGCCCTGGCGCTGCTTATGGCGTGGATCTTTGCAGATCACGCGGATGGTGCCGTTGCGACGAATTGTCTTGCAATGGCGGCAGATCTTCTTGACGGATGCTCTTACCTTCATGATGCTCTCTAATTAGGTTGTAATGTTGGCGGCCTTATTGCTTGGCGATCTGATCGCTTGGCGGTCTCATCGCTTGGCGGCCTCGTTCCCGCGCCGAAATCCTCTTCGTACCCATCGCGCCAAGATAAGGATTTAAGTGGCCGCTACCGCTTCTTTGCGCTAGCGCGTCAGACCAGCCCCAGGCGCCTTCAGGTTAGCCTTCTTCATCAGACCTTCATATTGGTGTGACATCAGATGCGCTTGAACTTGGGCCATGAAGTCCATCACCACCACGACCACGATCAGCAGCGAGGTGCCACCGAAGTAGAACGGTACGTTCCAGCCAACGATCAAGAACTCTGGCAGCAAGCACACGGCGGTGATGTATAAGGCGCCGGCGGCGGTGAGCCGCGTCATCACTGAATCGATATAACGGGCTGTCTGCTCACCCGGCCGGATACCAGGAATGAAGGCGCCCGAGCGTTTCAGATTATCGGCGGTATCCTTGGCGTTGAAGACCAAGGCCGTGTAGAAGAAGCAGAAAAAGATGATCGCTGTTGCATAGAAGATGACGTAGACCGGCTCCCCTGGAGAGAGTTTGCTCGTGATATCGGCAAGCCAACGCATATTCTCCGACTGACCAAACCACTGCCCTAGCGTACCTGGGAATAGGATGATACTTGAGGCGAAGATTGGCGGGATAACACCAGCCATGTTCAGCTTCAGAGGCAAGTGTGTACTCTGCGCCGCCAGCATGCGCCGCCCTTGTTGCCGCCGCGCGTAATTGACCGTAATGCGTCGCTGCCCGCGTTCAACAAAGACCACGAATGCGGTCACCGCTAGCGCCAAGGCAAAGAGGACCAAGACGGCGAGCGCATTCATCTCGCCGGTGCGGACTAGTTCCAGGGTTCCACCGACCGCCGCCGGCAGACCGGCAACGATGCCAGCAAAGATGATCAGTGAGATGCCATTGCCGATACCCCGTTCAGTGATCTGCTCTCCCAGCCACATCAAGAACATGGTGCCAGTGACTAGGGAGACAGCCGCGGTAAAGACGAAGCCAAAGCCTTGCTGGACGACCAGCGCGGAGCCCCCGGCGGTCTGCCCCTGCAGCGCAATGGAGATCCCGATGCCCTGAAAGGTTGCCAGCACGACCGTACCATAACGGGTGTACTGGGTGATCTTACGCCGACCGGCCTCACCCTCTTTCTTGAGCTGCTCAAGCTGCGGGATGACCGCCGACATCAGCTGCATGATGATGCTAGCGGAGATGTACGGCATGATGCCGAGGGCCAAGATACTCGCACGCTCAAGAGCGCCACCCGAGAACATGTTGAACATGTCCAGGATTGAGCCCTGATTCTGGTCGAAGAGCACGGCGAGCGCCTCGGGATTCACCCCAGGTACGGGAATGAAGGTACCGATGCGATAGACCAACAGCGCACCGAGCACGAACAGCAACCGCTGTCGCAGCTCCGTGAGCCGGCCCATACCGCCAAGCGACTGCATCATCGATGCCGTATTCTTCGCCATCTTGCCCGCCCCTGATACGCTTGTGCTGGATTAGCTTTCGGTCTCGGCAACCGACCCACCCGCCGCTTCGATCGCGGCGCGGGCGCCGGCTGTCAGCCGCAGCCCCTTAATCTGATAGGCCCGGTCGACATCGCCGGACTTGATCAGTTTCACCGAGGAGATCGCTCCGGTGATCAGACCCGCCGCCCGTAGGCTCGCCATGTCGACCTCGGTTCCCTCCAATCGTTTCAGCTCGCTCAACCGAATCTCATCCTTACTGGCGGCCTTACGCGAGCGAAATCCGACCTTAGGCAGGCGGCGCTGCAATGGCATCTGACCGCCTTCAAAGCCTGTCTTATGGAAGCCGCCGGTCCGCGATTTCTGCCCCTTGTGGCCACGTCCAGCGGTCTTACCGAGCCCGCTTCCGATGCCGCGGCCAACCCGTTTCGCCTCAGGTCGGCTGCCCGGATCGGGGGAAAGAGTATTCAGACGCATCTCAACCGTCCTCCAAAATGCGGACCATGTATTGCACCTTGTTGACCATGCCGCGGGTCGCCGGAGTATCTTCCACCTCGACGACCTGATGCATGCGTCGCAGGCCGAGGCCGCGAACACAATCTTGGTGCCTCTTTAAGCGCCCGTGCATGCTACGCACGAGCTGCACCTTCAGCCTGTTCTCCGCCATTACTTGCTCCTAACCTAGGATCTCTTCAACGGTTTTACCGCGCTTCGCGGCAACCGCCTCGGCGTCGACCATGCCAGAGAGGCCATTGATCGTCGCTTGAACCACATTGATGGCGTTGTTGGTGCCGATGCATTTGGCCAGCACGTCTTGTACCCCCACCACCTCAAATACGGCACGCATTGCGCCACCCGCGATGATGCCAGTACCCTCCGAGGCCGGCTGCATATAGACATGGGCGGCACCGTGGTGGCCATTGAGCGGATATTGCAGCGTCGGACCCTTGAGCTTGATATCGACCATGTTTTTGCGAGCACTCTCCATTGCCTTTTGGATCGCGACCGGAACCTCACGTGCCTTGCCCGTGCCATAGCCGACACGACCTTTGCCGTCGCCGACCACGGTGAGCGCGCCAAAACCAAATACGCGACCACCCTTGACGACCTTGGCGACACGGTTCACTGAGATCAGCTTCTCAAGCAGTTCGTCGCCTTCGGGCTTTGGGTTGTAATTCGACATCTGCGTCTCCTCAGAACTGAAGCCCGTGCTCGCGCGCGGAATCGGCCAACGCCTTCACGCGGCCGTGATATTTGAAACCGGAGCGATCAAAGCTCACCTTCTCGACACCAGCGGAGCGTGCACGCTCGGCAATCGCATGACCGATCTTAACGGCGGCATCGATATTGCCAGTGCGTCCCTCGCAAGCGGCCTTAAGCGCTTTTTCGACCGTCGAAGCGCTCGCAACGACACGGTCGCCGGTGCCGGCGATCACCTGCGCGTAGATGTGGCGGGGTGTCCGATAGACGCAAAGCCGATAGCCACCAAGCTCGCGAATCTTGGCTCGTGCACGCGTGGCGCGCCGAAGCCGGGCATGTTTCTTATCCATCCGCATCACCTATTTCTTCTTGGCTTCTTTACGCAGGACTTGCTCATCCGCGTAACGAACGCCCTTGCCCTTATAGGGCTCCGGCGGGCGGAACCCGCGAATCACGGCAGCGACCTGACCGACTTGCTGCTTATCGATTCCGCGCACGACGATCTCGGTCGGCGATGGGGTCTCGATCTCGATCCCATCAGGAACCGGGAAATCGATAGGATGTGAAAAGCCAAGCGCGAGATTAAGCACCTTGCCCTTTGCCTGCGCCCGGTAGCCAACGCCAACCAGGCTCAGCTTACGCTCAAAGCCATTACTCACACCCTGCACCATATTGTTCAACAGTGCACGCGTGGTACCGACCATCGCCCATTGTGAATCGCCGTCGTTTGCGGGCCGGGTAGTGACAACGGCCTCATCGATATCGACCTCAACGAACGGATGGATCGACCAGGACAGCGAGCCTTTGGGTCCCTTGACGGTGACCTCACGCCCAACCATCTTGATATCGACCCCCTTGGGCACCTGTACAGGCGCTTTACCTATTCTGGACATGACAACCTCCCTTAGGCGACGTAAGCCAAGATCTCGCCACCCTGTCCGGCCTTGCGTGCGGCACGGTCAGACATCAGGCCCTGCGAGGTTGATACGATAACGACGCCAAGCCCACCCCAGACACTAGGCAGTTCGTCCTTACCACGATAGATCCGCAGCCCAGGACGCGAGACCCGCTTCAGGTACTCGATGACCGGCTTGCCACGGTAGTATTTGAGCTTGAGAACAAGTTGAGGCCTCGCTTTCTCGTCATCCTCAACGGAAACATCAGCGATATAGCCTTCATCTCGTAACAGGTTGGCAACGGCCAGCTTCTTCTTCGACATCGGCATCGAGATGGTAATCTTGCCGCGCGCTTGGCCGTTACGGATACGCGTGAGCATATCCGCAATGGGATCAGTCATACTCATGGACTTGCTCCAGGGTCAGACCGCCGATTAGGGCGCGATACCCTCTAGGGTTTCTCGATCCTGCCCGCCTTCGGCTGCGCAGGGTGATCGGGAAGTCCGATCAAAATCAATCGTTTCAGCAAAGGTTTGCGGTAGCGATGCCTAACCAGAGGGCCCTAAGGGCCTACCAACTAGCCTTGACAACACCGGGCACATCGCCACGCATCACGGCCTCACGCAGCTTATTGCGGCCGAGCCCGAACTTACGATAGACGGCATGCGGGCGGCCACTGACGCGGCAGCGGCGCTGTATCCGCGACGGACTGGCATCGCGTGGCAACTTCTGAAGCGCCACCACCGCCGCCTCGACCTGTTCTGGATCGGCGCTCCGATCGTTGATGACAGCCTTCAACTGGGTGCGGCGCTCTGCGTAGCGCTGCGCGATTAGGGCACGCTTTTTATCGCGCGCGATCATGCTCTTCTTCGCCAACCTTGCCTCCGAAAACTAGGTACGAAACGGGAACTGGAAGGCCTCGAGCAATGCGCGCCCTTCCTCGTCAGTACGCGCGCTCGTCGTAATCACCACATCGAGACCACGCACCGCATCGATCTTGTCGTAGTCGATCTCCGGGAAGATGATCTGCTCGCGAACGCCCAGCGAATAATTGCCGCGGCCATCGAACGCCTTCGGACTCAGACCACGGAAGTCCCGGACACGAGGGATTGCGACATTGATCAGTCGATCAAGGAACTCATACATGCGTTCACGACGCAAGGTAACCTTACAGCCAACTGGCCAACCCTCGCGGATCTTAAACCCAGCAACGGACTTGCGCGCATTCGTCACAACAGGCTTTTGGCCGGCAATCTTAGTCAGATCGCCGACGGCGAAGTCCATGACCTTCTTATCGGTAACGGCCTCTCCCACGCCCATGTTAAGGGTGATCTTAGTCAGCCGTGGCACCTGCATGACGCTCTTAAAGCCAAAGCGCTTCTGCAGCTCGCCGACATACTGCTCGTTGTAGAGTGTCTGCAACCTAGACATATACTTACCCAACGTCGACGACTTCGCCGTCGGACTTAAAGATCCTAACCTTAGTGCCATCTTCCAGGGTCTTAAAGCCGATTCGATCGGCGCGCCCGATAGCAGGATTGTAGACACCAACATTCGAACGGTGCAGTGGCATCTCTTTATCGACGATACCGCCCGCGATGCCCTTTTGCGGATTCGGTTTCTGGTGCTTTTTCGCCATGTTGACGTTTTCCACCACGACCCGATCACCATCGATGTTCAGCACGGTACCGCGCTTTTTCTTATCCTTGCCAGCGATGACCATAACGTCATCGCCTACCTTAATCTTGTTCATGTTTAGAGAACCTCGGGCGCCAGCGAGATGATCTTCATGAAACGCTCACCGCGCAACTCACGCGTCACCGGCCCAAAGATGCGGGTACCGATCGGCTGCAGCTGATTGTTAAGCAATACGGCCGCATTACCGTCGAAGCGAATGCGCGAGCCATCCGGACGACGCACACCCTGGCGCGTCCTCACCACGACCGCATTGAAGACATCACCCTTCTTGACCTTGCCGCGCGGGATGGCATCTTTGACCGTAACCTTGACCACATCACCGATGCCGGCATAGCGCCGATGCGAGCCACCCAGCACCTTGATGCACTGCACCGAGCGCGCCCCGCTATTGTCGGCCACGCTGAGGCGGGTTTGCATTTGAATCATTGTAAGAACCTACCTTTGCAACTTGAGCGGGTGCGACCTAGGTCTGATCGGCACGTCCGGAGCAAGAGTGAGGCCGGAGCGGCCTCGCCTAGCGAGCGCGCTCGACGACCTCGACTAACCGCCAGCTTTTTGTTTTCGACAGGGGCCGGCATTGCTCGACGCGCACCCAATCCCCCTTATTGCACTCGTTTGCAGCGTCGTGGGCATGGATCTTCGTCGAGCGGCGCATAAACTTTCCGTACAGTGGATGCTTGACGCGGCGCTCGATGACGACGGTGATCGTCTTATCCATTGCGTTGCTGATCACCTGCCCGGTAAGGACGCGATTGCTCTCATTATTCTCACTCATTGACCGCTCCCCGCCACCTTCGTCTGCTCTGCCATCAGGGTCTTTATCCGCGCGATGTCACGCCGTACTGTCTTGACCTGGGATGGCCGAGAGAGCTGTCCGGTGCGCTGTTGCATGCGCAGGTTGAACTGTTCTTTCAGCAGTTCGTGCAAACGCTTCTCGAGTTCGGCGGTACCAAATGTGCGTAATTCATGGGCCTTCATCAGAGCACCGTCCTCTTCTCGAAACGCGTCTGTACTGGCAGCTTGGCCGCGGCGAGTTGAAAGGCATCGCGGGCGAGTTCTTCCGATACACCCTCGATCTCGTAGAGCATGCGACCAGGCTGGATCAGTGCGACCCAGTACTCGACGTTACCCTTGCCTTTACCCATGCGAACCTCAAGCGGCTTCTTCGAGATCGGCTTATCTGGGAAGACACGAATCCACAGCTTACCGCCGCGTTTGACCTTACGTGTGATCGCACGCCGCGCGGCCTCGATCTGGCGTGCTGTCAGCCGACCACGACCAACCGCTTTCAGCCCATACTCACCGAATGAGACCTGACTACCGCTCTGCGCCAGACCGC
>Ga0180436_10002985_pt1 | contig 15712 bp, 15 predicted proteins | sample SS_ome_2_FD_132434 | JGI IMG/M metagenome (GOLD analysis project Ga0180436, IMG submission 132434) | Hypersaline lake sediment archaeal communities from the Salton Sea, California, USA - SS_3_S_2 metaG | ecosystem: Environmental > Aquatic > Non-marine Saline and Alkaline > Hypersaline >...
TAGATGACCGCGCCGGCCTGCGACAGTTTTTCCACCGCCGCGTCGATGGCCGACTTGTCGTCGCCCTTCATGGCTTCCTCGACGCCTTCGATCGCGCTTTCGACGGCCTTGCGCTCGTCATCGCCGATCTTGTCGCCCATCTCCTTGAGGCTGGAACGGGTGGCGTGGACCATCGCGTCCGCGTTGTTGCGGGCCGTGACCAACTCGTGGAACTTCTTGTCCTCCTCGGCATGAAGCTCGGCGTCGCGCACCATCTTGTCGATCTCGTCGTCGGACAGGCCTGAACCCGCCTTGATCTCGATCTTCTGCTCCTTGCCGGTGGCCTTGTCGGTGGCGCTGACGTGCATGATGCCGTTGGCGTCGATGTCGAAGGTGACCTCGATTTGCGGCATGCCGCGCGGCGCCGCCGCGAGACCGGCCAGGTCGAAACGGGCCAGCGACTTGTTCGCCGACGCCATCTCACGCTCGCCCTGCAGCACGTGCACCGTGACCGCGGTCTGGTTGTCCTCGGCCGTCGAGAACACCTGAGAGTGCTTGGTCGGGATCGTCGTGTTCTTCTCGATCAGCTTCGTCATCACGCCGCCCAGGGTCTCGATGCCAAGCGACAGCGGGGTGACGTCCAGCAGCAACACATCCTTGACCTCGCCGGCCAGCACACCACCCTGGATGGCCGCGCCAACGGCGACCGCCTCGTCCGGGTTCACGTCCTTGCGCGGTTCGCGGTTGAAGAAACCGGCCACGGCTTCCTGGACCTTCGGCATGCGGGTCTGGCCACCGACCAGGATCACGTCGTCGATGTCGCTGACCTTCAGGCCGGCATCGTCCAGCGCGGTGCGGCAGGGACCGATCGTGCGCGTTACCAGGTCCTCGACCAATGCTTCCAGCTTGGCGCGGGTGAGCTTGATGTTCAGGTGCTTCGGACCGCTGGCGTCGGCCGTGATATACGGCAGGTTGACCTCGGTCTGCTGGCTCGAAGACAGCTCGATCTTGGCGCGCTCGGCCGCCTCCTTCAGTCGCTGCAACGCCAGCGGGTCGTTGCGCAGGTCGAAGCCCTGGTCCTTCTTGAACTGGTCGACCAGGTAATCGATGACGCGCTTGTCGAAGTCCTCGCCGCCGAGGAAGGTGTCACCGTTGGTCGCCAGCACCTCGAACTGGTGCTCGCCGTCGACGTCCGCGATCTCGATGATGGAGATGTCGAAGGTGCCGCCGCCGAGGTCGTACACGGCCACCTTGCGGTCGCCGGTCTTCTTGTCCATGCCGTAAGCCAGCGCGGCCGCGGTCGGCTCGTTGATGATGCGGCGCACCTTCAGCCCCGCGATCTTGCCGGCGTCCTTGGTCGCCTGGCGCTGTGAATCGTTGAAGTAGGCCGGCACGGTGATCACCGCCTCGGTCACTTCCTCGCCCAGGTAGTCCTCGGCGGTTTTCTTCATCTTCATCAGCACGCGCGCGGACACCTCCGGCGGCGCCATTTTCTTGCCGTCGGCCTCGACCCACGCGTCACCGTTGTTCGCCTCTACGATCTTGTACGGAACCAGGTCGCGGTCCTTCTGGACCACGTCTTCCGAGTACTTGCGGCCGATCAGGCGCTTGACCGCGAACAGCGTGTTCGCCGGGTTGGTGACCGCCTGGCGCTTCGCCGGCTGGCCGACGAGGACTTCGTCGTCCTTCGTGAAGGCGACGATCGACGGCGTGGTGCGATCGCCCTCCGCGTTTTCGATGACCTTCGGCTGACCACCTTCCATCACTGCTACGCAGGAGTTCGTGGTGCCGAGGTCGATTCCGATAATCTTGCCCATGTTTCGGTTCTCCCAAAAATTGTTCCAGTAAATTCCTGTCCCTGAGATGGGGTTGGCGGCCCTGAATTCAACCGGCTGCCGGACCTTTTTGTCAGGGTTTCCTCGACACCACGACCCTGGCCGGGCGGACCAGGCGGTCGTGCAGGCGGTAGCCTTTCTGCAGCACCTCGATGACCGTGTTTTCATCGTGGTCGGCGGAGGGAATCACCGTCATGGCCTCGTGCAGTTCGGGGTCGAACGGCTGGCCTGTCGGATCGATTTCCTCGAGGTGATGGTCTTCGAGTACCTTGCTGAGCATCTTCAGCGTCAGTTTCTGCCCCTCCAGCACCGACTCGGCCGTGGCCGTCTCCAGGTCCGTTTCCAGTCCGCGCTCAAGGCTGTCACGCACCTGCAACAGGTCTTTCATGACGCGTTCCAGGGCCAGCTTGCGCGACCGCTCCAGCTCCCGGGTCAGGCGCTTGCGGGTGTTCTCCGTTTCGGCCTGCATGCGCAGCATGGCTTCGCGCATGCGTCCCACTTCTTCCTGCAGCTGCGACGCTTCTTCCTGTGCTTCGAGATCGCCGGTCGCGTCGGCCCCGTCCTCCGCGGGCGCCCCCTGGCCGGTTGTCTCAGCCTGGACTTCGACCGGCTCCTCGAAGGGGTTCGGATCTTTTCTGCTCACTCTTCTGGTCTCCCTGGTATACGCGGCGCCGGGCGCCGCGGGCTGTTTTCGTGTCAGCTTCCATATGGGGATGCGGCCCATCGATTCAAGCCGGCAAGAGCTTGCGCCTGATTGCCAGCCCCACCCGCCCGTGCTAGCTTGAGCGTCCGTTTCCAGGCTGCGCTTTTTCATGCTGGTTTTCCTGCAAATCCGGGATTTCGCCATCGTCGACCGGCTCGAACTGGAGCTGGCGCCGGGCTTCACCTGCATCACGGGCGAAACCGGCGCGGGCAAGTCGATCCTGGTCGGCGCCCTGGGCCTGCTCAGCGGCAACCGGGCGGACAGCAGCGCCGTGCGCCAGGATTGCCAGAAGGCCGAGATGGTGGCGGGCTTCGAACTCGACGCCGACGACAGCGCCCTGGCATGGCTCCGCGAGGCTGAACTGGACGACGGCAGCGACTGCCTGGTACGCCGGGTGCTGCACGCGAACGGCCGGTCGCGCGCCTGGGTCAACGGCACGCCCGTTACCCTGCAGCAACTCGCGGAACTCGGGTCGCGCCTGGTCGAAATCCACGGACAGAACGAACACCTCCGGCTGACCCGGCGTTCAGAGGCGTTCCGCCTGCTCGACAGCGCAAACGAGCAGGCCCTGGCAGAAACGAGGGCACGCTACTTCGCCTGGCAGGAACTGGAACGGGAAAAGCAGGCCCTGTTGTCGCGGGACGCACTGACGCCCGGCGACCTGGACCTCCTCGGATACCAGCTCGAGGAACTCGAGAACGACCTGCTGCCGCCCGGGGAATTCACCGCGCTGGAAACCGAGCACCGCAAGCTGGCGCGGGGCAGCGAGATCGTGGCAGCGCTGGAAGCGGCGCTCGACGTGCTCCAGTCGGGCGAGGCAGCCGCGTCATCGACCCTGCACCGCGCAGCCGGATCGCTCGAAGAGCACGGCGCGCTGGACCCGGACATCGCGGCGGCCGCCGGAATGATCCGGGAAGCCGCGATCAATTGCGACGAGGCCGGCTCCTCGATCCAGTCGGCGCTGTCCCGCATGGACCTGAGCCCCGAGCGGCTGGCCGAGGTCGAACTGCGCCTGGGCAGGCAACACGACCTGGCCCGCAAACACCGCGCGGAACCGGAGCAACTGCAGCAGGTCGCCGACTCGCTGCGCGAGCGGCTGGCGCGCGCCGCGGACCAGGACCAGCGCCTGGCCGTGATCGACACGGAACTCGAGGCCGCACATCGTACCTACCGCGCAGCGGCAAACGCCCTTTACGAGGCTCGGGCGGAACGCGCGGCCAGCCTGTCCGAGGGCGTGACCGACCTGATGCAGCAGCTGGGAATGTCCGGCGGACGCTTCGAATTGACCGTTCAGAATGACCCCGCCCGGGCGCCGTCAGCGCGCGGGGACGACAGCGTCGAAGTGAGGGTCAGCGCGAACCGCGGTGTGGAGCCCGGCCCGTTGCGCAAGGTCGCCTCGGGCGGCGAACTGTCGCGCATCGGGTTGGCCGTCAAGATCGTATCCCGCCAGAACGGCGCCGCCGCGACCCAGGTTTTCGACGAAGTCGACGCCGGGATCGGCGGCGATACGGCCACCATCGTCGGGGCCCTGCTCAGGCAACTCGCGGGCGACGGCCAGGCGCTGTGCGTGACCCACCTGGCCCAGGTCGCCGCTTTCGCCGACCGGCAAATCCGGGTCACCAAGTCGGATCAGGCCAAGAGTCCCGGTGTGCGGGCGCAGGAACTGGAAAACGATGGGCGGGTAGACGAGGTCGCGCGCATGCTGGGCGGTTCGATTTCGCCCGAGAGCCGCGCACATGCCGAGAAGCTGTTGCAGGAAGCGACCGCGGTCCGTCACTGAGACCGGGGCCAGGCCGCGATCATGCTTATTTCTTGGGACGCACGTAGATCACCAGGCTGTGGCTCTCGATATCGTAGCCGTGTGTGTCGGCAATTTTTTTCTGGGCTTGCTCGATTTCTTCGCTGATGAACTCGATGACCTTGCCGGTTTCGAGGCAAACCATGTGGTCGTGGTGTTCACCGTCGTTCAATTCGTAGTAAGCCTGCCCGCTCTCGAAATTGTGCTTCTCCACCAGGCCCGAGGTCTCGAACTGGTTCAGCACACGGTAAACGGTCGCCAGCCCGATTTCCTCGCCCGCTTCGATCAGCAGGCGATAGATGTCGTCCGCAGTCAGGTGGCCGTCGCGGTGGTTTTGCAACACTCTGAGAATGGACAGCCGCGGCTGGGTGATCTTGAGTCCGGCATCTTTGAGACTTTTTCTTCGCATGGCGTGTCGCTGGCGTCCTCAGGCGGCTGTTTCGGCGCGTAAGCGCTTTATTGTATCATTCACCCCTCGCCCACCCGGCCAACTGCATTCCGGATTTTCGATGAGTTTCAGAACCCTGATCATAGCGTTATTTTTCCTATTTGCAACAACAGCTTGTAACCTTATTTACAAGCAGAATATCCAACAGGGAAATGCCCTCGAACAGGAAGACCTGGACGAACTCTACATCGGGATGAATCAGCGGCAGGTATTGTTCGTTCTCGGTACGCCTTCCGTCAAGGACCCGTTCAATCCCGACCGCTGGGATTACGTCCAGACGTTCAGCCGCCGCGGCGGCGACCCGGTGATGCGCACGGTGACGCTGCATTTCGAAAACGGAATGCTGTCCGAAATCGAAGGCCAGTCCGACCCGTTCAAGCCGGCCGGCGGCGACACCGGTGAATCCGAGGAGGTCGCCACGTTCGTCAAGCCCCACAAGAAGTCCGAGAGCCCCCAGGACGCGGCGATCGACTCGGTGGAGGAAGAGGTTCTCGAGGGCGTCGACGAGGACGAAGAGGCCGTCGCCGAGCGCACCGCGGAAGACCTCGAATACCAGCGCGACCTGGAAGTGCTGGACCAGACGCCGGACAACAACCCCTAGAGACCCGACATAGACAGCTGAGACACCTCAGCCTTGCCCCGGCTTTTCGCCCTTTTTTGGCCTCTTCTTGCCATCCCGGGCGCGCTCGCGCCGCGCCTCCCTGGGATCGGCGATCAGCGGTCGATAAATTTCGACCCGGTCACCCGGCTCAAGCACCTGCCCGGCCGGCGCCTTTCGCCCGAAAATTCCGACCGCGTCGAAATCCACCACCAGGCCCGGGAACTCCTCGCGGATCGCCGAGCGCTCGATCGCTTCGGCCACCGTACAGCCCCGGGGAACATACAGCGGCAGCACGAGTTGGCGTTTCGGAGTGGCATAGGCCACTTCGACGCGTATCGACCCTGCCTCAGGTCCGGTAGACATCATCCGCCCTGCGGCAAAAATCGGCCACCAAGCGATCGGCGATATGGGCGAAGCCACGCCGGAACGCGGTGGACAACAGCTGGCCGGAAAAATCGAAGCCGAGCGACAAGGTCACTTTGCTGCCGTCGTCGCCGAGCGGCTGAAACAGCCACTCCCCGGCCAGGCGGCGGAAGGGCCCGTCTTCGAGCGACATCGTCAGCCGCCTGCCGGTCTCGAATCGGTTCAGCGTGGTGAACGTCTGGGTGACGCCGCTGACCTTGACGGTCAGCGAGGCACGCTGCCGCTCGGCCGTTTGTTCATGCACCTCGCTGTGCACGCACCAGCTCAGAAACTGCGGGTAGGCCGGCACGTCCCGCACCAGCTGGAACATGCTGGAAGCGGGGTGCAGTACGAGAGCGGTACGGGTAATTTCCATGGCGGGTCGTCAAGCGGGTGTTCCGCGGCGGGCGCAAGCATAGCACGAGCCGCCCCCCGACCGTAGAATAGGACCCCGTGAAAACGAACAAGAAAAGCAACGGCTCCAGCACGATCGCGGTCAACAAGCGCGCCCGCTTCGAATACCACATCGAGGAGCGCATCGAGGCCGGCATCGCGCTGGAAGGCTGGGAAGTGAAGGCCCTGCGCGAGGGTCGCGTGCAATTCGCCGACAGCTACGTGCTGCTGAAGGACAACGAAGCCTGGCTGTTCGGCTGCCGGATCAATCCCCTGCCGACGGTTTCCACGCACGTGACGCCGGATCCCGTTCGCACGCGCAAGCTGCTGCTCCACCGGCGCGAGATCGACCGCCTGGTGGGCGCCGTCGATCGTCGCGGCTACACGGTCATCCCCACCGCCATGTACTGGTCACGCGGAAAAGCCAAGGTCGAAATCGGCATGGCGCGCGGCAAGCAGCAACACGACAAGCGAAAAACCCAGAAAGACCGGGACTGGGAGCGCCAGAAAGGGCGTATCATGAAACGGGGCTGAGGTGATGCGGAGCGGCGAGGCAGTGGGCTCAGGAACAAAGAAGGCGGTCCGCGTTGCGGTCGCCGACAAGAATCCGCTGATCCGCGCGGCGCTGAAACAACTGCTGTCCGAGGACGACCGCTTCGAGCTCGTGCACGTCACGTCGAGCTGCGAGTCCTTCCTGAAACGGGTCAGCGAGACCCCGGTCGACGTCGGCGTCATCGGCTGGGTGATCGGTCCGTGCGACGGCCGTTTCATCCTAGACCGCCTGGGCGGGCTCGATTACCCGCCGCGCGTGATCGTTTATACCGGCGACGTGAACCGCATGGTGCCGGCACAGGTCATGCGCCACGGGGGCGCAGGCTTCGTTTCCAAGAGCGAACAACCGGAAGTGCTGCTGGACACCATCGCCGCGGTGGCCGCGGGCCGGATGGTCTTTCCCTACATCGACGTTCGAACGATTTACGACAATCCGCTCACCACGTTGACGCGCCGCGAACTGGAGGTGCTGGCCGACCTCGCCTCGGGTCGCACCAACAAGCAGATCGCCCGCGACCTCGACGTCTCCCTGAACACCGTGAAATTCCACGTGCGTAACCTGTTCCAGAAGCTGGACGTGAACAGCCGCGGCCAGGCCATCGCGCTGTACCTGAAATCCTGATCCTACCCTTATGGGTGGTTTATTACCCACCCATATGCGCAATCAACCCCCCCCTATCGGACGTGTTACGCCTCCACGCGGCTCTCTACACTTCGGGTAAGCCCGCGATGCCGCCGGTCGACGTACCGGCGCCGCGAGGCGGGAGGGCACACAGCATGACCGAACACCAGACCCTGGACAGCTACCTGTCCGACTACGCCGGCGACGACGAATTGCGGCTCGCCGTGGCGCATACCGTGCAATCGATCGCCAACGCCTGCTGCGCGATCGCCGAGGTCATTGCGCTCGGCCCGCTGGCGGGCAGTCTCGGCCAGCAAGGCGAGCAGAACGCCGACGGCGACGTGCAGGCTGAACTGGACATCCGCGCGAACGAGATCGTGCTGGACGAACTCGAGGACGCGCCGGTCTCCTACCTCGCTTCCGAGGAACTGGAACTGCCGGTGCCGATCAACGAAGACGCCCCGCTCTACGTGGCCATCGATCCGCTGGACGGTTCCTCGAATATCGACACGAACGTGTCGGTGGGTACGATTTTTTCCGTGATGCCGATGCGTTGCCGCGAGGAAGCCGAGCCCGCCGACTGTTTCCTGCAAAAGGGTACACGGCAACTGGCGGCCGGTTACGTGATCTACGGACCGCAGACGGCCCTGGTGATGACCCTGGGCGCTGGCACGCACATCTTCACGCTGAATCCCGATACGGACCGTTTCTGCCTGACTTCACCCAACATCGCCATCCCGGAAGAAACCCGCGAGTTCGCGATCAACACGTCCAATTTCCGGCGCTGGGACGGCCACATCCGCGCCTACATCGACGATTGCTTCAAGGGCGTGGAAGGTCCGCACGGGAAAAACTACAACACGCGCTGGATCGCGTCGCTGGTGGCCGAGTGCCACCGCATCATGGTGCGCGGCGGCATCTTTCTGTACCCGGGCGACCGGCGCCCGGAATACGCCACGGGCCGACTCCGCCTGGCTTACGAATGCAACCCGATCGCCTTTCTCGTCGAGCAGGCCGGCGGCGCGGCAACCACCGGCACCGAACGCATCCTGGACATCGAGCCCACGGGCATACACCAGCGGGCGCCGCTGATCTTCGGCTCTGCGAACGAGGTCCGGCTCATCAACCACTATTACGAAGAAGTCCACCCGGCGCACGAGCGCTCGCAACTGTTCGGCGAGCGCGGCCTGTTCCGGACCGGCTGAGGAGCACACCATGAGCATCAAGCACCCCATCATCTCGGTCACCGGATCGTCCGGCGCGGGCACGACCTCGGTCAAAAAGACCTTCGAGCGGATATTTCGCCGTGAAAAAGTCACGGCGGCTTTCATCGAGGGCGATGCGTTCCACCGCTACGATCGCCTCGAAATGAAGCAAGTGATGGCCGAAGAAGCAGACCGCGGCAATCCCCATTTCAGTCATTTCGGCCCTGCCGCCAACCGGCTCGAGGACCTCGAGGCCGTATTCCGCCAGTTCGGCGAATCAGGCAGCGGGCGGACCCGGCACTATATCCACGACGAAGGGGAGGCAGAAAAATACGGCTCCCCGGCCGGCACCTTCACCGACTGGGAGGAGATTCCCCCGGATACCGAACTTCTGTTCTACGAAGGACTGCACGGCGCCGTCGTCACGGACGAGGTCAACGTGGCTCAACACTGCGATCTGAAGATCGGCGTGGTTCCGGTCGTGAACCTGGAGTGGATCCAGAAAATCCACCGCGACAACCTGGACCGGGGCTATGCGCATGAAGTCATCAAGGACACGATCCTGCGCCGCATGCCGGACTACCTGGACTACATCTGCCCGCAGTTCTCGGAAACCGACATCAATTTCCAGCGTGTGCCCACGGTGGATACGTCCAACGCCTTTTGCGCGCGCTGGATCCCGACGCCCGATGAGTCGATGGTGGTGATCCGCTTCGCCAACCCCCGCGGCATCGACTTCCCCTACCTTACCTCCATGATCCACGACAGCTTCATGTCGCGGGCGAATTCCATCGTCGTGCCTGGCGGCAAGCTCGACCTCGCCATGCAGTTGATCCTCACCCCGATGATCCTGCAGTTGATGGAGCGCAGCCGACGCGCCGGCGGCCCTCGAGCCAAGGTGCAGGCCGTTCAGAAGTCCGCCTGAATGACGCAGTCGGAGAAAAATCAGCGCGACGCCGCCGGGGCCTACCCGGCGGCGGTCGTGTGGGACCTGGACGGGACGCTCACCGAATCCGCACCGGACCTGGCGACCGCGCTCAACGGCTTGCTGGCCGAGGCCGGCCTGGAACCGCACCCGGTCGCGCGGGTTCGCCTGATGATCGGGCACGGCGTGGCGGTGCTGATCGAACGCGGTTTCGAGGCCGCCGGTGCGCCCCTTTCCGCAGAGGCGCGCGACGCACTGGTGCCGGATTTCATGGCGCGTTACTCGGCCTGCGCCACCGACAACACCCACCTGGTGCCCGGTGCGCGTTACGCGCTGGAGCGCCTGGCCCGGGCCGGGGTTCGGCAGGGGCTTTGCACCAACAAGCCGGAAGCCGTGACCCGCCAGATCCTCGATGCGCTCGACGTGACCCGGTATTTCGGCGCCATCATCGGCGGCGACAGCACCACGGGCCGCAAGCCGGATCCCATTCCGCTGCAAACCTGCCTCGATCGACTCGGCGTTGCCCCCGGCAATGCCGTCATGGTGGGTGACTCGGCTGCCGACGTGGGTGCGGCGCGAGCCGCCGGCGTTTACGTCGTCCTCGTGCCCGACGGCTACACGGGCGTGCCGGCGGAGAGCCTCGGCGCGGACCTGGTGGTGGGCGCCGTTGCCGAGGTGCCGAGCCGGCTGCCATCGCGTGATACCGGCGCCGCTGTCGCCTGAACCGCTGTTCATCAGGGGTCGCGGCTTTGTTATAGTAGGATCTCCCAAGGAGACCTGACATGAAAAGAACATACAAAACAGCCACCTGTGCCCTGTTGTTGTCGCTGCTTGCACCCGCCCAGTCTATTGCGGCGGACACCGGGGATGACACCTTCGCCTGCATGAAGGAACAGGTCCGGCCGATCATCCAGGTCACCGATCAGCACCAGGAGTTCGACCTGGTCATCCGCAACGAGTGCCCCGGCGACGTCTACTGGGCGATGTGCATCGACCGCCTGGACCCCTGGACACACCGCGTCATCGAGAGTCTCGCGCCTGCTGGCTACGTGAAAGCCGGAGCGAGGACCCGCGTCAACCTGCAGATGAAGGCCGTGCCCGACGCCGATGGCGACGTGGTGAGGGCGCAGGAGTTCTATTACGCAGCGGCCTACGGGATCAACAGCCCCACGCGGGCCACCTGCGTCGCGAACCGCTGCGAGCCGCAGAAGCAGGCCTTGCGCGCCGATCTGCGTGAAAACGAGACCGCCTGGCGCCGGTACCGGCGATCCGTGGAAGCCCGGCAGGCCGCGGAGTGCCCTGAGCACGGCTGGAATACCGATGACGTAAGCGACTGCCGCAACGCCATCGCCGAGTCGGCCGCGCCCGAACTCGCGGAATTCCAGAAGGTGGACGAATCGCTGCGGGCCCGGATGGCCGCGATCGACCCGGAGACCTGCACGGTTTACGGCGGTAACGTGCTCGAACTGGAGAAGATCGGCAACTGAGCCGAACTGCCGGCGGGCGTCCCGGGCGGGGCGCCCCTGCCTGCGGCGGCGCCGCCGGGCTCAGTCGAACTGGCTGACGCTCTCCAATTGCCTGAGCCGCTGCATCCGCGCCTCCACGAACGATTTCACGCCTTCGATATTCATCTCGGGTCCGCGGAAACGCCTTTGTCGTGTGAAGTACTCCCCAGGATCGGTACCATCGGGCTCGACGTTGATCCGGTAGTTTTCCCCGTTGAACACCTCGTAGAGCGGAAAGATTCCGCTGCGAACCGCCAGGCTGACCAGTTCGATGGTCTCGGCCGGTTCGGTCTTCCAGCCGGTCGGACAGGGAGAGTGCATCAGGAAGAAGCGAAAGCCCTCGATTTCGAGCGCCTTTCTGATTTTCCGGCGAAAGTCCTCGGGGTGAGCGATCGACAGGGTCGCCGCGTACGGCACGCGGTGCGCCGCCATGATCTTGATGATGTTCTTCTTGCCTTCGCCCTTGCCCCGGGGCGTGGTGGCCGTGCGCGCCGTCAACGGCGTCGCAGACGAACGCTGGCCACCGGTGTTGCCGTAGATCTCGTTGTCGTAACAGATGTAAATCAGGTTCTCGTTTCGCTCCGCGGCCGCCGACAGGGTGGCCATGCCGATGTCGTAGGTACCCCCATCACCGGCCCAGCAGATCACGTGCCCGGGTTTTTCATCCGGATTCAGGCCGTTGACCGCGGTCAGGCCGCTGGCGAACGCCGGCGAAGAAGCGAATGTCGAGGCGACCACCGGCACGTTGTAACTGGTCGTCGGGTAGGCGCCGGCCGCCACGATACCGCAGCAGGCCGGGATCACCATCGAATAACTTTCGCCCTCGAGGGCACGGCCGAGCATGGTCAGGCCGTTGCTCATGCCGCAGCCGCCGCAGTTGGTGTTGCCGGGGCGCAGCAGGCAGGTCGGGTCGAAATTGGCGGGAATCTTTTCGGCGTTTGCGTTCATATCAGAGCCCTTTCCAGACCGGCTCGCCGGCCTCGGTTCGTTCGGCCAGGTCGTCCGCGACCTCGTGCACGGTTTTCGGAATGACATCGCTGCCGCCGACACCGGTCAGATAACCCTGGATCAGCGGGTGGCCCTGCCCCTGCATCGCCGCACAGATTTCCTGCCAGAAAATTCCGCCGCGGTCCGCGGAGCAGTTACGGTCGAGTACGCCGACTTTCTTCGCACCGGTGCAGACGGCCCGGACCGCGTCCGCCGGGAACGGCCGGAACATCTTGATCCGCAGCATGCCAATTTTCTCGCCGCGACCGCGGCGCTTGTCGACGACGTCCCTCATCGTGGTCGCGATCGAACCGGAGGTGACGAAAATCGTATCGGCGTCTTCGGTCCGGTAGGTTTCCACTGCCCCGGCGACGTCGCGCCCGAATACCGAGGCAAAAGCGGCCCGGTGTTCTTCGAGCACTTCCGGTACGCGTTGCATGGCCTCGTGGAGTTCCTTGCGATGGGCCAGGGTCTCGTGGGGAAAGGTCATGCCACCGGTCGTCACGGGGTGACCCGAGTCGATGCGGTGCGGCACCTCGCAGTACGGCAGGTAGCGGTCGGCCTGGTCCTGCTCCGCCAGTTCGACCTCCATGGCGGTATGGGAAATGATGAACCCGTCCATGCAGACCATGACCGGCAGCAGGATGCGTCGATCTTCGGCCAGGCGGAATGCCAGCAGGGTCGTGTCGGCGACCTCCTGGCTGGTCTCGCAGTAGAGTTGGACCCAGGCGAAATCGCGGAACATCAGGGAATCACCCTGGTCGGCCCAGATATTCCACGGCGGGCCGAGCGTGCGATTGACCACGGCCATGACGATCGGCAGCCGGTAAAAGGCCGCGACCAGGACGTTTTCCGCCATGTAGGCCAGGCCGTTCGACGAACTGGCCGTGAACGAGCGGGCGCCGTTCATGGAAGCGCCGAGACACACCCCCATGGCGCTGTGTTCGCTCTCCACCGGCACGACCTCACCCTTGCTGAAGGGGAACTTCGCCACGTACTCGACGATCTCGGTTTGCGGTGTGATCGGGTAGATACCGCAAACGGCGCCACGCGCCCCCCGGTTGGCCTCGCCGGCGAGCCCGAAGGCGTGCCCCGCCGCGTGGTTGCCGGTAACCAGTTGCATGCTCATGGATCCCTCCCTCAGCCCGCTTTCATGTAGATGACGGCGCGTGAGCATTCACTGACGCAAACGCCGCACCCCTTGCAGTATTCGTAGTCGAAGACCACGCGATCGCCCTCGCGGCGCAGGACGCCGTCCGGGCAGAACGTGACGCATCGGTCGCAAGCGTTGCAGACGCCGCAACTCAGGCAGCGCTTCGCTTCCTCCAGGTCCGGCAGGCCCTCGTGAACCTCGTCGAACGTGTCGCGTTGGTCGATGGGCCGCTCGGGTTGAGCGTGCGGCCGATGCAGGGCGAAGTGGTGCATCCGGATCGCGTCGGAACGGATGACCGTCTCCTCCGCCGGGCGGTCCTTCAGCAGGCGCTCGCCGCTGAAGCGTTCGTGCAGCATCAGTGCCATCTCACGGCCGCAACCGATCGCGGCGGTCACGGTGCCCTCGTTGGTCAGCAGGTCACCCGCGGGATAGACCGGCGCGCCTTCTTCGCATTCCAGCGGCTGGCTCCGCGACAGCTCGGCCGACGCCGGCAGGAGCGAGAGATCGGCTTTCTGCCCGATCGCCAGGATCACCCGGTCGCAGGGAATCTCGAACGTGGAATCTTCGATCGGTACCGGCCGTCTGCGACCGCTTGCGTCCGGCTCACCCAGGGCCATGCGCTGGCACACGAGCCTTCGCATGCCGTTGTCCCGACCGATGGTAAGCGGCGCGGTCAGGAATTCGACCTGGATGCCCTCGTCGATGGCTTCGTCCACCTCTTCGGCGATGGCCGGCATTTCCTCGCGCGTACGGCGGTAAATGATGCGCACGCGGTCGGCGCCGAGTCGATGGGCGCTGCGCGCGGCGTCGATGGCAGTGTTGCCACCACCCACAACGACGACTTCTTCGCCCTCGACCGATGCCTTGCCCTGGCGCGCCTGGTCGAGAAACTCGATACCCTGCACGACCTTGCCCTTGCCACTGCCGAGATCGACGCCCAGGTCGACAGAGGTCAGCCGTTGCAGACCGGTCGCCGCGAGCACGGCGTCGAATTCGTGCGTGAGTCTCTGCAGTCCCTCGTAGTCGATCCGGCTGTCGAACTCGGCGCGCACGCCGAGCTCGAGGATACGATCGTTGTCCCGGTCCAGGGCCTCGCGCGGCAAACGGTAGGCCGGGATGCCCGTGCGCATCAGTCCGCCGAGTTCGTCGCCGGCCTCGAAGATGGTCACGCCGTAGCCCAGCCGGGCCAGGTGGTAGGCGCCGGACAGGCCGGCCGGACCGCCGCCGATTACGGCCACGCGTTCCTTCCGGCCCGGCGCCGCGTTTAGCTCGGCATGGCCGTGGTCGCCGGCGTAGCGCTCCAGCGCCCGCACGTTGACCGGGCCCTCGAGCTCGGAACGGTTGCACTGCATCATGCAGAAGCCCGGGCAGACCCGGCCGCAAACCGAGGGCAGCGGCGAGGTCTCGAGCAGGATCCCCAGGGCGCGGTCGGTGTCCTCGTCAACCAGGGCCTGCAGGAAGCCCTGCACGTCGTTCCCGGCCGGGCAGATAAAGTTGCACGGCGGTGTCGCGTTCTCCCACACGGGTTGCTGGTTGGCCCACTCGCCGGTGTGGATCGGCGACGGCGCTCCGATGTTCTGGTCGATGATGCTGTGCGTTTCCGCCGGCGGCCGTGGCGGCTTGTGCATCTCTCCGGGTTCCGGGTCATGCTGCTGGATCTGGATGCGTTCGTAAGCCTCCCGTGCGGCCTCGATATTGCCGCCGCCGAAACCGAAATCCCCGAAGGCGTCGATCACCGATTCCAGGTTCATGCCCAGCAGGCGGGCTGCCGCCCCCGCCAGCGCCGTATTGACGATCGGCACGCTGGCCGAACCCAGGCCGTTTCTCACCGCGATATCGTTCGCGTTCACCGTGGCGATGCGAAACTTCTTGCCGCGCTCCTGCGCCGCGTAGTGCTCCGGCGCCTTGTCGCAGTTGAACAGAATAAACCCGCCGGGTTTCAGACCGCTGAGGATCTGCGGCGAAATCAGCGTCGGGTCGAGCACGATCAGGTGGTCGGGCTCGTAAATCTGGTTCGGGTTGTGGATCGGTTCATCGTCGATCCTCAGGAAAGCCTGCACCGGGGCGCCCGAGCGCTCGGCGGCGTACACGCCGAATGCCTGCACCGACTTGCCTTCCCGGTGTTCCGAAGCGGCCAGCAACTTGGCCAGCGTCACGCCCCCCTGGCCGCCTCTTCCATGAATCCTGATTTCGATCATCTGGCTTCGTCCCGTCAACGTTCGTGTAAAGAGGCCCACGCAACCGCTCCGGTTTGCCCGGAGGCCGTGTGGCCTGCCCTGCGCCCGGAGCGCATCGGACCGATGCAGTGCGGAAATTTCCGGACACCCCGAATCTTACTTGTTCCCGACAAGCCGCCTCATGACCCCAATCATCCCCCCTTCAGTTTTTCTTCACCCGCCCCAATATTTCTTAATGTGCCACGGGCATTCCGCAGGGACGCGTGAGCGCTGATGAGTTAAACTGGCACGGTTTTAGATCTTTGGGGGCGACCTGGCTTCGACGCGGGTAGCGAAACCGGAGGTGCATGCCGAGCTGCAGACAACTCGTAAAACTGATTGCAAAACTTTAGTTGCCAACGACGACAACTACGCACTCGCAGCTTAA
>Ga0180436_10002986_pt1 | contig 15707 bp, 10 predicted proteins | sample SS_ome_2_FD_132434 | JGI IMG/M metagenome (GOLD analysis project Ga0180436, IMG submission 132434) | Hypersaline lake sediment archaeal communities from the Salton Sea, California, USA - SS_3_S_2 metaG | ecosystem: Environmental > Aquatic > Non-marine Saline and Alkaline > Hypersaline >...
GACGAGGGGGCGGTCAATGTCCAACAGCCAACAAGGAATGTCCAATTTCCAAGGGGAGAGGAGCTGCCGCGCGGTGCTGTGCGTCGCGGTCTCGACACTCGTGAACGAGGGGGCGGTCAATGACCAACAGCCAACAAGGAATGTCCAGTTTCCAAGGGGAGAGGAGCTGCCGCGCGGTGCTGTGCGTCGCGGCATGCCTCGGGCCATGATGCAGGATGCCGGGGGACGATGGTGTGCAGCGCAGCTCCCTCGTCATCCGTCGGCGGCGTTGACCGGCATTGCGGCCCGAAAGCGACACGCCCCACGCCCTCCACGACGGGCCTCACTTCCACGCTCCGCACGCTTCGAGCTGGCGGGCGGCGGTCCCGGCCCAATCCCGGTTGGCGGCGGGGTTGGCGGGGGAGGGGTGGAGGATGCGGCTGACGCGGGCGCCGGGCCGGGTTCCTTCGGCCGCCGCCGCCAGTTGCCGCTCGGCGTAGGCGCCGATCCCGATCAAGTACTGTGGTTGTAGTATTTTTATGATGCTTGCGAGGTGCTTCCGGCAGGCGCGGATGACGGGTTGCATCGCGGCGGCGGGGATTTTGTCGGGGGTGAGGTTGGCGCCGCTGTCCTTCATCCAGAGCAGGGGGCAGTAATTTGCCACGAGGTGTTCCTCGAAGAAGCGTTCCGGGGATCCGAAGCGGTCTGCGAAGAGCCCCCACAGCCGGCGGCCGCTGACTTCCGAGCGCGGGCAGTCGAACCCCTTGACGGGGCGTTTCGGGTGTTCGTGCGGGGGTTTTCCGACCGGTTTCGAGATTCCCATCCAGTCCCGCACCGCCGCCACCTCCCCGAAGGGCACGCCGGTCTGCGCCATTCCGAACGGCCCGGGGTTCATGCCGAGAAAAAGAACCCGCTTGGGTGATCCGGCGAACCTCCGGAGGTATTCCGCGTGCGGCGCCCATGCGTATTCGAGGGGGTTGTAGCAATGGGCGACCGGCGCCGGGAACTCCAGTCCGGCGAGGGCCCGGCGCAGCCTGTCCGCCGCCGCGGGGAGCGTGGAGTCCGAGGTGCAAGGCATGGGGCGCAGGGCGTGTCGCGTGATGGGGCGTGCGATGGGCCGGAAGCTATTTTCGCAGGGCCCGGAAGAGGGTGTGTCCGGGGGTGGGTTCGAGTTCGCGGGCGGTTTCGAAGTCGTCGGCGGGGAAGGGGGCGAGGAGCAACTGAAAGGAACTCGCGTCGGCGGACTCGCGGATTTCGTAGGTGAGTCCCGGGAAGCTGGCGAAGCGAAGCACGAAGGATGGATTCGTCACGGGGTGGTAATCGGGAGCGGTCGCGAAGGAAAGGATGCGGAAGAAATCGCCGGGGTCCTCGGGATCGGTCATGCTGGCGAGTTCCTCGTGGTCGGGCGAGCCGTCGCCGTCCTGGTCGCTCGCGCGGTCGTCGACCCCGACCACGAGGCCGTATGCCGGCTCGAGGCGATCGTCGATCCCGTCGAGGTCGGTGTCCACGAGGGGAACGGTCGAGAACGGGAAGGCCTCCACCGCGCCGAGGTCCGGCAGGGGACCGGCGGGGCGGACGCCGCCGCGCTGGTCGGCGGCCGGGGTGGCGGCGAGTGGAACGGCGCCCTCGATGGCGGGCGATCCCGGAAGCGGCGGCATGACCGGCGCCGCTCCGCCGAATGCGTCGAGGGGCGCGAGGCGGGGATCGCCGGAGGTCAGATTGCCGCCCATGAGCTGCGGCGGGCTGCCGGCGAGATCGGGGTCGGTGGTGGCGAGGTTGCCGGCCACGATGCTGTTCTCGAGGGCGAGGGTTCCGGCCGACCAGAGTCCGCCGCCGTCGAAGAACCACGCGTGGTTGTCGGAGACCGTCACGTGCCGCAGGGTGGCGGTGCCGACGCTGGCGATTCCTCCTCCGGACCATGAGGCGAGGTTGCCGGCCACGGTGCAATTTTCGAGGGTGGCGGCGCCGGAGTTCCAGAGGGCCGCGCCCTCGACGGCGAAGCTTCCGGTGAGGCTGGCATCTTTCACGGTCAGCGTTCCATCGTTGCGGACGGCTCCCCCCTCGCCCGCGGCATGGCCACGCCGCATCGAAACCCGCTCGATCGTGAATTCCGTCGCGGACGGGACGTGGAACACCCGCGACAGTCCGCCGGCGTCGATATTGAATCCGTCCGGAAGCGCCGAAGCGTCGACGGTGAGATCCTTGTCGGGCATGAGCTCCGACCCGCCGAGAGTCAGTGTCAGGCCGTCGAGGGCCGGCTCGAAGGTGATCGTCGCTCCCGCCGAAGCTTCCGCCATCACCGCACGCAACGAACCCGCCGCAAAATCCGAGGCCGTCGAAACGACCGGCTCGAAGACGCTCGTCACCGTGATGTCGTCAAATGCGATCCCGTCGTCCGGCGCCGGCAGCAGGCCGTATTGCTGGAACTTGATTCGCACATCGGAGCCGAGCGCGATCCCGTTGGCCAGTGCGAAGGCGTTCAGGTCGAAGGTGTGGGTCTGGTAGGTCGATGTCGAGTTGGCGCCGGTCAGGCTGACGAGGGTGAACCAATCGTGGCCGCCATCGACGCTGAGCGCGACCCCGTCGGCGTTGGTCGAGCCGGAGAAGTCAACCGACCCGTCGGGGAGGTCGGGCATCGGGTGGTCGGCGTCGTCGAACTCCCGCTGCGCGAACGAGAGCCCCACCCGGACTGCGTCCTGCAGATCGAGGTGCAGCACCAACTCGTTCCGGCCGTTGCTGCCGGTTTTGGGGTAGGAGGCGTCGAGGACGACGTGGCGGGATCCGAGGGGGCCGTTGGCGTCACTCGTGACAATGCGGCCCCGGCCGGTCGAACGGGTTTCGAAGGCGGGCGGGAGGTCGCCGTCCTCGAAGTCGTCGGCGACGTCGGGGATGGCGGGGGTGGGCGCCCCGAAGACGGCGTCCCATGCGTTGATGAGACCGTGACCGGCGGTGACGTCCCGGCCGGGGGCGCCGAGGTCGATGGCGGTCGACTCGAGGGCGTCGTAGACCTGCGCCGCGGTGAAGGACGGGTTGGCCTGCCGGACGAGGGCCGCCACCGCGGCGGCGTGCGGAGCGGCCGCGGAGGTGCCGCCGAAGTTCGGGTAGCCATTGTTGTCGATGTCGGTCTGGATCAAGGGGAGGGCCGGAAAGAACGTCGTGTCGGTTCCGTCGACCGCCACGAGGCCGGGCGTGTTGCGCACCTCGGGCGACGCCATGGGCGTGCCGTCCGGCTCGAAGAGAATCGTGGTGGGACCCTGGGACGAGTAGGGCCGGACTGTGTCCTGGTCGAAGTAGGCGGCGGCCCCCACCGCCCGGGCGCCACCGGCGGCGGCGTGCGGGTTGACGGTGGGCGCATCCAGCGGGGGATCGGCACTGAGAGTGTAGTCGCCGAAGTTCACGTACTTGAGGCGCCCCGGGGGAGGACCGTCGAAGAGCGCGATCACCACGCTATACACTTGGGTGCTGCCGGTTTGGTTGATGAATCCCGTGCCAAGTCCCGGCGGGTTGAGATCCTCGTTCCAGAAGACGGGCGTCTCCGAGGGCACTTGCAGCGCGATATTGTCGTCCGCCGCAACCGAGACGATCGTGTCGCTGGAGTCGAGAAGGTAGTAGTCAAGTTCGGTGTCCACACCACTGGTCGTGTAGAAGGGGTCGTCCCACTGGAGGTTCGGGATGAACCTCCCCCCCGCGGGAATGGTCACCTCCTGCCGCAGGTCGATCCCGGGCCCGGGGTCGAAATCGTAGTAGTCGAGGTTGCGGCCGAGGGTGTAGGTTTCGCCGAGGATGTCGTCGAGGGCGCTGTCCGGCACGAAGTTGACGGTCGAGGACTCGTAGCCGCTGCGGCCCGAGTTGCCGGCGGCGCTGAAGTAATTGACGTCCCGGGTGGTGACCACCTCGTCGACGGCCTCAGCGATCACGCCGTCTTGGAATTTCGGCTCCTCGAGGAACTCGATGTCGTCGGCGATGACGGTGGCGTTGCCCTCGGCGGGATCGGCGAGGGCGCGGATGCGGTCTGCGCAGACTCCCGGGCTGCTTCCTCTCGAGTTGAAAACGAGACTGGCCCCTGGTGCGAGGTCGTGGACGAGCTGGCACATGGCGCGCCCTGCGTCAATGCCGCCGGCGCCCTCGTCGAGCACCGTTACTCCGCCTCCCGGCAGATCTCCCGATGCGATGTCGGCAGAGGCGCTTCCGTCACCCGAGACATCGAAGCTGTCGGCGAGGATGCCCACCCGCACCCCGTTGCCGTCGAATCCGGCGGGGAGGGCGGCCCGCACCCGATCCGCCTCATGCACGAAATCCCCCTGGCTCGTGACCGAACCGGCATGGTTGATCGGCGGGACGATCGGCCGGATTCCCATCAGCCCGTGTTCTCCGAGCGCTTCGAGGTCGTCGAGCCGGCTCAGCGGGATTCGTGCCTCGATGAAGTGGCGGGCGCCATCGGCGCAAAGGATCTCGACGCCGAGCGCCGTGAGGCGCGGCTGCAGCGCCTCGACGTCGCGGGCGGTGATCGTGACCAGAGCCTCCCCGGGTTCTGCTTCGGCGGAGGGCAAGGCGGCCTGTTCCCGGTTTGCGGCTTGCCTCATCAAGCGCTTCCGCCGCCAATCGAGGATTGGCGAGACGCGGACCGGCTCGCCGCGGCTCTTGGAACGAAGGGCCTCCCGCGCGAACTCGTGCGCGGATTCGGGAGGCGCGCCGGCGCCAAGGGCCGGCATCGCGGCGGCCAGCAGTGCTGACAGGATGCTCGGGGTCGTGCGGTCGCGGCAACAAGGCTTGGAAAGCCGGGTCTGGCTGATCATCGGCTGGGATTGGGGGTTGGGGATCGGGCGGAGCCGGGGCCGGCCTGAAGGGAACGAAATTCGCCGCGAGCTGGCAAGGCTTTTGCAGGAACCTGATGCCGGCGGGCGCCGGATCGCGGCGTCCATCGTGGTTTCTCTCTGCGGGCTCGGGCGATGCGCAAGCGCTGGTGCGGCTCCGCCGTCCCGCCTACTCGATATCCGCCACGATGTTTTTGAGGTAGGCGGCCAGTTCGGGGCCGAGGTCGGGTCGTTTCAGGCCGAACTCGATGTTGGTTTTGAGGAAGTCGAGCTTGTTGCCGATGTCGTATCGTTTGCCCGAGAAGCGGAGCCCGAACATGCCGTGTTCGGCGAGCATGATGCGCATCGCGTCGGTGAGCTGGATTTCGTTGTTCATGCCCGGCGGGGTTCGGGCGATGTAATCGAAGATCTCGGGCTGGAAGACATAGCGGCCTGCGATGGCGAGGTTTGAGGGGGCTTCCTCGGGGGCGGGTTTCTCGATGAGCTGGTCGAGTTCGATGACGCCGTTGCCGTGGCTGTCGCCCCCGGCGATGCCGTAGCGCGACACCTTGTCGACCGGGACCTCCTCGAGGGCGATCACCGACTTGCGGTGCTTTTCGAAAATGTCGAGCATCTGCCGGAGGATGGGGCGTTCGGGGTCGTCGCTTCCGAGCAGGGTGTCGCCGAGGAGAAGCGCGAACGGTTCCTGACCGACGAAGAACCGGCCGTAGGAAACGGCGTCCCCCAGCCCCCGCAGTTCCTTCTGCCAGATGAAATGGATATCCGCCATGTCGGAGATGTGGCGGAGTTGGTCGAGGAGTTTCTGCTTCCCTTTCTGGGCAAGCTCCAATTCCAGTTCCATGGCGCGGTAAAAATGCTCTTCAATGGCCCGCTTCGAGCGCCCGATCACCATCAGGATCTCCCGGATCCCGGAACGCACGCATTCCTCGACCACATACTGAATCGTCGGCGTGTCGACAATCGGCAGCATCTCCTTCGGCTGCGACTTCGTGGCGGGCAGCAGCCGCGTCCCGAAACCGGCGGCCGGTATGACGGCTTTGCGAACAGTCATGGCGTGAGGCGTGGGGCGTGTCGTGTGGGGCGCCGGTGGCGTCCGGCGCCAACGGACGCGACACGTCACTTCGTTAACGTTGGGGGAATTGTGTGTTGGAGTGAGGCGAAGGGAGGGGGGGCGGCTGGAGGGCGTGGAGGCGCCTTGGAGCTAATCGCCGGCGGCATGCGGTTCTTCGAGGATGTGCGGTTTGAAGACCTCGACGCCGAGGGGGGCGAGGCGGTTTTCGAGGGCTTGGAACATTTCCTCGCCGGCGTAGGCGCCGGTGATGGCGCCGCCGGAGCCGGTGAACTTCGCGGAGGCGCCGGTCGAGCGGGCGGTTTCGATCATGTCAAGGTTGCCTTTCGAGATCTGGCAGATTTCGCGGCGGAGGTCGAAGTTGCGGTCGAGCAGGGGGCCGATCTTCGTTCCTTCGCCGCCGACGAGCAGGTCGCGGACCTGCCGGGTGAGGCCGGCCCATTCGCTGATGGCGTCGAGCACGACCTGTTCGCCGCGCCGGTAGCGGCCGCGGAGGTCGTTGTGGATGATCTCGGAACCCTCGGAGAGATGCGTGGTGTATGCGATGTAGAGCGGCGGGAGGAGGGCCGGGTCGAGCGGTTCGTACATCCCGTAGCCCTGTTTCTCGAAATGGGCTGCGTCGAAGTCCATGAAGACCAGCCCCTCGTAGGCCTGGACGACCCGGTCCTGCAGTCCGGCCGGGATGCGCAGCTCGTCGTTCTCGACCGACAGCGCGAGGTTGGCCAGAACCGGCGGGGTGATCTTGACTCCGTAGTAGGCCATCAGGGCGCGCAGGCAGGCCGTGATGATGGCGCTGGACCCCGCCATGCCCACGTGGGGGGGGATGTCGCTGTGATAGCGCAGGGTGAAGTTGTCGGAATGCAGCTCGATGCCGCCCTCGCGGCAGTAGTCGTGGAAGCGCTTCACGGAGGCCTTGAGCAACCGCAGCCCGCCGTAGTATCCGAAGTTGTGGGTGTCCTGCACGAGGTCCGCGATGTTCTCGAAGATCATCTCGTCGCGCCGGGCGGGCTGGATTTCCAGCTCGGGCGACTCCCACAAGGTGACGGTGGCGGAGAAGTTCCGCACGATGAACGAAATGGTCTTGCCGTGATATCCGTCGGACGGGTTGCCGACAAGGCCGGCCCGGGGATGGGAGCGCGCTGTGATGACCATTGGGGGGGCGGGGCGGTCGTCTGCCCGCGCCCCCATAATGTTAGAGGGCGCAAACATCAATCCTCGATTTCGCGCGGAGGCCGGACGGATCGGCCGCTGACGGCCGGCGCCGAAGAGGGAGCCATCAAGAACCCTCGACAGCGCGGCCCGAACCGCCAACACTCCGCCCATGTCCGAAGCACTCCCCGTTCTCATCGGCGGATCGATCGCCATCGACAACGTGAAGACGCCGGAGGCCGAGCGGCGCGATCTCCTCGGCGGCTCGGCATCCTACGCCGCCCTCGCCGCGAGCTATTTCACCTCGCCGGCCCATCTCGTCGGCATCGTCGGGGCCGACTTCCCCCCCGAGCACCTCGAGATGCTGGCCCGGCACGGCGTCACCCTCGAGGGAGTCGAGCGCTCCGGGCGGCCCTCGTTCACGTGGACCGGGGAATACCACGCCGGCATGAACGAGCGGACCACCCGCAACGTGGCGGTCAACGTCCTTGAAGACTGGCGGGTGGTCGTCCCGGCCGGGGTTGCGGGGGCCCCCTTCGTGGTGCTCGCCAACATGTCTCCCGGCAACCAGCTCGAGATGCTCGCCCAGTGCGCCGCCGCCCCGCGCTTCGTTCTCGCCGACACCATGGACCTCTGGATCAACATCGCGCGCGATCCCCTGCGCCGCGTCCTCGAACAGGTCGACCTCCTCGTGGTGAACGACTCCGAAGCCCGCGAGCTCGCATCGACTACGAACATAGTAGAAGCGGGGGACCGTCTGCGGGGGATGGGCCCCCGTCACGTGGTGGTGAAGCTCGGGGAGTTCGGGGCGGTCCTTTTCGGGCCTCCCGGGCACAACCACGGTCTTTTCCGCTGCGGCGCTTTTCCGTTGCGGCGGGTGGTCGATCCCACCGGCGCGGGCGACACCTTCCTCGGGGCGCTTGCGGGGTATCTTGCCTCCCTCGGCTCGGCCGCTCCCGGCTTTTCCGCGATTCGGGACGCCGTGATTCGGGGCACCGTCATGGCCAGCTTCACCTGCGAGGCCTTCTCGACCGGCCGGATCGAGAACCTCCCCGAGGCCGACCTCCTCCGGCGCCTTGAGATTTTCCGCGAAATGAGCTGCTGGTGAGGCCGTCCACGAGGAGAGAATGCGCGCCCGCCGGGGGCGTGCGACCGCTGCGGGCCCGCGGGGGCGGAAATTTTCGTGGGAAGAGAAATTGATTAAGATCCCTTAATAAGCTATATGGGGAGCGATGATACGATTTGCGACGAAGGTGGCCCCGGAGGCGGGCAAGATCGAGCGGGCGTGGAGCTGCGGATTCCGGCATGCCGAGATCTGGTTGTCGAAGGAGCTTCTCGGGAGGGGGTTGGAGGAGATCCTTGCGGGGATTCCTGGTGTTCCGATGAGCTATGCGCTGCACTTTCCGAACCGGGGTCCGCTGAGCGACGGGGAACTCGACACGGCGCAGGCCCTTTACCGGGCCCTTGAGTGCCGGGCGATGGTGATTCACGAGCCGATGTTGCTGTCCTGCGGGTCGCGGCTGGCGGAGCGTTGCCCGGGGATGCGGCTGGCGGTTGAGAACGGGCGTCAGCGGGGGGAGCGGTTCTGGGCGTGGGCCACGAGCCACCGCTGGCTGACGCTTGATGTCGAGCATGTCTGGAAGTATGCGCTGGAGGACGGTCCGATGGCGGAGCTTCGGAAGGTTCTGACCCTGTTGTTGTCGCGCTACCACAGCCGGGTGATCCACGTGCATCTTCCGGGGTACGTGCCGGGGGCGCCGGAGCACCGCCCGCTGGCGACCAATGCGGCGTTGGCGCGGCTCGTGTGGGACCTGCTGGAGGGGTATGGGTATGACGAGTTCGTGGTTTCGGAGGCGAACCTCGAGTATCAGACCGAGACGCATCTCCGGCGGGACGCGGCGCTTTTCGAGGAGTGGCGCGACGGGTGCGCCCTTGCATGGGCGTAGGAGCGGTTCAGTCTCCGCTTTTGAGGACGCGGATGAAGGCTTCCTGGGGGATGTTGACCTTGCCGAAGGACTTCATTTTGGCTTTGCCCTTCTTTTGTTTTTCGAGGAGCTTGCGTTTGCGGGTGATATCGCCGCCGTAGCATTTGGCGGTGACGTTCTTGCGCATGGGGGAGATGGTGGCGCGGGCGATGATCTTGCCGCCGAGGACGGCCTGGATGGGGACCGTGAAGAGCTGGCGGGGGATGACTTCCTTGAGTTTTTCGGCGAGCCGGCGTCCGTAGAATTCGGCCTTTTCGCGGTGGACGATGGTGGAGAAGGCGTCCACCGGTTCGCCGGCGATGAGGATGTCCATCTTGACGAGGCTGGCGGGCTGGTAGCCGGCGTGCTCGTAGTCCATGGAACCGTATCCGCGGGTGAGGGACTTGAGGCGGTCGTTGAAGTCGACGAGGATTTCGGCGAGGGGGAGGACGCAGGTGAGCATGACGCGGGTTTCGTCGATGGTCTCGGTGTGGTCGAGACGGCCGCGTTTCTCCATGACGAGGCCCATGATGTCGCCGATGTATTCGGCGGGGATCATGATGAAGACGGTGACCATGGGTTCGCGGATTTCGCGGATTTCGGGGATGTCGGGCAGGAGGCAGGGGTTGTCGACGAGGACTTCCGTCCCGTCGGTACGGGTGACCTCGTAGATGACGGAGGGGTAGGTCGAGATGACGTCCATGTCGAACTCGCGGCGGAGGCGTTCCTGGACGATTTCCATGTGGAGGAGGCCGAGGAATCCGCAGCGGAACCCGAAGCCGAGGGCGGCGGAGGATTCCTGCTGGTATGTGAAGGCGGCGTCGTTGATCTGGAGCTTGCCCATGGCGCCCTTGAGGTTTTCGTAGTCGGCGGAGTCGACGGGGTAGATGCCGGAGAAGACCATGGGGCGCACCTCCTTGAAGCCGGGGAGGGGTTCGGGGCAGGGATGGGCGCTGTCGGTGATGGTGTCGCCGATCTTGATCTCGGCGGCGGACTTCATGCTGGCGATGACGTATCCGACGTCGCCGGTTCCGAGTTGTTCTTCCCTTGTCATTCTGGGGCGGAAGACGCCGACTTCCTTGACCTCGTAGGTTCTTTCGCTGGCGAAGAGCTTGATGCGGGTTCCGCGCCGGAGGGCGCCCGACATGACGCGGACGTAGGAGACCACGCCGCGGAAGGCGTCGTAGACGGAGTCGAAGACGCAGGCGCGGAGGAGGTTGTCGTCCGTTGCGGGCGGGGGGGGGATGCGTTGGACGATGGCATCGAGGATTTCCTCGATCCCGGTTCCCATCTTGGCGGAGGCGGGGATGGCGTCCTCGGCGGGAATGGCGAGGATGTCTTCGAGCTGCTGCCGGCAGCGGTTCACGTCGGCGGCGGGGAGGTCGATCTTGTTGATGACGGGGATGATGACGAGGTTCTGGGCCATGGCGAGGTGGACGTTGGCGACGGTCTGGGCCTCGACGCCCTGGGCGGCGTCGACGAGGAGGAGGGCGCCCTCGCAGGCGGCGAGACTTCGAGAAACCTCGTAGGAGAAGTCGACATGGCCGGGGGTGTCGAGGAGGTTGAGTTTGAGGCGTTTCCCGTCCGGGGCGTCGTAGTACATGGTGACGGGGTGGGACTTGATGGTGATCCCGCGTTCCCGTTCGAGTTCCATGGAGTCGAGGAACTGGTCCTGCCGTTCGCGTTCCGTGATGGTGGAGGTTCGTTCGAGGAGGCGGTCCGAGAGCGTGGTCTTCCCGTGGTCGATGTGGGCGATGATGGAGAAGTTTCTGGTGAGTTCGGTCGACATGGGAGTTATGCGGCGAGTCTCGCCATGACGGCTTTCTGGGCGTGGAGGCGGTTTTCGGCCTGTTGGAAGATGGTGGCGGCGTGTTTTTCGAGGATCTCCCCGGTGATTTCCTTGCCGCGGTACGCGGGGAGGCAGTGGAGGACGAGGTGACCGGGGGCGGCGTGTTTCAGGAGGGTGGCGTTGACCTGGTAAGGGCCGAACCGGGCTTCCTTGTCGTGCTGGTCCTCCTGGCCCATGGACAGCCAGACGTCGGTGTTGACGGCGTGGGCGCCGTCGACGGCCTCGACGGGGTCGGAGGTGACGGTGACGTTGGGGGCGTCGAGGGCGTCGAGGTAGCTTGCGGAGGCCTGGTACGGGGCGGGGGATGCGATGGTGAAGGGGAAGCCGAGGTGCTTGGCGGCCCAGAGCCACGAGCGGGCCATGTTGCTGAATCCGTCGCCGACGAAGGCGATTTTGCGGTCCGTCCAGCCGCCGAGTTTTTCGCGGATGGTGAGGAGGTCGGCGAGGATCTGGCAGGGGTGTTCGTCGTCGGTGAGGGCGTTGATGGTGGGCAGGCCGGAGTGTTTTGCGAAGACCTCGAGGTCCCGATGGGCGTAGGTGCGGATGATGGCGCCGTGGACCATGCGGCCGAGGACGCGGGCGGTGTCGATGATCGGTTCGCCGCGGCCGAGCTGCAGGTCGTTCGAGCTGAGGAAGATGGGGGCGCCGCCGAGTTCGCGGATGCCGACTTCGAAGGAGACGCGGGTGCGGGTTGACGATTTCGAGAAGATGAGAGCCCAGACCTGGTTGCGGAGCGGGTGGTGTTCCTCGCGCCCGCGGCGGGCCTTGACCGATTCGGCGCTTGCGATGAGTTCGGCGAGTTGGGACGGGTCGAGGTGTTCGATGGAGAGGAGATTCTTCATGGAAAGGGCGCAGTGTGCCCGGAAGAAGGCCCGGAGGCAAGGGGAGCGTGGTGGCGGGGCGGCCGGTGGCCGGTGGTTGGATCAATCGTTGGTGAGCAGATCGAGGACCTTGCGGAGGATGGCAAGGGCATGGGTGACTTCCTCCGGTTTGACGTTGAGGGGGGGGAGGAGGCGGATGGTATCGGGTCCGGCGGGGGGGACGAGGAGTCCGTGTTCGGCGAGCTGGTTGCAGAGGTGGATGGAAGGGAGGAGGCCGTCGGGGGTGGCGAGGTTGGGGTATTGGAGTCCGAGGCCGAGGAGGAGTCCCCTGCCTCGCAGCTCGCAGATGCCGGGATGTTTCCATGAGGAGATTTCGGCACGGATGACCTGTTCCTGTTCGCGGGCGTTGCGCGGGAGGTCGTCGGATTTGATGGTGCGGAGGACGGTGTGTGCGGCGGCGCAGGCGAGGAAGTTGCCGCCGAAGGTGGAGCCATGGGAGCCGGCATCCATGACGGAGAAGAGCGGGGTGGTGTCATCGACGATGAAGCGGTCCGCGACCCAGAAAGCGCCGACGGGGAATCCGCCCCCCATGCCCTTGGCCCATGAAATGGCGTCGGGCCGGAGGTCGGGGTCGATTGAGCGCCAGCCCATGAGATCGCCGGAGCGGCCGAAGCCGCACTGGACCTCGTCGAAGAGGAGAAGCAAGTCGTGTTCCCTGCAAAGGCGTGCCGCCGCGAGGAGGAAATCGCGTTTCGCGACGTGCACCCCGCCCTCGCCCTGGATGGGTTCGAGGAGGACGGCGGCGGTTTCGGGCCGGATGGCCTCCTGCAGGCAAAGGGCGTCGTTGAAGTCGAGGTATCGGAATCCGGGGAGGAGGGGATCGAATCCCCGGTGGATCTTTTCCTGGGCGGTGGCGGAGAGGGCGCCGAGGGTGCGGCCGTGGAAGGAACGGTTGAAGGTGAGCACCTCGTATCGGGGTTTGCCCCGCTTGTCGGGACGGGCGTGGCCGAACCGGCGGGCGAGTTTGATGAGGCCGTCAATTGCTTCGGCGCCGGAGTTGCAGAGGAAGACTCTGCCGGGGATGCCGACGCATTCTTCGACGATGAACTCGGCCAGATCGGCTTGGGGAGCGATCTGGTAGAGATTCGAGCAATGGGTGAGTTCGAGGGCCTGGCGGTGGAGGGCCTCGGCGAGGGCGCGATGGCCGTGCCCGAGGGAGCAGGTGGCGATGCCCGAGCAGAAATCGAGGTATCGTTTTCCGTTCTCGTCCCAGAGCCATGATCCGTCGCCGCGCTTCGGCGTGATGGGGAAGCGGGCGTAGGTGGGAAGGAGGTAGCGGGCGATTTTGTCGGTGGTGGTCATGAGTGCCTCCGGCGGAGAGCGGTTTCTTGAATCAGGATTCCTTTCGGGCGGGCGAAGGCAAGCTTGGAGATCCTTCTTTCGGGGCGGAGGACGGGGGGATTCGGAGGCGTGTTGCGAGGAGGGCGCCGAGGGCGGCGCCGGCCGTGTTGAGGGCGAGGTCGAGAGGGCTGGAGTGGCGCGAAGGCAGCCATGTCTGGGCGGACTCGATGCCAAGGCTGAGAGCGAAGCCGAGGATGGTGACGGCAAGGGCGGGCAAGAGATGCCGGAAGCCGGTGCGCGGGCGGAGGACCAGCGCGGCGGCGAGTCCGAATGGAAGAAACCCGAAGAGGTTGAGGAGGATGTCGGAGGCAAGGATCCGGTTGACGGTGAAGCGGTAGCGGAAGATCCTCTTCGGCGGAAAGGAGGCGTAGCGCGGAATCACCAGATCGGGCCCGGTTCCGGCATGGTCGGAGGCCCGGGTTCCGGAGGACTCCCGGAGCGGATAGAAGAGGAACGGAGATTCGGGAGGGGGAGGGAGCGACCCGCCCTGAAAAGCGGCGTGCCGGGACGCGATGACCTCGGGTGGAAGGGGGGAGGAGAAGACCGCGAAGTGCCCGATGAGGCCGGCCCAACCCATGGCTCCGTAGGGAGAATTGCCGAGGATGAGGCGCCCCTTGGGTTGGCCGGCGGGAAGGAGGAAAGGGAAGTCGCGCCGGGAATCGACCGGTTGCCCGTCGAGGTAGAGGGAGGTGCGGCCGGGGGTATGGACGATGGTGAGAAGGTGGCGGCCGGAGCCCGGGGCGGGCATGGGGCACGAAAGCCGCGGGGTGCGCCGGCGGTTCCCGTAGTCGTCGCCTTGCATGAAGATGAGCCATTCGTCCCAGCGGGCCAGCACGAGTTGGCGGTGGTCGTGTCCGTCATGGAAGACGAAAAGGAACCGGAAGCGGTCGGGGTCCGGACCGGGGGGCGGGGGCGGCGCGAAGGAGATCTCAATGCTTGCTCCCGAACTTCGGAGCGCGGAGGCCTGAGCGGCGTCGAGGAACGGCGCGGTGGCCGCGATTCCGTATTGGTCGAAACGCAGTCCCGGTTCACGGGTCATCCAGCGGGCCTCGTTTCGGAATCGGAAATCCTTGGGATGGAGACCCGCTGCGAGCGTCAGGGCGATGACCACGAGCAGGAGGGCGGCGGCGGCCCGCCGGTTATGAGCCGCTTGGAACGCGGCCCACAGCGCCTCGCGAGCCCTTGGCAGCCGGGGGCCATGGAATCCGGGATTCGTCACGGATCAGTCGAGCTGTGCGGCAGGGGGGGTCGGTTTTCGGTTGGCGGTTTTCGGGCGCTAGAGGAGGCCCATCATGGCGAGGACTCCGGCCACGGCGAAGAGGAAGAGAGCGAAGAGGGCCCAGATGAAGGCTTTGGCGGCGAACTCGATTGATCGGCGGGTCATGGCGGACGGTGGCGAGGATTGGTAACGGGGGGGAGGGGCGGTGGCAAATTGAATCGGAGGGGCGGCTGATGTGTGATGGCCGAGAAATGGCGTTGAGCCGGGAACGAGAATAGGTTTGATTTGCGCGAGGATGTCGTATCGGCAAGAAGACCGGCTGGAACTGGCGCTGCGGGCGTCGAACGAGGGGATCTGGGATTGGGATCTTGAGACGGGAGAGATTCACTATTCGGGGAGGATTCTGAGGTTTTTGGGGTGGAGGAGGGAGGAGATGCCGCATTTGTTCGAGGATCCGGAGGTGGTTCACGAGGAAGACCGGGAGGAATTCCGGCGGAGCATGGACCGTGTGCTGGCGCCCGGGGGACCGGAATTGCTGGCGCTGGAGCCGCGGTTTCGCAACGCGCGGGGTGAATGGAGCTGGTATCGGCTCCGCGGGGTGGCGGTGCGCGACGACGAGGGGAGGGTTCTGCGGATGGCGGGATCGATGATCGACATCACGCGCCGGAAGGAAGCGGAGGGCCAGTTGATGGAAGAGCGTCATTTGATGAGGCTCCTGATCGACAGTGTTCCGCTCAACATCTATTTCAAGGATCGGGAGTCGCGTTTCACGCTGGTGAACCAGTCCATGGCGTCGTGGTTCGGGGAGGAGGATCCGTCCGAGGTGATCGGGAAGAACGACCACGACTACTTTGGCGCCGAGCATGCGGATCAGGCGTTGCGGGACGAGCAGCAGATTCTGGAGACGGGGGAGCCGATCGTGGGCTATGTCGAGAAGGAGACGGGTCCCGGGGGGGACGGGGAGGCGTGGGTCCTGACGACCAAGATGCCATTGTTGGACCGGAAGGGGAAGATCATCGGGACCTTCGGGGTGTCCAGCGATGTTTCGGAGCTGGTTCGCACGCAGCAGTCGCTGGCGGAGACGGCGGCGGCGCTCCAGCATCGCAACAACGAGATCGAGGAGGAGCTGGCGCTGGCGCGGGAGGTGCAGCAGGCGCTGCTGCCGCACGAGTATCCGGCGGTCCCGGAGGGGGTTCCGTTTTGGGAGCGCCGTTTGGTTTTCGGGCACCGGTATATTCCGATTTCGGGGTTGGCGGGGGATTTTTTCGAGGTGTTTCCGGTGGGGCCGGACGCGGTGGGGTTGTTCATATGTGACGTGATGGGTCACGGGGTTCGGTCGGCGATCATTGTGTCGATGTTGCGGGGTCTGGCGGAGCGGGCGCAGGAAACGGGGGAGGATCCGGCGGAATTTCTCAGGCAGATGAACCGGGGTCTGGCGGGGA
>Ga0180436_10002987_pt1 | contig 15705 bp, 16 predicted proteins | sample SS_ome_2_FD_132434 | JGI IMG/M metagenome (GOLD analysis project Ga0180436, IMG submission 132434) | Hypersaline lake sediment archaeal communities from the Salton Sea, California, USA - SS_3_S_2 metaG | ecosystem: Environmental > Aquatic > Non-marine Saline and Alkaline > Hypersaline >...
ATACAGCTAAGGTGCCTGAAATGGCAATGGTTTAGTCACTTTCACTGTAAACGTTTTTCAGGACGACACAAGGTATTCATGCTATCGGATTGTAGTTTTCAGCAATCTGATCTGTTTACTTCTTACTAAACTACTCCTTACTTCACCGCAGGTGCAAAGCTACGGATGGGTGGATTACATCATACCGTCTCCAGTGGGGAACGTCATTTTTTGTGGGGGAAATGGGTTAGTATATTTTTCAAGGCACAGCGCTAAGATATCGGGTATGATAAGAGAATGGATTTGGGAAATCCTTCATTAATTAAAAAAACCATGCCATCTCACATCCTGAAAACGAAATTAAATATTCCGGTTCTGCGATCTGATCTGGTAACGCGCCCTCGATTATTTGAAATACTGGAAAGAGGATATTCTCGCAAGTTGACCCTGATCTCTGCACCAGCCGGATTTGGAAAATCAACCCTGATAAGTGAATGGCTTCTATCAAAGGGAAAGGATACGCAATTTGCCTGGGTGTCCCTGGATTCCGGAGATAATGATCCAACCAGGTTTTTATCGTACCTCGTGTCCGCTTTTCAAACGATCGACAACGAGTTTGGAGAATCAGTCCTGATTTCCCTTAAATCGCCTGGCGCAATTAAGATCGAAGTTATTTTAACTGCGTTAATCAATGAGCTTAATGATATTTCAGGCCACGTGCTATTAGTTCTAGACGATTATCACCTGATTGAATCCAAGCAAATTGATCAGGCAGTGACTTTTTTGCTAAATCACCTACCATCACAGATCCATCTCCTGATCAGTACCCGAATTGACCCTGATCTCCCACTGGCAAAGATCAGGGCCAGTGGACAGATGATTGAAATCCGCGCCAACGATTTGAGATTCAGCTCCAATGAGGCTGAGCTGCTCTTGAATGAATTTCAACTTACATCTGAAGAGATTTTCGCCCTAGAGTCCAGAACAGAAGGCTGGATCACCGGTTTGCAGTTAGTTATCTTGTCCATGCAGGGAGTTATTGATAAACAGGATTTTATTTCCTCCTTTACAGGGAGCAATCGTTTTATTCTGGATTACCTCGGGGAGGAAGTTTTATCTCATCAACCTCAAGAAGTCCTAGATTTTTTGCTGCAAACCTCGATCTTAGAGCGATTGAGTTTTCCTCTATGTGATGCAATCAGGCAGAAAACTGATAGCAAAGAAATGCTTGATTATCTGGAGAAGCAAAACCTGTTCATTATTGCTTTGGACAGTGATGGGAATTGGAATCGTTATCACCATTTATTTTCTGACTTGCTGCGAAGGAAATTGAATCAATATTTTCCAGAGCTTGAACCTCAACTACATAACCGGGCTTTTGCTTGGTACTGTTCAAAAAACGATTTTAATGGTGCGATCCACCACGCTTTTGCTGGGAAAGAGTATGAGAGCTGCGCAAGACTCATCGAGGATTTTGGATTAAGCTTGATTGGGCAAGGCGCTTTTTACACTGTTCAGACATGGATAGAGAAGCTTCCTGAGAGTATTACTCAAAAGAGACCTTACTTGGGGATTTTCCTGGCCTGGACATCGAATTTTACACAGGAATTATCCAAAATTGAAACTCATTTGCTGCTAACCGAGAGAGTGCTGGAGGAATTGGATCTAGAGCCTGGCGATCGATCTGTTCGGGACCTCACTGGGCAGATCAAAACCCTTCGGGCCTGGAATGCACGGAGGGACCGCGATAATCAGCAGGCAATCAGGTTGCTGGAGCAGGCTCTTGACCTTTTAAATGGCACCAACCCATTTGTGGAAACATTTGCCGACCTGAATTTAGGCTTGGCATATCTGGACGAAGGTGAGCTGCTATTGGCTGCTGATTCCTTTAGCAATGCGATTGACCAAGGAAAGATCTCTGGCAATGAATTGGCCAGCCTGATGGCTGTCAGTCATTTGGCTGCAGTTCTAATCTTACAAGGACGACTAAGTGAAGCAGCCGATCTCTGCAGAACAACGATCAATGAGCAGTTGGAAATCCACAAAAAAGCACCGCCTACGCTCTGTTTGGTGTACGTCAGGTTGGCATGGGTATTGGCTGAATGGAATGATGTGGCCGGCTATTTTGAAAACCTGTCTCAAGGGATTATCCTTGCTGATCAAATCGGATTTGATGCAGTTGTTAATGCTGGTGCGATCTCTCTGATATGGGAAAAAGAACTTGTCGAGATGCAGGGGTATTCAATCACTCTTTCAGATGAAGTTACTCAGGTCATTGATCAGCATTCGATCTCTCGGAATCAACCTGATGCAGCAGGTCAAAATGTAGAGAATGACGCGTATCTTGAAGCGATTGAGGAACAGAATATTGAAGTATATCTGGTTGATACTGCCTATTTTGAGGTTTGGCCAGGATATAGTGAGATTGCGTTGGCAAAAAAAATGTCTTCCGAGGGCCAGGTTAATGCAGCGCTGGAATTACTGCAAAAAGTCTATGAATCAGCATGTGATGTTGAAGGAACTGGCTTGATGATCGAAGCCTGTGCTTCAAGTGCTTTGATCCATCAAGCAAACGGAGACCTAGATCAAGCCCTGAATGCCCTTGAGGAAGCGCTTTCCCTGGGAGAACCAGAAGGGTATATGCGGACTTATCTGGACAGGGACGTAAAGATGGAGAAGCTCATTAAAGAAGCGGTCTCCAGAGAGATAATGCCACAATACACAAAAAGAATCCTGAATGCGTATTATGTAATGGATCAAGAAAAACGTCCTTCAGCGGACAGACCTTCCTACGAGTCTCTCACTCCCCGAGAATTCGAAGTGCTGCGGCTAATTGCTGAAGGGCTTTCTAATAAGGAAATTGGCGAACGATTATTTCTCGCGTTGAGTACTGTAAAAGGGTACAATCAGCGGATCTTTGAAAAGCTTCAGGTTCAGAGGCGCACAGAAGCTGTCGCTCAAGCCCGGAAGAAGGGTTTAATCTAATTCACTATCTGCTGTTCTAATTATTTCGTCATTTTTCTCTACAATCTCCCTGTATTTAAGTTAATTACTTCAGTTTCTATTTCAAATTAGTACTCTCACTACCTACTTAAGTAGCTGGTCAATAATACCTTGTCGCGGATATGCTGGGTATATATTCAGCGCGCACATTATTTGTTTATTTATTCGCCATTCACAGGTGATGATCATGATTGGATCGCCCAAAGAAAATCCAGGTACTGCCCACACAAGCAATTATCAAATAAGGATAGGGGGGTGGCTGGATCAGCATTGGGGAGATTGGCTTGACGATCTGGTAATAACCCGCCAGGAAGATGGCACAACGTTGATTACTGGATTGAGATTGGATGAAGCTGCCTTGTTTGGATTGCTGAATAAAATCAGGGATTCCGGAATGAAATTGATTTCTGTCAATCAGGTGGATACGCCGCCCAAACAAGATTCCGGCAGCGAAACACCTTAAAGAAATAGGCTAACTATAAAATTCATTCAACTATTTAGGAGAAAAAATGGAAAAGAAAACCCTGTCCACCCACCTTATATTTACGATCGTTCATGGCTCACTGGCGATTGTCACGCTCATTCCTATGGGTGTCGCCAGCAAACCTTGTTACCTTGGATATAAGGCTTTGTGTTCGTTTACCCCCATCAGCACTGTGATCCTTTTGGCTCTGGCCGGGCTTCATGTGTTTTTACACTTCAGGGCTGAAAGCAAAAAAGCGTAAATTACCAGATGTTGGAGGAAATCATGTCCCAAAATGTTATCCCGGAGCAAATGACAGCTGTTGTTCTGGATTCATACACCGGCGTAGATGGGCTCCGCGTAGAGAAGCGAGCTGTTCCAAAACCCGGTCCAGGAGAAGTACTCGTAAAGATTGCTGCTTCGCCTATTAATCCCTCGGATCTGGCTTTCTTGGTTGGGCGTTATGGTTTTATGAAACCGACACCGGTAGTACCCGGATTTGAGGGCTCCGGGATTGTAGTCGCAGCCGGGGAAGGAAAAATGGGCGGCTATCTCCTGGGGAGAAGAGTTGCGTGCAGAAGTAATGATCAAGGAGATGGTATTTGGGCTGAATATTTTGTGACCCCTGCAAAAGACGCTCAACCCTTGAGCTCCGAAGTGAGCTTGGCCCAGGGGGCCATGTCTGGAGCTAACCCGCTGACAGCAACTGCCTTTGTGGAGATCGCAAAAAAAGCTGGCCACAAAACCATCCTTCTTCCAGCTGCCGCCGGCGCGTTAGGGCAAATGGTAAATCACCTGGCAATTGAGGAAGGTATCAGAGTGATAAATATCGTCAGGCGGGAAGATCAGGCAAAGGTCTTAAAAGGTTTGGGTGCTGATATCGTAATCAACAGCTCTGATCCAGATTTTCAGCAGCGGCTGAAAGAAGCTTGCCATCAATACGATGCACGCCTGGCTTTTGATCCAGTCGCTGGAGAGTTGACAGGTCAGCTCCTTGAGGCTATGCCTCCTGGCAGCAAAGTCACCGTATTTGGCTGTCTGTCTGAAAAACACCCCCAAATCACTGTGGACCAACTGGCATTTCAAAAGAAATCAGTAGACGGCTTTTGGCTGGGTCCATGGTTGGAAGACAAGAATATGATCCAGATGTTGATGATCTGGAGGAAAGCCCAAAAGCTGCTGCTGAATTCTGAAATCCGAAAGGAGTACCCATTCCAGGAAGTAATCCAAGCTGTTCAGGAATACGAGAACCAAATGAGCGGAGGTAAGATCCTGCTAGTTCCGCCCCGAAGTGACTGATCCAATAATTCAAATCCAATGGAGGCAAGATATGGAAAAGAACAGTGCGTATGAAAGAGCAAAAACGCGAGTTGAGGGAAAAATCGGGTTCATCACCCATCTGGTGATCTACCTTTGTGTGAATGTGTTGTTGATCGTGATCAATTTCATGACATCCTCGGGTACATTTTGGTTCATTTGGCCTTTGATGGGTTGGGGACTGGCGGTGATCATTCACGGGCTGCGAGCATATGTCTTCCCAGGCCGCTCTCAAGTCACAGAAAGGATGATCCAGGAAGAAATGGAAAAAGAAAGATAAAGGCTGAAAATCTGAAATTAAAAATACTGCCTGCCTCTGAAGCAAGTCCTGGTTTTGGTTGGGACCTGATTCAGAGGCAGGTGACTCATTCAGGGCAATTATGTCAGAATAATTCCTGGATTTGATGTGATAATTCAAGGCAGATATCATCCAGGTAACAAAGGAGAACACTATGGTAAAGGGCATTTTGCTGGGCATACTACTGCAATGTATATCTGCTGCGGGCTATTTGGTGATCGTCGACGTGACATCCATCAAGAGTGAGTTATTCCGGACATCCTTGATGATCATGTTCGCCGGCATTGTGGCCTTGATCTTTTTTATATATACGGTAAAAACAGGACAGCAGGACCTCTCGGAAATCCAGCCCAAAGACTACCTGATCATCGCGGTTGGCTCGATCTTGGTGATGTTTGTCGCCCAGTTTATCTTCTTTATAGGGGTCGACCAGGCCAGCCTGACCACAATCGCCTATACCGTACTTGCATTTCCTTTTATCAGTCTGATCCTGGAACTGATCGTAGGACGTGTAAAGTTTTCCTCTCTGGGGATATATGAATTAATCGGGTTTGTGCTGATGGTTGCAGGATATGTTGTCTTCGTGTCAAAGCCGATAGCACAATAATTCATTCCAGCGCCAATAAGTTGGTTCGCTGCATCTGAGAGCTGCTTATTGTGATCAATTATTACTCATCACACAATGGTTAGTTCAATGTTAAAAAGGATTGGCCGGAACAATCAACTTTATATGATCGCAAACTTCTTGTTTGCTTTTGGAACTGGGCTATGGATAAATTTGCGTCCGCTTTACCTTGCTGATCTAGGCGCAACTCCAAAACAAATTGGACTGGCGTTGGCTATTTGTGGCCTGTCAGCCGGTATCCTGCCCGTCCCAGCCGGAATAATATCTGATCGGTTCGGACCACGCCGAGTAATTATCTTCTCCTGGATAGTGGCATTGCTGGGTGCATTATTATCTGCCGTTGCCAATACCTGGCAGTTCGCGATGCTGGGGATAGTTGTCTGGAGTCTGACATGGGCTGCCAATCCTGCCGTGACATCGTTTGTTATGTTAAGTATGCCAACCGAAGTGGATGGTGATTATCTAGAAAAGGCGTTCTCGTGGGTTTTTCGGGTTTGGCCGTTCGCTATGCTCTTTGCACCAGCAGTTGGCGGCTGGATCGCGAATAATTGGGGAATCCGCACTGATTTATGGATTGGGGGGTGTGTATACGTGATCTCCATAATCGTGTTTGCCATGACTGCAGAAGTCAGGTCAGGAAAATCCACCACAGAATTCCATCTCGCTGACCTGCGTAAAAACCGAACATATCTGGTTTTGGCAGTTTTCTTCACAATTCTAGTCTTATCTCAGCAGATTGGTTACAGTCTGCTTCCCAATTTCCTTGATGAAGTGGGAGGATTTTCAAAAGCGCAAATTGGTTTGTTATTCTCTGTCAGTTTCTTTGGGGCATTTATGGGGAATATTCTGCTTGCCCGCGTGCAGCCCCGAACAGGCTTTATCATTTTATTGATTGCTTCCTGGGTAGGGATGGTTTTACTGTTGACGCCTACTCAGCCATTCATTGCAGCAATTGCCTTTTTCTTGTTTGGAAGTCTTACCACTATGTGGCTAATCAGGATGGCTTGCGCCGGCCGAGCGGTCAGTGAGGCGAATCAGGGTATCGCATTTGGTTTGATGGAATCCTTAAGTTTCTTGGCTACGTCAGCCGCTGCGGGTATCGCGGGGATGTTATACGAAGTGACTCCCAAACATACGTTGCCCATACTTGCCAGTGCTATTGGTATCCCCCTGGTGTATGTTGGTTGGATGTTCATAGTAAAACCACTGACAGGTGAACCGCGCCAACTTTGATCACATCACTCTGAGCTTGATTTCGAGATTGGTATAGATAAATAATATTCAAACCGCAATACCAGTTGAATGAGTGGTCGCGGAGTTTATCCCGAACGCAGTGAGGGGCGACCGACGGAAGACCGGAACCGTAAGCCGTTTAGTCTGTTGGCATTCCTTGTTTCCTGGCATGGATCAGGTCGATTTACGATTTACGATCTACAAAACTACCGCGCCGAAGGCGCAGCGGTGCAACAGTGGTGCAACCAGGGTTGGAGGGAGGGGAGCAGATATTATCAAGTTGTTATGGTTGTCGTCTGACCCGCTGCGTATAACCACCAACCGTCCTAGTTGATGAATACCTGTGTAGAGCGGAAATTACCCTCAAAATCATTTCCATTACAGGATGCTTTTTCATAGATCCGGCAGTTAATGATGGCTAATGTCTGATTTGAATTTCATCAAGTTCTTGTGATTGCCATTTCATCTCTCCAGACTTGATAAAGAAATTGATCTAACTAGCCTTGTCGAACATTTTACCGCTGGCGATGGTATAAATGAAATCTTCGGAAAGGAATGAAGTAAAGAATTTTGCATCTCACTCTACGGGCGCCTTTGATCTCTTTTCAAGATATTGCTCCAATATATCAAAACTAATCATATTCTATTCAACATCATTCAATACCTAATCAATTATCTATTTCCTTTGACATACACAAAGAGGGCCATCTCGATGTCTGCGGCAAACCATTTTCCACCGTCCCTGCCCAGCAGATTAGGCACGCAAAGCTGTTGCAGCAGCGCGGCAACTTTTTGGCAATCTTCTGAAAAGCGCTGATAACCGCGACCATCAAGCGGATAACCCAATTTTTCTGACAAGGTACTGTCAAGCACGGGACACACGTCGGGGCGCAGCAGGCGCAGGTGCTTCGAGGCGAAAGATAGCCCCAGATGACGCACTCGACGTAACGCGCGCAGTGCGCTTTGAAGATCGGGCGGGTCCAGTGACAGGGACGCTATCGCGCTGCCAAACTGGAATTTGATGTCCGGCCAGGCGTTCTGTTCGAGAATTCGTGTCGCGGTACCTGGATAGCCGCCCCATTTGCAAACACTTCGAATAAAATCGCTCAACTGCTGCCGCGAAAAATCGGTCGTCAACAGCCGCTCTGCCTCTGCCTCTAGCTCTTTGGCCTTTTCTAACTGCGGGTGACGTTCGGTAAGTCCTGTGAATGCACCAGGCTGCACAGGCTTTCCTGCAATAATGATGGTTTGATCAGCAATGTGTAGCATACGTGTAACTCTTTGGCTATAGACTACAGCGCCCGACCAGACGCTGGATCTCCTGACACCACCACACCGTCTGAGAGCCAGTCAGGAAAATTCTATTCTAGCCTGACATCCGATCAGGACGGAAGAACTCACCTGCAGCTGGTTCAGTAATCAGTTTTAAGATTTAATGCTCATCTCCTTGGTATGACGTAGTGCTCAGTATGCTTTCTGATTTCTGAATTATTTCACCGTAGGTGCCTGATGGTGCGGTCATTCTCTCGTGCTCTCAATAGCTAAGGCGTATTCTGGATACCATCGCCTTCAGCAGCCTGATCGCTATACCGTTTTGTTAAGCTAAATTTGCTTTTTGTATTCCATTAACTCAACAGGAGCACCATTCACTTCAATGAACGCCACAATCCAATCTTCACTAGGCGAGTTTGGTTCTATGATGACTTTTTTACCTATCAGCTCATTGCTGAGATTAGCCACTTCAAAAGCAACATGGGGAATTGTTTTTACTAGATCGGGGTATGGTGCATCAGGCCAGAAGCGCATCCACTGAATACCATAGGGATTATTCTCGTGGTCAGATACGGTTATCTTGAGATGCGGAATATCGATTTCACCTTCGAACCGATCCATTGTGGGAATGCCTAAGTGGTTAAACTTCATGGATTTCCTTATTTTCTACACGTCACAGAGGGATAAGCCACAAAAAAACGCCAGCAAAACATCCCTCCAGCGCCCGGGGTAGGTCTAAAAAGCCCTCACCACCCATTTTGGAATCCAGGAGCGGGGGTGGAGATCTTGTTGAAGATATCGTTATGGCTGTCGAAAATTTTCAACCAATTAAAAGGATACGGTTTCCACAGAGGATACTGCATCCTGGTACATCCTCAATCAAAACGCGTCCGATTCATCATCCGAGCGATCGAATTCGATCAGCTTGCCTGATGTTGTAAAGACTGTTCTTTCGCAGATATTTGTTACCCGATCAGAGGCTCTTTCCAGGTTGTGGGCAACCCAGAGGTGGAAGGTTGCCCGATCGATGTTGTCACGGTCAGCGATCATCAGCTCGAGCAGTTCCTGGTAGACAAGATTATAGAGCACATCAACCTGGTCATCCTCTTTGGGGATAGACAGGCCAGCCTCTTCATCCAGGCTGACAAAGGCGCCAATCGCCCGGTGAAGCATATCAGCCGTTATCTCCGCCATCTTGGGAATATGTGTCAATTGTCTGAGAGGGGGTTGATCACCCAGTCGCATCGCGATGCGGGCGATACCTTTAGCGTAATCTCCGATGCGTTCCAGTTCGCCGGCGATATCGATGATCGAGGCAACCCGTCTCAGGTCACTGGCCATCGGCTGTTGGGTGGCGACTGTAGTTAATGCTTTCTGTTCCAACTCATACCGTTTTTCATTAATGACTTTGTCGTGCTGATAAATCTCTCTTGCGATCCCGATATCCCGTTCTTTCATGGCATGGGTTGCGCCGAGGATCGCTTGTTCAACGAGGCTCGCTAATTCAATGATCGAGTCATTTAATTCGCGAATAATCTGATCCAGTGTTTCTCTTGTTTCTCTAACCATTACTCTCTCTTTGGAGGATAATCCAGATTTTATGTGAGAGGTTCCTCCGAAAAGTAGTATACACCAATTGGGAATCCCTGGTCGGCTGATAAACCTAATCTATTTCGAAAAGGCGATCTCATTTCGTTGAGCTATGGGTACGGATTATGGATCTTCAGGAATATGATATCAGGCTATCAAGCACTCGTTTAGCGATATCTTCCCGCACTGCCCGAAAAACTTCCATGATCTCAGCTTCGGATCCCTCCGCGGCTGCTGGATCAGGAAAACTGATGTGTTGTTTATCTCCTTTTCCAAGCCAAAGGGGACAGTTCTCTGCAGCATCATCACAGACGGTGATTACAAGGTCAAAATTTGTATCTGGTAATTCTGAGATATTCTTGCTATTTCCGGTATGGTAGATTCCAATTTCGTTCAGCGCTTGAATCGCCATTGGATGGACATAACCGGAAGGATCTGTGCCTGCGCTTTCAGCTTGCCAGGAATCGACCAAACGATCATTGATAATGGCTTCCGCCATTTGTGAGCGGCAGGAATTCCCGGTACAAAGGATAAGAACCCGTTTGATTTCGCCTGTTTTATCAACCATATTTTCTCCTGAATGAAAACCACTCTTCTATCAGAAGAGTGGTTTAACACCTTTGAGAGGAATCGTTTACTTCTAAAATGCCTCAAGTTCGTCATCTGAACGGTCAAATTCGACAAGCTTTCCGGAGGTAGTGAAAACAACACGTTCACAGATATTCGTTACCCGGTCAGCTGCTCTTTCCAGGTTGTGTGCAACCCAGAGTAAAAAGGTTGCCTGATCGATGTTCTTTCGGTCAGCAATCATCAGATCGAGCAATTCCTGGTATAGGGCGTTGTAACGATCATCAATTTGATCATCCTGATCTACAATTTCCATGGCAGCTGGTTCATCAAGATCAATGAAAGCCTGAACCGCTCGCTTTAACATAACCGCTGTGATCTCAGCCATTTCAGGAATCTTATCCAGGTTTTTTAACAAAGGTTGTTTACCGATCCGCATAGTAATCCTGGCGATACCTTTGGCATAATCACCAATTCGCTCCAACTCACCTGCCAGGTCGATCACAGATGATAATTTTCGCAGGTCGCTGGCCATCGGCTGTTGTGTGGCGACGGTGACCAGAGTGTTCTGTTCAATCTCGTAACGTTTTTCATTGATTACTTGATCCAGATCATAGACTGTTTTTGCTGTTTCCAGATCTTGATCAACCAGCGTCTTAACGGATTTAATGATCGATTCTTCCACCATGGCGCTTAATGCCTGGATCTCTTCCATGTGGGATGTGATCATTTTTTCAAAGGCTTCTCTTGGTTCTCTAGTCATTTTATTACCTCATATGATTAAACTGAATCTGAACTGCCAGGATGATGACTTTTATTAGATCTGTTGAAGTAAATACTTATTAATTGGGAGTTTTCCTGTGGTCAAATAAAACGTTCGGTTGCAGATATTGATTATGTGACTGTATATCTCGATCAGGTAATGGGTGATCCGCAAGTATTCGGCGATATTATTAGCGGTTGGGGTTTGGTCTTTCATCCTTTCGATGATGTCTCCCTTATAAAGCTCAAATTTCTCTTCAATTTCATTATTCTCAGAGGTGATCTTCTTTGCGGTTTCAATGTCCTCTGCAATGAAGGCGCCAATTGCCTGAAAGTAGTTTTCCAGAATCTGGTCGGATATGCTGGAAATTCGTATTTGTCCATCTATTGGCGGCTGGTTACAGATAGTGATGTTCAGTTTAGCGATTTTTTTTGCCGCATCTCCAATTCTCTCTATCTCTGTATTTACTTCCAAGATGGAAGCCAATAATCGCAGATCAGCTGCCAGGATTGGTGGTTCAGTTGCGATTAAGCTCAAACACTGCCCCTCGATCTGGGCGTGTTTTTGATTGATTTCCTGGTCATAGGTATACACCTTTTCTGAGTCTTCCGGTCGGCGATTGATCAGGGCGTCAATAGAATACCTGACCATTTGTTCAACCATACTGGCCAGGACGAGGATCTCATCCTTGAGATTTTGGACCTTTTGGTCCCTGGTCTCGATAGCCATACCCCACCTGATAGCGAATTATCCAAATCGCCCTGTGATGTAATCTTCCGTTGACTGTTTGGTCGGGTTTGTGAAAATCATTTCTGTGTTGTCAAATTCATCCAAAATGCCAGCCCTGCGGTCAGCAAGGTTGAAGAACGCTGTATAATCTGACACTCGAGCTGCTTGCTGCATGTTGTGGGTAACAACGATGATCGTATAATTCTCTGCAAGTTCCCTCATCAATTCCTCGATCTTTAAAGTTGCGATCGGATCGAGAGCAGACGCGGGTTCGTCCATCAGGATGATCGACGGCTTGACAGCAATCGTTCGAGCAATACACAAACGCTGCTGCTGACCTCCAGATAAGGAAAGGCCGTTTTGATCCAGTTTGTCCTTTACTTCTTCCCAGAGGGCTGCTCCCCGGAGAGATTCCTCTACGAGGTTATCCATATTGCCCTCGAAACCATTCACCTTTGCTCCCCAGGCAACATTATCATAAATGCTTTTGGGGAAGGGGTTTGGTTTCTGGAAGACCATACCGACATGGCGCCGGATCTCGACCGGATCAACCTCTGGCGCGTAAATGTTCTGGCCTTTATAGAGGATCTCTCCCTCTGTACGAGCCACAGGGATCAGCTCGTTCATGCGATTAAAAGCTCGCAGGACGGTGCTTTTCCCACAGCCTGAGGGACCAATTATGGCTGTGATCTTATTCAAGTGGATATCGAGATCCACTTCTTTAACAGCTAGAAAATCTCCATAGTAAATATTTAGGTTTCGAGCTGTAATCGCATATTTTCCGTTTTGTTCTTGATTATTCATAGCAGGTTTCTATCCTTATCATAAGCCTGGTGATACTCAATCTCTGGTGCTGTAGCGATTCCTGAGCAGGATTGCCGTCGCATTCAACGTTAGCAGCAGAACTAGCAAGACAATGATGGCTGCAGCAGCGATATTCCTGAATTCATCCTGCGGCCGCGCCGTCCACTGCCAGATCTGGATAGGCAGGGTGGTGAACTTGGAGAATGGTGAGCTGGGGTCGAAAGTAATATAGGTCGACGCACCTACCACTACGAGAGGTGCAGTTTCTCCAATCGCTCTCGATAAAGCCAGGATCGCACCGGTTAGAATGCCCGGGAGTGCATTGGGCAGGACATGGTGCCAGACTGTCTGCCACCTGGTAGCGCCCATGCCATAACTAGCCTGGCGCAGAGAATTGGGCACTGCTTTGATCGCTTCCTGGGCGTTAATGATGATCATTGGCAGCACCAGAAGCCCAAGGGTCAATCCAGCAGAGATCACAGTCCGTCCATTGGCAGTTGTTGGATCTACTGCGCCGAAAATTGCGCCGCTTGTCAACGGTTCCAGGATCCGGACGAAAACAGCCAGACCCAGCATACCGTAAATGATCGATGGTACGCCGGCCAGGTTGTTGATATTGGTTTGGATCAGCCGGTTCAGCGGTGTATCCGTCGCATATTCTTCCAGGTAGATGGCGGCGCCAACTCCCAGTGGGAATGAGAACAACAGGGTGATCGCTATCGTCCAGAGAGATCCCAGGATAGCAGTCCTCACACCGGCAAATTCCGGTTCAGGTGATTGGGGCGTGACCAGGAAATCCGCGCTGAGCCACGATTTGAATTCCAGCCGTGATTCAGGGAACTTTTCCTGCTGCTCGCGCAGTACCTTGTCCTTGTTAAAGATTGAATCGAACAGAGACCAGGTATCTTCGACTGTGGGCTCAACTACCCTGGTGATCACCAGGGTAAGGATCTCATCCCGCGAGCGTTCCTCCCATGGCGTTTCGCTTTCAAGGCGCCGGATCAATCCCGCAGAGAGGTGTTCCTCAAGGATACCTACCAAATCAATCTCATGGAGACTTTCGATCGGTATGCCATTGACGGCAAGATCCTCCGGGGGGATAGCATCCTGAATGGCGACATAACCAAAGGCGGAATTGATGATATTAAGCAGGAGGATGACCAGGGCGATTATTCCGGTAAATGTTGAAGCCCGGAAAACGATCTGCCAGGCTTTGCCTCTTCTGTGGCGGCTTTCCAGCTTTGCCTGGTAATCCTTAATCTCGTGAGTGTTATCTTGGATGATGTCTTTGTTCATTCATATACCTCGCGGAAGCGCCGGACAACCCGTTGACTGATGACATTCAAAGTCAGGGTAATGAAGAATAGGAATAGGCCGATCGCAAAAATACTGTTGTAATCTATCGAGTCGTAGCTGAGGTCACCACCGCTGATGCGGACAATGTGCCCGGTCATGGTTTCTGCAGGCCGGAAGGGATTGAAGGTGAAGTTGGGTCCTGCGCCGGCAGCCAGGGCTACCACCATGGTTTCACCGATCGCGCGGGAAATAGCCACAATGAAAGCGGCAACAATTCCCGACGTCGCAGCCGGAACCACAACTTTGATAGCAGTTTCTAATTTTGTGGCTCCCATCCCGTAAGCAGCTTCCCGAAGAGATCTGGGAACAGCACTCAGGGCGTCCTCGCTCATTGAGCTGACCAGGGGAATGATCAAGATACCGACCACGATCCCGGCGGAAGCAACATTATAGATTTCTACTACACTATTGCCGAAGATCAGCTTGAGAAGGGGCGTCATAAAAGTCAGTGCAAAGTATCCATAAACAACTGTCGGGATGCCGGAAAGGACCTCGAGAATGGGTTTGATGATATTCCTGGCCCTGGTAGAAGCGTATTCACTCAGGTAGATGGCAATACTCAAACCAAGAGGTAGAGAGACCAGCATTGCCAGGAAGGCAACCATCAGAGTTGCATTAAGAAGCGGCCAGATCCCGAACTGTCCGATCTGGGGATTCCATTTCGTCCCTGTGAAAAACTCTCTTATTGTCACATTAGATGAGCGGAAGATCTCTGCTCCCCGGGGGTGATTTTCTGGTATCGTATCCTGAGCGCCGCGTTCTACCACCATGAAGGTTTCGCTCATTGAGGTGATTTGTATCACTTCTTCTTCGATCCTGATCCAATCACCTTCACGAAGGGTGAAACCGGTTTCTCCGATCGGGATCTCGGAGTCTAGATCATCGATATCGTTGCCTAGTGCGCGGTTGGTTTGTTCCCAGTTCTGTTCTGTAAAGAATGTCAGGGATTCTTTGCCGAGTTCATAGACGATGAAGACCGTGGTCAGGATCGAGATTGCACCGCTGATGAAGAGCAGGGCCTGGATGATCGTTTCTCCGAGTCTGGGCTTTCTTGTAAGATCGATCTGCTCAGCCGGAGATCCTGCCTGAAGGCCCTCTGCCGCAGGCATGGTGGTGATATTGGGGTTCTCAGCCATAACTTCTTCCTGGATAAGGTGATTAGAATAGGTAATGCTATTATATAACGAAGATAATTGCAGGTAATACTGAACTTGTGTAAAAAAACTCTCCCCTTCGGTTGTGCTATTGAAGGGGAGAGTATTCTTTGTTCTTCCCTAAATCATTACCAGGTTATGCAAATCTATTTCATTGCATCCAGGTAGTACAGTTTGGAAAGGCCAAGGGCTGTTTCACTGGCGGGGAAGTAACCAACCTCACCGATCTCGTCGTTGACGTAGGTCAGGAAGAAGTTGATGTATCCGGCTACCTGCGGTTTCTCCATCATGATTTCAGCTGTGGAGTAAATGAACAGGGGGCGGGCCAGCGGGTAAGCGCCGGAGTCAACGGTGGCACCAGAAGCTTCCACGCCGCCGATGCTGAGGACCTTGAGGGTGTCAGCATTCTCAACGTAGTAAGCGTAGCCGAAGAAGCCGACTGCGTAGGGGCTGCCAACGATGCCCTGAACGAGCACGTTGTCATCCTCGGAGAGGTTGGTGTCGGAAGCAGAGAGGATCGGTTCCTCGTTCTCATCAAAGACCTCTTCTACG
>Ga0180436_10002988_pt1 | contig 15703 bp, 12 predicted proteins | sample SS_ome_2_FD_132434 | JGI IMG/M metagenome (GOLD analysis project Ga0180436, IMG submission 132434) | Hypersaline lake sediment archaeal communities from the Salton Sea, California, USA - SS_3_S_2 metaG | ecosystem: Environmental > Aquatic > Non-marine Saline and Alkaline > Hypersaline >...
GTGAGGGTTGTCGGTTGACAGAGTCGCCGACCTGGGGGAGACTAGGCACGGAGAGTGTGTACCCGACGGCAGCGGCGTGCTGGGGGGTGCCGGCCCAAGGGCCAGCACTCGCGATCCCTCCCCAACACGACGGAAACAGGTATAATCGAGGTGCTACACTGATTCCGGACGCATCATCCGGCCCTGGGGCCCCACTAATATCGTCGGAGGGTTCATGGAGCTAACGGTCGAATATGCCGGCCTGGCACGCGTGCTCACGCACGTTCCTCGGTTCACCCTGCAGCTGGCAGAGGGGACGTCGTATCGACAGATCCTCCGAATGCTCTGCGAGCGCCATCCTCAGCTGGTTGGGGACGTGATCTCGCCCAGCTTTGACACGCTGCAATCATCCAATATGCTTAACCTCAACGGCAAGTACATGATCCAGCCCTCACAGATGGATCAGAGCCCTGGCGACGGAGATCGTCTGATCCTGATGTCGATCCTGGCTGGTGGATGATCACTGACCCACTCCGCTTGACCCATAGCAGACGAGGCGCCGGCCCCAGGGCGGCGCGCTTCGGCTGTTGTTGTGTGTACCGATGTTGCACCACGTGCGACCTGAAGGCCGGCTCCGGGCAGCGATTGTCATTCGCCCGGGCTGCGCGATAGCCCACAGGAGGCAGCGCCTATGTATGGCTACCATGGCAAGATTCTTCATATCAACCTGACAAAGCGGACAACGTGGTCGGAGGAGAAGCCCGAAGCGTGGTACAAGGTGTACATCGGCGGTGTGTCGATGGCGTCGCGGCTGCTCTGGGAGAACATCGAGCCCGGGTGCGACGCGCTGGCGGCGGGGAACCCGATCTGCATCGCCAACGGTATCTTCGCCGGCACGCCCGTGCCGGTGGGAGGCAAGTATGGCCTCGCCTCGAAATCCCCGCTGACCGGCGTGATCGGCGACAGCCTCTCGGGGAGCTGGTTCTCGGTGGCGCTCAAGCGTACGGGCTGGGATGGCATCGTGATCCACGGCGAGAGTGAGGACTGGGTCAACGTGCTGGTAGACGATGAGCGCGTGCAGTTCCGATCCGCCAAGAAGTACCTGGGTTTGGGCACCTTTGAGACTGAGGAAGCGATCCGCGAGGACCTGTTGGACGACCAGGTGCGGTCGGCTACGATTGGGCCCGCGGGTGAGAACGGCGTGCTCTTCGCCAACGTGACGAACGATGGCCGGCAGGCCGGCCGCACTGGGCACGGTGCGGTGTGGGGCAAGAAGCGGCTCAAGGCGCTCTCGGTGCGCGGCACGCACGGCGTGCGCGTGGCAGACCCGGAGACGCTGATGAAGCTGTCGTTCGATATCGTCGAGTCCTCGCAGGGCCCGGACACGGCCAAGTACCGGCTGTTGGGCACGGCGACGAACGTCCTCAATATGAACAAGCTTGGGTTGCTGCCCACGCGCAACTACCAGGAGGGGGTCTTCGAGGGCGCCGAGATGGTGAGCGGCGAGTACCTCGAGGAGCACCACAAAGTGAAGAAGATCGCGTGCGCGCAGTGCCCGATCGCGTGTGAACAGGTCTCGTCGGCCACTCAGGGACTCTACGCCGGGGCAATGACGGGCATCGAGTACGAGTGCCTCTACGCAAACGGCCCCAATTGCGGCATCAGCGACATGAACGCGGTGATCAAGATGATCGACATCGCGGACCGTGGCGGGATGGACGCGATGAGCAGCGGCGTGACGGTCTCGTGGGCGATGGAGTGCTACGAGAAGGGTGTCTTCACCAAAGCAGACTTTGCCTGCGAGAAGTACCCCGAGGGCTTTGAGGCGAACTTCGGGAACGCCGAGGCCGGGGTCACGATCGCGCAGATGATCCGAGATCGGGAGAGATTGGGCGCGTTGCTCTCGCTGGGGACGCGACGGGCCAGCGAGCAGATCGACAAGGAGCGCGGCACCGAGAGCTACCAATGGGCGATGCATGTGAAGGGGCTGGAGAATCCGGGCTACGACGCGCGGGGCCTGAAGACCTTCGCGCTGGGCCTGGCGGTGGGCACGCGGGGTGGCTGTCACAACCGGACGGCGGCCTATGATCCCGACATCAAGGGCCAGGTGGACCGGTTCGGGGTCGACGAGACACGCGGGGAGCTGGCCAAGTCGACCGAGGAGTATGCGGCGGTCTATGACACGCTGCCTCTGTGCAAGTTCATCCGCCGATGCTTCACCGGCAAGGCAGACCGCGCGGGGGCCTGGCCGGCCATCGCGACGCTGATCAACGCGACCACGGGATGGGACTTTGACTTCGATGCGGTAGACCTCATCGGCGAGCGGGCCCACACGATCAAGAAGGCGTTCAACATCCGCGAGGGCTGGACGCGCCAGGACGACAAGCTCAACTGGCGCTGGACGCACGACCCGATGACGAAGGGCCCCTCGGCGGGACACGTTGTCTCGGAAGAAGAGCTGGAGTATATGAAGGACCTCTACTACAAGGCCAAGGGGTGGACGCCGGAGGGGCTGATCCCCAAGTCGAAGCTGATCGAGCTGGGCATGGATGACGTGGCCGAAGAGATCGGTGTATAGGGAAGGAGATCGATATGCTACCCTCCACCTCCAAGCATAAGTACATCACCTGCGATCCCGAGAAGTGCATCGGGTGTCAGTTGTGCGAGTATGTCTGCTCCTTCACGAAGACCGGCGAGTACAACACGTACCGCAGCCGGATCCGCACCGTGCGCGTGGACGAGATCCTGATCACGGCGATCGCGTGCCGGACGTGCGAGAACGCGCCGTGCGTGCAGGTGTGCACGCGCGACGCGCTGCGCCAGGATGAGGAGACCGGCATCATCAAGATCGACGAGAAGCTGTGCGATGGATGCGCGTGGTGCATCGAGGCGTGCGACTTCGGCGCGATCTCGATCAACCCGGTGACCAAGCTGGCCGAGTTCTGCGATCAGTGTGAGGACGAGGAAGAGGGTCCGCAGTGTGTGCTGTGGTGCCCGAAGGACGCCCTGGAGCTGACGACGCCCGACCGGCGCGCGCAGCGGGCGCGGCACAAGCTGGCGACGGAAGAAGCGCTGCGGTAGGGGAGCGTTGGACAGCGAGCCGGCTGCGCTGGGATGGTGAGTGCGCGGGGGCAGGATTGCTGGAGAGGGCTGGGCGCGCGCGAGAGACGCCCGTGGGCCACAGAGTGGCAGATACGGCCGGGGAGCCCGGCGTCCACAGAGAAGCGAGATGCCGACCCTGCAGACACGGGTTCGGTCTGAAGGGTCCGGGCACAACGGCCCGGCCTACATACCACTTGAAAGCCCCGATGGGGATCTGTTCTGAGTGGTTGATGTGAAGGAGTGAGTCTAGTGACCGAATCGGACACCAAGAACTATGAAGAGCTGCGGATTGGTGTGTATGTGTGCCACTGCGGGTCGAACATCGCCAGCGTGATCCCGCCTGCTGAGGTAATGGACTACGCGAAAACGTTGCCTGGGGTCGTGCTCGCGAAGGAGCACCGCTATATGTGCTCCGACCCCGGGCAGACGCTGATTCAGGCCGACATCAAGGCGTACAACCTCAATCGGGTCGTGGTGGCTGCGTGCACCGTGGCGATGCACGAGCCCACGTTCCGCAGCTGCATCTCCGATGCGGGGATCAACCCGTTTATGTTCGAGATGGCAAACATCCGCGAGCACAGCTCCTGGGTACACTCTCACGAGAAGCCGGCAGCGACGGAGAAGGCCAAGGAGATCGTGGCGGCAGCTGTGGCGAAGGTGAGCCTGGTTAAGCCGCTCGATATGTTCGTGGTGCCGGTGACGCGGCGGGCGATGGTCATCGGCGGCGGCATCGCCGGGATCAGCGCGGCGCTGGACCTGGCTGATATGCAGATCGACACGTATTTGGTGGAGAAATCACCGACCATCGGCGGGCGGATGGCCCAGCTCGACAAGACGTTCCCCACGATGGACTGCTCCATCTGCATTGAGGCGCCGAAGATGGTGGATGTAGGCAAGAACAAGCACATCCACTTGATGACCTACTCAGAGGTGAAGCAGGTCGACGGCTACATCGGCAACTTCAAGGTGACGGTGGAGCGCAAGCCGCGCTATGTGCTGCTGGACCGCTGCACGGGCTGCGGGGACTGCGCCGAGGTCTGCCCTATCGACGTGCCCAACGAGTTCGAAGAGGGCTTGGGCCCGCGCAAGGCGATCTACGTGCCGATGGATCAGGCGGTTCCCGCGATCTACACGATCGATCTGGATGCCTGCATCGAGTGCTACAAGTGCGTGGAGGCCTGCGGCGACCTGGAAGCGATCAACTTCGCTCAGGAGCCCGAGACGGTGGAGCTCGACATCGGCACGATGATCGTGGCGACCGGCTTCGATATGTGGGACCCAACCGAGATCGAGGAGTATGGCTTCGGCGTCTACGACAACGTGACCACGATGATGGAGATCGAGCGGTTGCACTGCGCCGGTGGTCCCACCGTTGGCGAGTTTGTGCGGCCCTCGGACGGCAAGACCCCCAAGACGCTGGGTCTGATCCAGTGCGTGGGTTCGCGCGACAAGCGGTACAACGAGTACTGCTCCGGCTTCTGCTGCATGTACACCATCAAGAATGCCATGCTGCTCAAGTGGCTATACCCCGAAATCGACGTCACGATCTTCCGGATCGACATCCGCACGCCGGGCAAGACCTACGAGGAGTTCTACGCGAGGGCGCGCGAGGCCGGGATCAAGTTCGTCCAGGGGCGCCCATCGGAGATACGAGAGGACCCGGCGACGGGCAATCTGATCGTGCGGGCCGACAACGCCAGCCTGGGCAAGCCGATGGAGTATGAATTTGAGATGGTCGGCCTGTCCACGGCGGCGATCTCGTCCGATGGTTCGGAAGAACTGGCACGGGTGTTGACGGTGCCGGTGGATGGCCACGGGTTCTTCCTGGAGTCGCACCCCAAGCTCAAGCCCATCGATACCCCCACCGAGGGCATCTATCTGGCGGGTTCGGCTCAGGGGCCCAAGGATATCCCGCAGAGCGTGGGGCAGGGGAGTGGTGCGGCGGGACGCGCTGCACGCGTGCTCTCGCACGACACCTGGGAGATCGACCCGATCGTGGCCTACGTCTACCCGGACCGCTGCATCAACTCGCGCGGCGGCAAGTGTACGATCTGCTACGATGCCTGTCCGTACAGCGCGATCGACAATCGGCCCGGCTCGGGCATCGCGACGAAGATCATCCCCGCCAAGTGCCACGCGTGCGGCACGTGCGTGGCGGAGTGCCCGCACAACGCCATCACACAGCATCACTTCACCGACGCGCAGGTGCTGGCTCAGCTGCACTCGCTGCTGGCGTACAAGCCGGAGGAGAAGGTGATCGCGTTCACCTGCCGCTGGTGCAGCGGAATGGGCGCCGACAACGCGGGTGTGAGCCACTTCGAGTATCCGGCCAACACGCGCAACATCATGGTGATGTGCGCTGGGCGCGTCGACCGTGACTTCGTGCTGGAGGCGTTCCGCCTTGGCGCCGGGGCCGTGGTGGTCTCGGGGTGTCATCCGCAGGACTGCCACTACATCGACGGGCGCCAGCACGCGGGCGAGCGGATGGACAAGGTCTTCACACAACTCGAGCGGATGGGCATCTCCGACGGACGCTACCGGCTGGAGTCGGTCTCGGCGACAGAGGGGGCCATCTGGGCGCAGATCATGCGCGAGACCAGCGCGCGCGTCCGCGAGCTGGGTGTCGAGCAGATCAGGGCCGAGAATGAGAAGGCAACGCCGCAGCTGACGCGGTTCCTGCGTAGGATGCGCGAGGTGCCGGGTGTGGCTGACGTCCTGCTGAGCACGGAGCAGCGATTGGCGGGGATCGAGACGCCGATCCAGCAGATGCACGGTGCCGCAGGAGGTGACGACTAGTGGCCGGCCACGACGACAACAAGCCCAAGACCTTCCGCGAGGAAGTGATGGAGACCCAAGGTGGCCGGCTGGTGATGCAGTGCTACCAGTGCGGCACCTGCTCTGGGTCCTGCCCCGTGATCGACGAGATGGACTACGGACCCAAGCGCATCGTCTACATGATCCAGCACAATATGGCTGATGAGGTGCTGGCCAGCGCGGATATGTGGCGGTGCGTCTCGTGCTACTCGTGCATGAACCGCTGCCCGCGCGGGATCGAGATCACCGACCTGATGGCCGACCTGCGACGGATGGCGCTTGACAAGGGCTACGCCCACGACAAGGAGGCGGAGTTCGGCCAGGCATTTGCCGAGACGATTCGCATGCACGGACGGATGTTCGAGACCGAGACGATCACGCGCTACTACGCACGCGTGCTGGATGTCGCCGGGCTGGCCGAGATGATACCCCTCGGGCTGAGGATGCTGATGAAGGGCAAGTTGCCCTTTGTGCCGGAGCGGATCGAGAATCCGGATGAGATGGAGAAGATTGGCGTGGCGGAGTCGGTGATGCCGAAGGTGGGCACGTTGCTGCGAGGCGTCACGAGTCACGCGTCACGAGTGAGGGGAGAGGACACTGCTCATGACCCATCACCTGTCACTGAGGGCGAGGGGGGCGGAGATGAGTGAGATGACTGGTCTGCGCTACGCGTACTACCCCGGCTGCAGCCTCTCCTCCGGCGAGAAGGAGTACGGTATCTCGGTGCGGGCGGTGTTTGCCCATATGGGGATCGAGTTGGTGGAGATCGAGGACTGGAGTTGCTGCGGAGCCGTGCACGCCGGCGTCAACAGCGAGACATCGACGACCGTCCTGCCGGCGCGCAACCTGGCACTGGCCGCGGCGCAGGGGTTCGACACCATCATCGTGCCGTGCAGCGGCTGCTATCTTAACCTGCGGCGAGCGAGCAAGCGTGTCGCAGGTGACAAGGCGGTGCGCGCGATGGTCAAGGAGCATCTGCGGGAGGACCTCGCGTATGAGACCGACGTCGAGGTGCTGCATCCGCTCTACGCGCTGATGCGCGACGTGGGGCTGGATGCGATCAGGGCGCTGGTGACGCATCCGTTGAGCTCGTGGCAGATCGCCTCCTACTATGGGTGTATGATGACGCGGCCCAAGGACGTGTTTGACAGCGCCGAGAGGCCGGTGGGGTTGGATCAGCTAGCTGCTACCCTGGGTGCGACGCCTGTCGACTACCCGATGAAGGCCAAGTGTTGCGGTGGCGCGCTTGCTCTTTCGCATAGTGGTGTGACGGCACGGCTGACCGGGGATGTGTTGGTCTCGGCGCAGGCGGCTGGGGCCGATGTGACGATGCTGGCGTGCCCTATGTGCCACACGGCGCTGGACACGTACCAACGGAAGGCGGCTCGTGCCGTGAAGCAACCGATCGACATGCCGGTGCTGTTCTTCACCCAGGCGATGGGGCTGGCCTTTGGCCTGGACCCGGATACCCTGGGTCTGAAGCGTCATCTTGTCTCGCCCGAGCGGGCGCTGGCCGTGGCCGGGTTCTAGGAGATCGCATGAAACGAGGGACAACGCTGAAGCGCTGGGAGGGCAACAAGCTCATCCTGGAGCGCAAGATGGTCACGCACCACGATGTGATGGTCTGGGACATGGATAAGTGCGTGGGATGCCAACTGGGCCCGCACATCTGCAAGTTCGAGGCCGAGACGCATACCGCCGGCACCGTGGTGGACGGGCGGATGGCGACCAAGCTGATTGTCGACGTGGATCCGGAGACCTGCGTCTTCTGTGGGATGTGCACTGCGATGTGTCCGGTCCACGCGATCTCGCAGACGCTCAACGGCGAGGATTACAACCCGGTCTTGGCGTTCGAGGCGTTCCCGCCCTTTGCGGACTCGAACCAATTCGACCGGAAAGCGTTCAACTGGGATCTCAAGGACTTCGTTCTGGAGAACTGTCCCACCGAGGCGATCAGTTACCATGAGGCGGCACACACGCTGGTGATTGATCAGGAGGCGTGTATTCGCTGCCGGCAGTGCGAGGTGGCCAGCGACGGCGCCTTCCACGTGGAGCAGCGGTGGGAAGGGACGGTTACGCTGCGGCGTGAGAAGTGCATTGAAGGGTGTCTGGCTTGCGCCGACATCTGCCCGACTCGGGCGCTGCACGTCAACGACGAGGGCGAGCTGGTGCTGGCGGACTATTACTGCATCCACTGCGGGGCCTGCGTGCAGATCTGCCCGGTCGATCCCGTCATCGAGGACGTGACGGTGACGCTGACTTCGCAGGGCGTGACCTACGAGCGGTCCTATCCGAAGGTGATGAACGCCTCGGAGATGCCGATCTGGGTGGAGCGCTGGCGAGCCCGGCACGCCCCGGTCGAGAGCGGCGCCTGGGTGGCGGCAATCGAGCGGCTGGCCGATCCAAAGGCGGCGCAGGTGGAGATCGAGAACAAACGGGCGGAGAAGCGCCGGGAGCTGATCGTGGCGCTGGAGGGCGACAAGGAGCAGCGAGAGCGCGAGGCCGCGCGGCGTGAGGCGCTGATCCGGGCGCTCGGTGGGTAGGGGCGACCTATCCACAGATTGCGCAGATCATACAGGTTAGGAGAGGGCGCGACCCAGGTCGCGCTCTCCGCGTTTCTAGGCAGCCCCCAGCCGGGGGCCTGCCGGCAGAAGACGTTTCCGTACTGATCTTGGAGGACAGCGATGATACCCACAATACAGGCGGTGACCGTTGCCGTGACGAACCTGGCGCGGTCGAAGGCCTTCTACGAGGACGTGCTGGGCCTTGAACCGGACTCGTACTACGAACCGACGCGCTGGCAGTCGTATGCGTCTGAGGGACGCGCCTACTTCTGCATCACGGAGGAAACGGGCCTCACCAGGCCAGACTCGAAGGACATCATCAACTTTGATGTCGACGACCTGGATGGGCTGTGGGCGAGGGTGAAGGACGCGTGCCATGTGGAGATGCCTCTGCAGACGATGCCGTGGGGGACGCGCAAGTTCGTCCTGCGGGACCCGGACGGGCTGCAGCTGGCGTTCTGTGCGTAGCGGTCGGGGACCGGCACATGGGCCCTACCGAGCTAGGGTAGCTCGATAGACTAGAGTGGAAGGAGGATACCTGGGTGGAGATCTCCGAGACGCTGTACGTCAGCACGAGGCCCGACTGGCGTGCCTGGCTCGAGGCCAACCACGGAACTGAGGATGAGATCTGGCTGGTCAGCTACCGGAAAGCCACGGGAAGGCCGAGCCTCCCGTACAACGTGGCAGTCGAGGAAGCCCTGTGCTTTGGCTGGATCGACAGCATCCGCAAGGGCATAGACGACGAGAGGTACGCGCAGCGCTTCACGCCAAGGAGGCCTGGGAGCGGCTACTCTCAGACCAACAAAGAGAGGCTTGCGCGGCTGGCGGCGTTGGGCAAGCTGATCTCAGCCGTGCGGGACGACCTCGAGGCAAACCGCCCGGAGGACTACGAGATACCCCAGGACATCCAAGCGGCCCTTCGGTCCGACCCTGCGGTCTGGGACTTCTTCACGGGCACATCCCCGGCCTATCAGCGCATCCGGGCAGCATATGTCGACATCGCGCGGAACCGCCCGCGGGAATTTGACAAGCGACTCAGCAACCTGGTAGCCAAGTCCGCCGATCGGAAGCAGTTCGGCTATCATATCGGGGATCTGTACTGACGCGATGTCGCACGCCCCTAGTCTGTAGTGCAGGAGGTATACAGTGGTGTTTCCTAGGACGACGATAGGTGGGCTCTCGGTGCCGCGGCTGATCATCGGCACCAATTGGCTGATGGGCTGGTCGCATACCAGCAAGGCGCAGGACAACTTCATCAAGGAGCACCAGACACGGGAGCGGATCGCCGACGTGTTGGAGGTGTTCTTCAACGCGGGGATTGACACGATCCTGGGCGGGCGGCCCGACGTGGCGCGGTTCACCGAGGGCGTGGCTGAGGCGGAGCAGCGTAGTGGTGTGAAGGCGATCTGGATGGGGACGCCAACGCTGGACCTGGATGGGACGCCTGAGGCGGCGGACGCCAACGCGCGGATGTTGGATGCTTACAGGGCTGCCGGGTGTCGCATCTGCATGCCGCACCAGGCCACGACGGACGCGCTGTTGGACCGGCGGACGCGCACGATACGGGATATCGCACCGATCTTGGCGGCGATCCGCGAGCGGGAGATGATCCCCGGGCTGTCGACGCATATGCCTGAGGCGCCGATCTACGCGGATGAGACTGGGATCGATGTAGAGACGTACATCCAGATCTATAACGCCGCCGGGTTCCTGATGCAGATCGAGGTGGACTGGGTGCACCGTTCGATCTGGAAGCGTCAGAAGCCGGTGATCACGATCAAGCCGTTGGCGGCGGGGCGGTTGCACCCGCTGGTGGGGCTGGCGTTCAACTGGTCGACGATCCGTGACCAGGACATGGTGTGCGTCGGGTGCATGACGCCGGCGGAGGCCGGCGAAGTGATCGAGTTGTCGCTGAGCCTGCTGGAGGGCCGCGCGGCGAATGTGGAGCTGCAGTCGACGCGGTCGAAGGCGAGCGTGACGGAGGGGTAGCGGACTCACCACCTCTCCGGCTCTCCCCCAACACGGACGCGGGAGGGGGCGGAGGCACGGTGGGTCAACTGGAGAGGCGGGTGGCGAGCTCGTCCAGCAGGCTGCGTGCGTCGACTAGGTCGCGGGTGTCGTGACCCTCAGTGAACCAGCCGTAGATGGCGGAGAGGGTCCGCTGTGCCTCGGCCAGGTCACGGTCCTGTGACACGAGAAGGCGTGACAGGCTGCATACCGCGCGGAGCTCGATGGCGCGGTGCTCGCGAGCCCGGGCCAGGTCAATGGCGTGGCGCAAGTCAGCCTCAGCGTCGTCGGCCCGTCCGCTGTCCAGGAGGATCTTGCCTCGGACCCGGTAGGCTTCGGCCTCGTGGTAGCGCTCGTCGGTCTCGTCGATGCGGGCGAGGGCGTCGCTGACACAGCGAAGAGCTCGGTCCTGATGTCCGGCTTCGGCGTGCATCTCGGCAAGGACGGTCCAGAACTCGGGTAGGCGGCAGACCGAGCCGGCCGCTTCCCAGGCGCCGAGAGCCGCTGTGTAGCGGCGGATGCCCTCCTCACACTGACCGCGCTGAGCCAGGTGCCAGGCGGCGTCCAGTTCGCCGCATATTGCGGCCAATGAGACCTCTTGCTCCTGTCCCAGGGATTGTTCGCGCTGGGCTAGGTGCAGGACTTCGTCGGGCTCGCCGCGCCATCTGTGCAGACGCGCTGCGAAGGAGAGTGGCACCTGGAGGAGGAACGGATCGTCGCTGTGGGCAGCGCGCGCCAACGCATCCTGTGCGGCTCGCGCCGCTCGGTCGGGGTAGCCCAGATACCAGAGCGGATAGACTGACGTAGCCTGTGCCACGACTGTCGGATCCTGCCCGAGCTGCCGCGCCAGATCACGGTGCGTCACAGGGTCGAAGCGCTCCAGGACCTCCTGTGCCTGTGCCAGGCAGGCTACGAAGTCGCCTGACATCAGGGTCGCCACCAGGCTGCCCAGGTGGCCCACAATGATCAAGCCGGGATCATCAGACTCCTGCGCCAGCGCGTAGAGTTGGTCCGCAATCTCTCGGGATCGGTGATGCTCTCCTCGCATCTGGTGGTATCCCTCGATCATATGGAGCGCCAGCACCTGTCTGGGGACGTCCCCCATGCTCTGGGCCAGCGCCAGCGCTCGGTAGTGCGCCTCGGCTTCCTGCGCGTCGCCCACTGTGTGGATGCGGAACATCACAACGGCCAGCGCGGACTGGAGCTCCAGCTCCATCCTGTCGCGAGTGTCGTCGACGCGCAGACCGTCCAATAGCGCGAGCGCACGACGCAGGAGGCCGCGCGCCTCGGGGAATGCCGAGAGGCGAACCGCGTGCTCGGCGGCCTGCCGGTAGTAGTCGGCCGCCGATGAGAGCGCGCCGGACTCCTCCGCGTGACGGGCGAGCTGTGGCACCACCTCACCGGCGATGCCGTCCTCCCCCCCGTGGGCCTTAAGGAGCGCCGCGCCGACTCGTCCATGGAGGTGAGCGCGCTCCACATAGTCGAGCCCACCGTAGAGATAGCGCTGGAACAGCGCGTGGCGGAACCGGTAGCGAGAGAGCGGCTGTCCTCCAGCGCGCTGGAAGCCCTGGGCATGGACAATCCGATGGTGCCGGTCTAGATCCTGGCTGAGTGTGCGGACTACCTCAATCGGTCGGCGGTCCAACACGTCGGCGACGACCTCGGCTGTGAACGTGTTGCCTTCCACGCTCGCTACGCGTAGGAGCTCCTGGAGTTCTGGATCGAGCCGCCCGATTCGCTCGCCAATCACCGCCTCCACTCGCGCAGGAAGCTGGTCCCACACCAGCACGGGACGCGCAGTCCAGCGCCCTAGCGCGTCCCGTTGGAGGTCTCCCCGGTCCTGCATTGCGTGTAGCAGCTCGACAGTGTAGAGTGCGTGCCCCTGAGTCTGTCGGACGAGCGCCCTGCGGAAGTCCGCATCCAGCGAGTTGGGCTCACTGTCCAGCAGGGCATCCACGAACGCTGTGCTGTCGGAGTCCGCCAGGTCGATGCTGATGTCGCCCCAAGCCCGCGTCAGCTCGTTGACAATGGCCTCCAGGGGATGCCGGTCACCGTCCCATCTGCGAGCGGCCTCCTCGGACCGATAGGCGCCTACGATGAGAACAGCGCTGTCAGCCAGGTGGGCGCCGAGGTGCCCCAAGAGGCGGAGCGATCCCACATCTGCCCAGTGCAGGTCGTCGAGGATCAGCAGCAGGGGCGCGTGGCGAGCGATCGCTTTGAGGACCGCGGTGACCTGGCGGAAGAGGTCACCCTGGCTCAGGTCCAGGACCCGTCGCCGTTGGCTGTGACTGATCTCTGCCCTGAGGGTCTCAAGCCAGGCTCGAGCATCGGCGCGGGACGCCGCGGCTTCAAGGGCATAGCGTTCAGCCCGACGGAGTAGCTGGGACCCGGCTACTAGGGTGTCAACGAGGTCGCGACCTTCGCTCAGCACGGCGTGCACAATCTTGGCGAAAGCGCGGTCCACCCGGGCGGCCACACCGTCGCCGCTGAGTGTTGCGGAAGCCGCATGCGCTTCCACATGCCCAGTTAGCATTCCTATGATCTCGCGGAACGGTCCATAGGGGTCGCCTGTCCCAGTGTGGGCATTGCAGGTGCCACAGGCAGGAATCAGGTCGGCGTGATCGCCGAGGGCCTCTTGTGCCAGGGCCTGGATCAGTGCGGTCTTGCCTGCTCCAGCTTCGCCGGAGACGAGGACGACGTGCCCGTGGCTGCCCAACGCCTGACGCAGGTGACCGTGCAGCCTCGCAAGCTCGCGCTCACGAGCCACGAAGAGTGGCGGCTCGACCTCGGTGCTTTCCACGGGCCCCACACGCTTGCCAGGCGGCAGTGCCAGCAGGCTGACATACCCATCGGTACCAAGCTTGGCATCACGGATGCGGGCGTGGAGCTGGCGCAGTGACGCTGAAGGCTCGGCCTTGAACTCCTGGGCCAGCACAGCTCGGCAGGCCTCGTACTGTGACAGAGCAGCGGCACGCTGTCCGTCGTCTGCCAACAGGTGGATCAGCTGCAGCTGTGCTCCCTCTAGATATGGAGCGAGGTCGACACGCCGGCGGGCGTACGCGATGGCAAGCTCTCGATCTCCTTGAGCATCCAGCCTCTCAACAAGCTGCCCCATCAGGTCCAGCGCCTGCCGCCGTACGCGCTCCCGAGTTGCTGACTCCCAGTCGTCAAAGGCCAGCGCGTCTGTGAGCGAGAAGCCTGCCAGGAGCTCGCCCCGGACGAGATCCGCCGCCGCCATCAGCTCGTCTGTGGACAAATGCCTCACCGAGGCCAACGCCCCTTCAAGCTTCGCCACGTCCAGGCTGTGGTCGCTCGATGTGTTGAACTGGATCGTGTCACGCGTGATGTTCAGGAAAGGTGGAATGGCGTCCCGGTCGCTGATCGCCGTACGCAAGCCCGCCAGCGCACCGCGTAGGTTGGCTCTGGCCGAGCGACCTGGGTAGCCCGGCCAGAGGAGGGTTGCCAGGCTGTCACGCTGATGGATGTGGCGCATCTCCACCGCCAGGTAGGCCAGTAGCGCGCGCTCCTTGTTCGAGCTGAAGCCGCGCACAGCTTCGCCTCCGAGCGTGACTGTGAAGCCACCCAATAGCGCGATCGACAGCTCAGCCACTCGTGTGCTCCCGTGAGCTTCGTACAGGTCCAGGAGGATGGATTCCGGATGGATTATATCCGAGCAACCGATCCGTGTCGATTCTGTCCACACAGTGCAGCTTGACAACTGTGGTCGGGGCGCCTATGATGTGGATGCATCTCCTACGACTTTGGTCGACGTCTCCAACACCGCCGCGGGCTGGCATGACCGTCCCTCAAAGCACTCGCCCGCACTCCAGAACCTCGGCTGCCACTCAGGCCTCCATCTCGGGGTGCTTGTTCTCTGTGTCCTGTATGCGATGGTTTGTCCCCACCGGCGACGGCCGCTGGCGGTCAGCCGAAGGAGGTGTCTAGCGCAAGGAATCGAGCAGGAGCTGTCCGTTTGACCGGTAGTGCGGATCGAGCAGTGTGCGTACACAAGGAACCTGAAGGGGGTGTCGTCGATGTCACCAGATGAGACTTGGGATTGCGAGTCCTGGGCGGGCGGGGGGCAGTGGGTCACCAAGGACCCGCTAGACCTCGAGTGGCTTACCGATGAGCAGAAGCAGCGCATCTATCTGCTCGAACTTGACCATCTGCTGACGCTCTTGCGTCAGCAGGCGACGATGCTTGAGGCCATCAGGGTGATCGTGGCCGAGCCTCTGCCTACCAGCTGAACAGTGGTTCGTGCCAAATGGGGCTCAGACCGGGGCGGGGCGCCGGTGTGGTTGGTGGTCCGGCGCCCCTGCTCACACAGATGACGAGCTCACATGCCGATGTGCTACTGGTTGGCTACGAGCTGCAGGACAACCTGGGCCTGCGGTCGATCGCTGCAACGCTGATCGCCAATGGATACCGGGTGCAGGTCGAGCCCTACGCGCCGGGTGATCCGTCGAGGGTACTCCAGGCGGTTCAGGCCACGAAGCCGGTGCTGATTGGTCTCTCCGTCATCTTTCAGTACACAATCGACGGCCTCGCTGAGTTAGCCGGCGCACTGCGGGAGGCGGGATGTCCCTCCCACATCACGATGGGTGGCCACTTCCCGTCGATGCGTCCGCGTGAGGTGCTCGAGCACATCCCAGCGATCGACTCCGTGGTCTGCTTCGAGGGGGAACTGACAGCGCTGGAGCTGTTGCGGAACATCGACCGGCCTGAGGCCTGGGGGAGAATCAAGGGGCTGGCGTACCGGCGGAAGGGCGAGATATGGCTGACCCCGCCTCGACCGCTGGTGGCTGACCTGGACGACCTGCCGTGGCCAGTCCGTGGTCAGCCGCGACGTCTGAGCCGGGGTGTCAAAGCGGCATCGATCGCGGCTAGTCGTGGCTGCTGGTACGATTGCTCCTTCTGCAGCGTCAGGCAGTTCTACGGCAGTGCTCCTGGCTCACTGCGCCGCAGCCGTTCGCCCACGGCGGTGGTGGACGAGATGTCCGAACTCCATCAGCGAGACGGTGTGCGGTACTTTGTCTTCCAGGACGATGACTTCGCGGCCAAGACACCCAACCAACAGGCCTGGGTCAACGGCTTTCTCGACGAGATGGCGACCCAGTCCCTAGTGGGCAAGGTCGCGTGGCGGATGGCCTGCCGGGCCGATGAGATCGTGGAGCCGATACTGAGGCGCTGCCAAGAGCACGGTCTGGTGCTGGTCTACGTGGGCTTCGACGCTGGCA
>Ga0180436_10002992_pt1 | contig 15695 bp, 11 predicted proteins | sample SS_ome_2_FD_132434 | JGI IMG/M metagenome (GOLD analysis project Ga0180436, IMG submission 132434) | Hypersaline lake sediment archaeal communities from the Salton Sea, California, USA - SS_3_S_2 metaG | ecosystem: Environmental > Aquatic > Non-marine Saline and Alkaline > Hypersaline >...
ACTTGTGAACCAACGGTTTGTGTGGACGGGGCTGGGCTCCTGCGAGACTATGGTGGTGATCGGGCCGACTGAGCTCCCGTCGTGCGTGTAGTGTACTGTGGATTGGGCAGGCGGGCAAACGCGTGTGGTAGGTTGGGTATCAGATCCCGGCGGAACATCTCGGCTACCGGGCCACCGAGGCCGCCGAACACTGTCTCCTGGAACCGCCACGCTCCACCATGGCTCTGGGGGTGGGGGCGTCAGGACGGATCGGTGGTTTTGGGGTCACCACAATGACAGTATAATCGCTGTGAGGACGCTTCTGGGCGAGGGGCACGGGAGGCAGACTATGGCGCGCAAGGTGAGGGTGGCGGCCGTATCGTGGCTCTATGCAGGCGGGCCGACGGTGGCGGACAACCGGGCGAGGGTCTGCGACCTGCTGGATCAGGCAGTCGCGGAGAAGCCGGACATCATCGCACTGCCGGAGACGTTTGTCTCGCAGGGCGTCGACACTGCATCAGCAGATGAGATCGCGGAGGCAGTACCGGGGCCGACGACGGATCTGGTGGCGGACTACGCCCGCAAGCACGGCTGTTACATCATTTGTCCACTGGTCGGGCGTCACGGCGATGTGCTCGAGAACGACGCCGTCCTGATCGATCGCACAGGCGAGATCGCCGGCGTCTACGCCAAGATTCATCCCGTAGTTCAGGGCTCGGAGTTCATGAGCCTCGAACAGGGCATCACGCCTGGGTCCGAGGCGCCGGTGTTTGAGACGGACTTCGGCAAGATCGGCATCCAGATCTGCTTCGACCTGATGTACCCGCAGGCGTGGGCCGAACTGAAAGCGAAAGGCGCCGAGATTGTCTTCTGGTGCTCGGCCTACGACGGCGGGAAGCATCTGGAAATCTACGCCTGGATGCACAACTACTATGTGGTCTCTTCGGTCCAGTCGCGTCACGCTCGGGTGATCAACGTGCTGGGTGACACTGTGGCGAAGAGCGGGTGGCAAGATCGCGTGATCGCGGAGACGGTCAACCTGGACACCGGCGTCTTCCACTGCGACTTCAACCGGACGGCGATCCCCGAGATACGGATGGCATACGGACCAGACGTCGAGATCGAGGTCTGGCACGAAGAGGGTCTGTTCACGCTGTCCGCGAACCGCGAAGACCTCGCTCTGGCAGACATCGTTAGCGAGTTCCAGCTAGAGTCACTTGGTAGCTATCTGGCCCGGAACCGCGCGCTCCAGGACGCGATTCGGGAGGGGCGTGAGATTCCTGACCTGACACCGCCGTACCTGGGGCGGCAGCAGTGGGGATAGGCAATCATACTGACCGCAAAGGAGAGATCGATGGGTGTGAAGATCGTTGGCGAGGCGTTACCGAATATCCCTTGGGAGGAACGACCTGAGGCAGCGCGGGGCGTGGTATGGCGCTCGGCGCGCAATCCGGTGATTCCCCGTGATGCCATTCCTTGTGCGAACAGCATCTTCAATAGCGCGGTCGTGCCCTTCGAGGGCAAGTTCGCAGGGGTGTTCCGGGTCGACGACCAGAGTCGGCGCATGCAGCTGCACGCGGGGCGTAGCGAGGATGCGGTGGCCTGGACCCTCAACCCAGAACCCATCGGGTTCGTGGGCATGCAAGAGAAGCTGGGCGATTTCGTCTATGGCTATGACCCACGCGTGGTCTGGATCGAGGACCGATACTACGTGACGTGGTGCAACTGGTTCCACGGGCCGACCATCGGCGTGGCCTACACGCACGACTTCGAGACCTTCACGCAGTTGGAGAATGCCTTCCTTCCCTTCAATCGCAACGGCGTGCTCTTTCCACGGAAGATCAATGGACGCTATGCGATGCTCAGCCGGCCCAGCGACAGCGGGCACACGCCCTTCGGCGACATCTTCTACAGTGAGAGCCCGGACATGCATTTCTGGGGGAACCACCGCTATGTCTTTGGGCGGGCCAACGGATGGCAGAGCACCAAGGTGGGCGCCGGCCCAATCCCGATCGAGACATCCGAGGGATGGCTGATGATCTACCACGGCGTCCTGACCTCGTGCAACGGCTTCGTCTACAGTGCCGGCGCCGCCCTACTGGACCTGGATGAACCATGGAAGGTGATTGCGCGGTCCCGCAAGTACTTCATCTCGCCGCAGACGCTGTACGAGTGCGTGGGCGACGTGCCCAATGTAGTCTTCCCGTGCGCGTCCCTCTGCGATTCGGAGACCGGGCGGCTCGCGCTCTACTACGGCGGCGCGGACACGGTGGTGGCGTTGGCATTCGGCTACGTCGACGATCTGATCGACTACGTCAAGAGCGACTCGATCGTCTGAGGGAGTGCTATGTTCGAACTGAAGCCGGACTATGAGCAGGTCCTCGATCGCTACGCGGCGTGGTGGGACTGTGAGGTCTTGGATAGACCATTGGTCTCGATGGCCTTTGCCAAGCCGCATGAGGATCAGGTCTCGTGCCCGGAGAAGGTGCACGCTTCGTTCCGTGACCGCTGGATGGATACTGAGTTCGTGGTTGAGCAGACCGTGGCGCAGATGGCCAATACCGTCTATCACGCCGATGCGCTCCCGGTCAAGTTTCCCAACTTGGGGCCCGAGGTCTTTTCGGCCTACTACGGGTGCCCGCTGGAGTTCGGGGAGACGACATCGTGGAGTGAGCCGAATCTGGCAGACTGGTCGCTGGTATCGATGAACGCGTTACGGCTGGACCGTGGGAACGTCTACTTTCGCAAGATTCTGGAGCTGACCGACGCGCTGCTGGAGGTCGCCAGGGACACCTTCATCGTAGGCTACACCGACCTGCACGCCGGCGGGGACGCCATCGCCGCGTTCCGCGATCCGCAGACGCTGTGCATCGACATGATCGAGTATCCGACGGAGATCGCGGCGCTCCTCGACCGGATCACCGACGACTTCCTCGAGGTCTACGACCTCTACTACGACAAGCTGTCGGCAGCCGGGATGCCCAGCACAACGTGGTTGCCCGCGGTCTGCCGGGGCAAGTACCACGTGCCCTCCAACGACTTCTCGTGCATGGTTTCGGACAGCATGTTCGAGGAGGTCTTTCTGCCGGGCATCGTGCGCGAGTGCCGGCACATGGACCGCTGCATCTACCACCTGGACGGCCCGCAGGCGTTGCGTTACCTGGATACGCTGCTGGCACTGCCTGAGATCCACGCAATCCAGTGGGTGCCTGGTGCAGGACAGGACCACTGGGCACGGTGGATCGAGGTCTATCAACGCATCCAGGCCGCCGGCAAGGCCTTCATCCTCTATCCGCCGTTTGAGGACCTGGACTACGTGATGGAGGTCCTCAGGCCAGAGGGTGCGTGGCTGAGCGTCAGCGGCGTTCACGAGATAGAGACAGCCGAGGCCGCCGTCCGCAAGCTCTCGAGCTGGCGATAGGTGCACGTCAACCTACAGGGCACATCCTGACTTGTCACTCGTCAATCGTGAGTTCTCTCACTCACTTACTCTCGCACAGGAGCGCGCAGATAGACTATGAAGATCACAGCAGTCAGAACATATCCTGTATGGGTCGGTCACCGGAACCAGTGTCTGGTGAAGGTGGAGACAGACGAAGGCATTCATGGGTGGGGCGAAGCCGGTGTCTCCGGACGGGAGTTGGCGGTCGCCGGGGCGGTGGACCACTACGGCAGGTTCCTGGTGGGGCGCGACCCAATGCAGCGCGGTGCGCTGTGGCAGGAGATGTATCGCAGCCAGTACTTCGAGGGCGGGCGCGTGCTCACCGGCGCGATCTCGGCCATCGACATCGCGCTGTACGACATCGCCGGCAAGGCGCTCGGTGTGCCCGTCTACGAGCTACTGGGTGGCAAGCACAGGGACTACGTCCCGTGCTTCGGCACCACGGGCGCCCGCACCTATGAGAAGCTGCTGGAGAATGTGAACCTGCTGCTGGAGAGCGGCTGGGACGTGATCCGCGTGGGGGCGGCACAGGGACCCATCACGGAGCAGGGTGCTCAATACGACGACCCCACGCTCTACGAGCCGCGTGCGTCTATCGGGGTGACGGCCGACTGGATGCCGCGCATTCGTCAGGCCGTGGGCCCGTCACCTGTCTTGGGCGTGGAATATCATCACCGGCTGAGTGTGGCCGAGGCGGCCTCGTTCTGCCAGCGGATGCCCTCAGGGACGCTGGATTTCCTGGAGGAGCCGATCCGCGACGAGACGCCCGAGGCGTACGAGACGCTGCGCAAGATGACGGATGTGCCCTTCGCGGTCGGTGAGGAGTTTGCCAGCAAGTGGCAGTTCCTGCCCTATATCGAGCGCGGTCTGACCAACTTCATCCGCGTCGACGTGTGCAACGTCGGCGGGCTGACTGAGTCCAAGAAGGTCGCCGGCTGGGCCGAGGCGCACTACGTCGACCTTATGCCGCACAACCCGTTGGGACCTGTCTGCACGGCGGCGACCGTGCACCTCGCTGCCGCAGTCCCCAACTTCGCGTGGATGGAGGTGCGAATCTCGCCCACGGAGCGGAAGGAGTACCCGTCAGCCGAGGTCTTCACGCTGCAGCACAAGCTGGAGGGATCGCGCTTCCCGGTGCCCGACACGCCCGGGCTGGGCGTCGAGGTGAACGAGGAATACCTGAAGGCGCAGAGCTTCAAGCACTGGGAGGCGCCGCATCTGCACCGGAAGGATGGATCGTACACGAACTGGTGAAGAGGCGGGGGCCGGGTTTGAGGGACTCGTACCTAGCTGCCAAGGGGGAAGGCTCTCAGGAGTGAGGTCAGACATGGGCGAAGAGAGGCGGGGACTGAAGGCGGTGATCCTGGCGGCAGGCCAGGAGTCGATCGCCGCCGATGGTGCGCCGATCCTCCTTGAGAGGCTGGGTGACCGCGCTGTGGTCGACCACGTGGTCGCCGGCGCGCTGACCCTGGTGGCGCCGGAAGACCTGGCAATCGTTGTGTCCGAGGATGACGGCGCCGTGGCAAGGCATCTCGCGCGTCCGGACCTTGTCTACGTGGTCCAGCGCGAGCAGAGGGGCACGGGCAGCGCCGTGCTGGAGCTCAAGCCGTTGCTCGCGGGATTCGGGGGTGATCTGCTTATCCTCTATGGCGATACCCCGTTGTTTCGGCCCTCCTCTATCTTGGGTCTGCTCAACCGGCACAGGCTCAAGGGTGCACGGCTCACGCTGCTGACCGCCGTTGTGCAGGCGCCGTTGCCGTATGGCCGCATCATCCGTGACGCCAGTGGGCGGATCATCGACATTATCGAGGAAATGGAGGCATCCCCGGAGGTGCTGGAGATTCGAGAGCTGAATGTGGGTGCCTATGTGGCGCACGCGCCGACGCTCTTCTCCGTGCTGGAGACGCTGACGCCGTCATCCGTCGACGGCGAGTATCGGCTCACGGATACCGCCCACCGCATCATCCGGGGCGGCAAGGCGGTGGAGAGTTACCGAATCTATGATCAAGATGAGGTGTTGGGGATCAATAACCGTGACGACCTCGAGCAAGCCTCGTTCGTCCTGCAGAAGCGCATCTATCGTCCCCGGCGCCACGAGGAGCGGAATCTGATCACCTTTGGCACGGGGGGATGGCGAGCCATCATTGGCGAGGGCTTCACGTTGCACAACGTGCGGCGACTCACGCAGGCGCTGGCCAACGCAATCACGCGCCGTGGCGATGAGGCTATGGGCGCACTCATCGGCTACGACCGGCGCTTCCTCTCCGACCGCGCGGCTCGGGCCGCCGCCGAGGTCTTCGCCGGCAACAACATCACGGTCACGCTGCTGCGGGAAGACGCTCCCACGCCTCTCGTGACGTATGCGACGGCAGCGGCGGAGTCGGCCTATGGGCTGGTCTTCACGGCAAGTCACAACCCTCCGGAGTGGAACGGGCTCAAGGTCTTCCGCAGCGATGGATCGCTCCTGCAGGACGATGAGGTGCGTGACATTCAGGCAGAGGCGAACCGACTGACGACCGAGGATGTCGTCAAGATTGACCTGGATCTGGCGGTGGATGCCGGCGTGGTGGCGGTGGACGACTACACCAATGCCTACATCGATGCGGTGGAGTCGTTGGTCGACCTTGACGTGATCCGCGAGGCCGGGCTCCGCGTGATCGTCGACCTGATGTACGGTGTGGGCCAGGTGACGTTGAGCGTGGTCCTCACTGAGGCACGCTGTCGGGTTACCTTCATCAACGAGCGCCACAATCCGCTCTTTGGCGGACGGTCACCCGCGCCGGACACGGAGGGGCTCAGGCTGTTGATGACGCACGTCCGCAACGAGGGCTACGACCTCGGGCTGGCGCTGGACGGCGACGCCGACCGCATCGCCATCGTCGATGAGCAGAGCACCTACGTTACGGTCAATGACATCCTGCTGCTGACCTACTGGTATCTCCACGAGGTCCGCGGGGAGCGTGGTGGCGTGGTCCGCAACCTGGCGACGACACATCTGCTTGACCGTCTGGCACATCGTTTCGGTGAGCAGGGCTACGAGGTACCGGTGGGGTTCAAGCACGTCTCCGCAGCCATGGTCAAGCACGATGCGCTGCTGGGTGGCGAGTCCAGCGGCGGGCTGACGATTCGTGGGCACATCCTGGGCAAGGACGGCATCTTTGCCGCCGCCTTGATCGTGGAGATGCTGGCGAAGACGGGGAAGACGATATCCCAATTGCTGGAGCACGTGCACGGTATCACGGGGGACCTTGTTGCCGTGGAGGCCAACCTTCCGGCGACGCCGGAGATGCGCATCGTGGTTCCGCAGCAGCTGACCGAGATGATCGAGGGGCATGCGACGGCGCCGGTGAGGCTTGGTGACCACGAGGTGGCGCGAATCTCGACGATGGATGGCGCCAAGTTCTTCCTCGCGAACGACAACTGGGCGCTGATGCGCTTCTCCGGCACAGAGCCGGTGTTGAGAGTCTTTGCCGAGGCGGACACGGAGGAGAAGGCACGCGAGCTGGTCGCGGCGCTCAAGACCAGGTTTGGCCTCGAGGGCACCCAGACCGTGTAGGCCGGACTGTCTAGTCCGGCCTGCCTCGCACGCGCACGCCCTGTGGGTGAGGCCGTCCCTCGGCGAAGTCCAGTCCCCGGCCTCCTTACTGCTCGCGTGGGACAACAGTCCCACGCTTCCGTCGCTCTAGATCGGCAGCCCCGGCGGATGGAGCTGGGCGGTGATGCCACCGTCAACGTAGAGCATCTGCCCGGTGACGTAGGCGGCGTCGTCGGACGCCAGGAACGCGACGGCGGCGCCGATCTCCAGGCCCTCGCCGAAGCGTTTGAGTGGGATCCGCTCGGCCACGGCCTTCAGACGTGGGTGGTTGAGGTCGGGCCATCGCTCGGTGAGTGTGGCGCCGGGGGCGACCCCGTTCACGCGGATATCGTAGGCCGCGAGCTCCAGTGCCTGCGCCCGCGTCATCGAGTCCAGCGCGCCCTTGGTGATGTCGTAGGGAAGACCGCGCCAATGCGCGCGTAGCCCGCCGACGGAACTGATGTGGACGATGTTGCCGCCGTGCTGTGCGTCGCGCATCTCCTGGGCGGCGAGGTGGGATAGCAGATAGGGCCCGCGGATGTTGGTGGCGAGTGAGCTGTCGAGTAGGGCTTCGTCGACCTCGAAGAAGTGATTCCGCTTGAGGTTGGCTGCATTGTTCACGACGAGATCGACCGTCCCGAAGGCCGACAGCGTAGCCTCGATGATCTGCTCAACACCTGCGGTGGTGCTCTGGTCTGCGGCAACGCCGACAGCGCTAGCGCCGAGAGCGACCAGCTGGGCAGTGGTGGCGTCGACTGCCTCCGCGGTGCGGCTGTTGATAACGACCTTCATGCCCTCTTTGGCCAGGCGGAGGGCGATGCCCTTGCCGATGCCGCGGCTCGACCCGGTGATGATGGCGATCTTGCCCGCCAGTTCCGGGTAGCGCGCCGGGATGTCCGTATAGTCCTGGTTGAGTTCGGCCATAGTGATTGGGTTGTCTCCTTGGGTAAGGTGTCAGACTGGGGAGTATACCCGGATTCGCCCCTGGGGCGTCGTAGACGGGCGTCCTGCGTCGCAACCTACGTCGTTGTCGCGGTAGTGCCCCCTACTACCGCAGAACCCTCTGTAGGGGCTATGCATTGCCCACAGACGGCTTCAACCCGACGAGCGCCGCGAACCCGCAGCAAGCTGCTCAGCAGATCGCCGCCGTGGCAATGCGTCGCCCTCTGCTTCTTCTACCCCGGCGCGTCCCCCCAGTCGGGCACTGCCAGGATCTCGCCGTCGCGCAGCGCAGACTTGTGCGCTACCGCGCCCGCTGCCATGTACCGCACCGACTCCCACACGTTGATTGCGGGCACCCGGTCGTGGGCCACAGCGTCGACGAACTCGTGCACCAGATACGCGTGTGACCCCCCGTGCCCGCCGTAGTAGCCGGCGCCCGACGCCTCGGCGAAGGCCTTGTCGACCGCATCCGGCAGGGACTCGCGCATCTCATCGATAGTGAGCGGCTGATGGGTCATGTTATCCGCCCACGAATCGTTCTCGAAGCTGGCCTCTGTGCCGTAGACGCGGAAGATCTCACGCCCCGGCAGGCCGATCTCGCGGTACTCACAGATGCGCATGGTGGCGCCGTTGGACATCTGGAAGAGCGCGGTCTCGTTGCTGAAGGCATAGTCGCCGAAGTAGTCATCGCCGTCGCGGTTGGTGTAGCCGATGGCGTGGACGCTCACTGCGTGCGCCCCCATCACGCTCATGGGACCGCTGGTTGAGTGAGTCGGGTAGTGCATCGGTCCGTTTTTCACGCCGCGAGCCCGGTACTTGGCCTCCATAGCCAGCCATTCCTCGCCCGCCTTGCTGGCGAGTCGCTTCCGTCGTACCTCGCGCAGGTTGGAGCGGCAATCCCGATCGTGGAAGTACTCGCCCTCCGCGTAGACGAACTCCCCAAAGGCACCCGCGGCAGCCTGCCGTCGGCAGTACATCGCCTGGGGCCGATAGTAGGTGGTCTCGCCGAGCATATAGTGCAGGCCCGTCCGCTCAACGGTGCGAACCAGACGGTCGCACCAGTCGAGTATCCCATCCGCGTCGGGAATGCTGATCACCGGCACGGCGCTGTAGACGTGTTTCCCGGCCGCCATGGCTTGGATAGCCTGGGGCGCGTGGAGCCACGGCTGTGTGATGATCGCCAGGGCATCCAGATCGGACTCGCAGATTGCGTCCAGCGATTCGTAGAGGTCGCTGGGATCCAGTTTCGCCCGCCAGGATGGTTTCTGTGCGAAGACCTGCATGCGCTCCGGTTCGCGGTCGCAGAGTGCGATGCGATCGACCATCGGATGGCTCATGAAGAGATCGGCGAAGGCGCTGCCGAACGATCCAAGACCGACGAGGCCAAGGCTAATACCCATGTAGTTCTCCTTGCCAGTTGTCCTGCTCAGAAGACGCCCCACCGGGGCGTCTCTACTCCAGAGCGCGGTCCACCGGAAGACCTGCCGAGGCGCCCCTATAAAGGAGGGCCGCTACCAGCCCATGCCGCGGAGCCAGTCGATGCTGAGGCCCATCCAGGTGGCGATGTGCGGGTCAGCGGGCGCGAGCCCCAGCCCGTGGGCTCCTTGAGGATAGACGTGAAGCTCAAACGGCACGCCGTGCTCTGCCATCGCGCCGGCGAAGAGCAGGCTGTTGGCAACAGGGACAGCGGGATCATCGGCGGTGTGCCAGAGGAATGCCGGCGGGGTGTCTTCCGTCACCTGATTCTCCAGCGACATCAACTCAACCAGGTCCGGATCAGCGTCTGGCCCCAGAAGGTTCACGAATGATCCGACGTGACGGCGGCACCCGGCGGAGAGGACGGCGTAGCAGAGGATCAGCGCATTGGGTCGACAGCTGACTACATCGAGCGCATCGCCGGTGTCCACGTCCGGCAGGCTGTAGTGGACGCCGATGCTGCCCGTGAGATGACCGCCGGCTGAGAATCCGCACACTGCGATCCGTTCCGGGTCGACGTGCCACTCGCCGGCTCTGCTGCGTATCATGCGCAGCGCGCGCGTCACATCGAGTAGTGGTGCCGGATGCCGGTTCGGCGCCACGCGGTACTGGACCACGAAGGCGTGAAAGCCGGCGGCGTTGTAGCTCTTGGCGATGGGCTCTGCCTCGTGCTGCGCGCGCATGGTGTACCCGCCGCCGGGGCAGATGAGGACGGCGCCGCGCGCCTCGGCGGTCGATAGCACATGGGGCTCGAGATAGGGATGGAAGTCGCTCTCCGTCGACTGGGCGGGCGGCGTTCCCTCCCAGAGCATCCGCTTCGTCTTGGTCATGGGTTCCTCTGGGTCAGATGTGGATGACGTTGTGGTTGATCACCCAGGCCACCGACTCGCGCACTGCCTCCAGAGAGGTGTACCGCGGCTGGTAGTCCAGCAGCCGTTGGGCCTTGGCGATGCTGTAGCAGTTGGGGCTGTGTTCCAGGTGGCCCCAGGTGGCGGCGGCGTCTTGCTCCGATATGCCGGCTTTCCATTCGTCGTAGGGGGCGAAACTCAGGTCGGCGGACTGGCCGAACCAGCTGGCTACGGCTTCCGCATAACCGCGCAGGGTCAGGGCTGCGGGGGAGACGCAGTTGAAGCTCTCGCCGACCGCGGCGTTCCAGGTCTGCAGCGCCCTGATGAACATCTGCGCGACATCGTCCGCGTGGACGTGGTGGACGATGTCGGTGCCGAGGTTCGGCAGAGACACCTCCTCACCGCGGGCTAGCTGGGCATAGACCTCGGGGCTGAAGTTGGCCTGGGGGTTGAGCGGCACCCAGCCTTCACCTACGATGTGGCCGGGCAGGATGCACGTTGCCGGGAAGCCGTTGCGGCGGGCCTGGGTGTGGAGGTAGGCCTCAATGGCCGCTTTCTTGGTGCCGTAGTCACCGATGGGTCGGCGTGGCTCGGTCTCGGGAACCGGGATCGACGCGGTCCTGCCGTGGACCCAGCAGGTGCTGCAATGGAGGAAGGCCTGGATCTTACCGCGCAGGGCCTCCACCAGGTGCTGTGTGCTCTCCGGTGTGAAGCTGATCATATCGATGACGGCATCCGGAGCCAGTTCGCGGATGCGCGGACCAAAGGTGCCGACGGCCTCCTCTGCCGCACGATCAGCAGTGATGCGCCGAACGGTTGCCCAGGCGCCGTGGGACGTGTAGGGATCGCGCCGGCCGCGACTGACCACCGTGACGCTGTGCCCCAGTTCGACGAGTCGCGGGACCATGTAGGTGCCGACGTGGCCTGTGCCGCCTATGATGACGATGTGCATCGTGGTCCTCCTGTCAGGTGTCTGCCTTGACGGTGAACGTGACCTTCAGGTCGCTGTGTGTGTCGTTAGCCACGTACCTCACCGCAACGCTGGCGGGGCCGGCTACCTGGATGTCCAGGTCGGCGCCGTCTGTGCGACAGGCGACGGTCAGCGGCCCTTGAGCTGTGACGATAGTGCTCTCTGCCCAGCGCAGGTTGCCCATGCGCGGGCTGATCTCGTAGGCGCTTCCCCCTGCTCCTATCGGCCTGACGCCTAGGATCAAGCGATTCAGGTAGACCACCGGCGCAGACGACCAGGCATGACAGTGACTCCGGGTGGGGAACTCGCCGGGGCTGAAAACGCCGTCGGCGAATATCTCCCAGACCGTAGTCGCGCCGGCCTCCAGCATCGGTGTGTAGTCTCGGCGAATCGAGGCGATGATCTCATCCGCCAGGCCTGCTTTCTCCAGGGCCTCGTAGTAGGTCAGCATCACGAAGGGCGAGCCGAGCCGGATCATGTCGTCTGGTGGTTGGAGCAAGTTCCTCACAGCGTCGGTGACGTTGGCCTGCGGAAGGATGTCGTAGAGCAGCGCCAGGAAGCTGGTGTGCTGCGATGTCGAGGGGCTGATGCTGCCGTCCGCGTGGATGCTGTCCGGATAGCTCCGTATCTCGGGATCCCACAGGCGGTTGATGCTCTCACACAGCTCGGCGCGCAGTGTCTCCAGCCACATCAACCTGTCCTGATCCGCAAGAACCTGGGCACAACTGATGGCGGCGTTGACCGCGCCCACGAAGAGCATGTTGTTGTGTAGCACGATCTCGTGGTTGTCGTCGATGCCACTCCAGTCGAACATGTTCCAGAACGGACCCCCGAAGAGACCGCTCTCGGTGTCTCGCAGCGCCGCGGCTCCCTCCAGATTGCGGATGGCCGCAGGCCATAGATCCTGCACGAAGGCAGCATCGCCGGTGAACTCGTAGTAGTCCCAGATCGAGATGCCCCATAGGAAAGACCAGGCCGGCAGCAGGACATCCCAGCCCGAGGGAACCTGGCATCCGACGATGGGATAGCGCTCCAGCGACTGCGCCGCCAGCCTGATACAGCGCCGGCCGATGTCGGTGGCACCGAAGACAGGGTAGGCGAAGACCGATTCGTTGCGCGCGTCGCCGACCCACAGCGTCTGCTCATAGAGGGGGCAATCTGTGAAGGTATCCTCCATGCAGAGCTTGAGCGTCCGCGCGGAGATGTCCCAGATGCGCGTCAAAGCCTCGTCGCTGCATCGGAAGGCGCCCGCCGCGTTGACGGGGTAGGTGGACTCGATCAGCTGAAGCTTGCGGATGCGGATGGGGGCGTGCTGGTCTCGCAAGGTGACGAAGACGTAACGTCCGGAACGACGCTTGAACGACGTGAAGCGGTTGAGCCCTGCCTTCGTGGTGTAGCGCATGCCATTGCGGTTGCCCCAGGTGTGTTGTATCGTGCCGCCAGGCGTGATGTACTCGACGCCGTAGATGTCGATCTGCACGCCCTCTTCGGCGGTGAGCTCGAAGTCGTAGTAGCCGATGTTCTGCTGACCCAGATCCAAGACGAGTTCGACATCGCCCTCGGCGCAGGGTTGTACGACCGTGACCTCGGCGTTGTCATAGAGTAAGCCCGACGGGTTCTCGATCAGATTACCGGCGTCCGACAGCCGCTCTCGCGTCAGGAAACGCCAGTGGGTGTCGGTGACGAACATCTCGTCGGCGGATAGTGCCTTGGCACGGCTCCCGAGCGCGGGTGTGAATGCGCCGACAGCTTGCGCTGCTGAGCCCAGTTCGTCGATCAGGGCTTCGTAGGCGTCGATCTGCTGCGTCAGCTCCTCGACGCGTCCCTGTGGTGGCCATCGGATGTCGTCACCGATGTAGCTGAACTCCGGGAACTCAAGGTAGCACCAGGGGTTCGCGACCCTTTGCGCGCCCTCAGCATCCACAGGACTGGACAGCGCCACGCTTGCCGGAGGGGCCACGATGCGGAGGGTCTTCTCTTTGATGTGACCCACAATGTCTGACACGAAGGCTACCAGCAGATGGTCTCCGGCGGACAACGGGACAGTCGGCTCGTCCAGGGCCTGCCCGTCGATGTAGACGCGCATGCCCGCCGTCTCGCACGTGATCGGCGTGGCCTCCGCCAGCGAGAGCACTGTGGCCATACCGCCGGCCATCATTGTATTGTGGTTCGCCTCGATCAGCCCTGGATGGGCGAGCCGGGCTGCCGGCAAGCACACGTGGATGTCATCTCGACGAGCGACTACGTTCGCCGCCGCCAGCGTGCGGAAGGCCACGGGCATCTTGGTGAGCAGGGCAACGTCGCGTGGGTTGAGATCCCGCCACGGGCCCTCGTCTGCTGGGTAGAGCACCGTCGCCGGCACAAAGGCCGCATCCTGCGCCGGCCGAGCGTCGTAGTCCTCCTGGGGCTCCATCTGGATACTGACCTTTGGCGTGTTGGCGCGCCAAGCCCTGGAAGGGGCGATCTCCCAGCTCTGGTCGGTTGCCACTACCGATGATGTCCCATCAACGTCTGTCAGGTCCAACTGAGCCAACAGGCCGGCCTGGCGTGGCACCTGGTGGAAGGTCCCTGTGCCCCAGTACTTGGCGATGACCTCCATCCGGTTGTCGCCCTCACGCAGATACGAGGTCACGTCGAGCTCGTCGTACTGGTAGTGCTCGGGCCAGGACCGACAGGGGCCGTCCGCAACCCACGCGCCGTTGATCGAGCACCGGTAGGCGCTGTCCGCGGTGATGCGCAGGATCGCGCGCACGGGCTTGACCGCGGTGAAGGCTCTGCGCGCCACGATGGTCTGGTTGTAGGCATGGCCATCGGTTGTGCTTGTCCATACCCAATTTGCTTTGAGCATTTGAGCTGGGCCTCCGACCCTACACCACGCTCGCGTTGTATGCATCCACGATCTGTCCGACGACGCGGATGCGCTCCAGGTCGCCGGTGGACGAGATCTCGTCGGAGATGCCGAGGATGAGCTTGGGCGCGAAGAGCTCGATGATGCGCTCCGTGCATTCGGCCAGTGTCTCTACCGAGAAGGTCTCGTCAAAGAAGATGGCGGGGATGCCGTCCAGCAGGAAGAGGTCATCCCCCAGCGCCTCTCGGGTCTCCTCGAGCGTCACGTCGCCCTGGGGATGCGGGGTGATGGCCTCGATGCCGTCGAGACCGGTCTCCCTGGCGAAGGGGAGCAGCGGCTTGACGTCGCCGTCCCAGTGAGAACAGACGAACTTGCCTGCGCTGTGCAGGCGATCGCAGCGGCGCCGGCACTCGGGTAGGTGGTACTTCCTGAACCACCTTGGGTGCAGTGTGCCGGCGTGGATGTTCTCGCCGAAGTTGACAATGTCGATGGGCGATGCGTTGATCACGTCGATGAGGCGGTCGGCGTTCTCGTCCAGCGCGCGGAAGTAGGCTGCGGCGGTATCGGGCCAGTCGTAGATGGCGTAGATGCCACGCTCACTCCCCATCTTCTCGATATAGAGGCTCTGGACATTCATCCGCGGCATGAACATCGTCGGGGCGCCAAGATCGCCGGCCGTCTCCTGCCAGTGATCATACTGCGGCTGATCCCATTCCCACGTCGCATTCTCCTCGCGCCAGGCAGCGACCTTGAGTTCCTCCTCGGTCTCCACCTCCCACTTGACGGTAATCGTGTGCCAGTTGCTGGTGGTGGTGCGCAGCACGCGGACCTGGTCGCCAACGGGGGTGTGGATCACGGTCTTGGTGTCGGTCTCGTTGAGACTCTCGTCGGTCCAGGTGACGCCGGGGTGCTCCACGCGCCGGAAGCAGCTGTTGTACTCGTACAGGCGGGCCGAGCAATCGAGCTCGCGGTAGATCTCGTAGAGATCCATATCGGTGAAGGGGGCTGGGAACGGCTCGCCGGCGAACTGCTTGTCGGTGAGCCAGCAGCCGATGCGCGGTTGCCAGATGATGCGCCCCTTTGAGCGCCCGAAGGCAACGTCACTGTGCAGTTGGGGCCAGTTGCGGTCCATCACAAACTCCTGTCGGGTTCTATCGTTTGAGTGAGACAATCGCCACGCCGGCGATCACGGCGACGCCTCCCAGCATCTGCTGCACGGTGGGGCGGGTGCCGAAGAGCAGAAGCGCCCAGATGATGGAGGCGATCGGGGTCAGGGTGAGGATCAGCGTGTGCATACTCATCGTCAGGCGGCGGAGTGCGATGTAGTACAGCGTTCGGCTGAGTACGACGTCCACCGTGCCCACCAGGATGATCAAGGGCCAGACGCGGGCCGTGGGCCAGACGAGAACCCCGCGCAAGGCACCAACGGCGACAAGGACGGCGGTGGTGAAGAGGAGCCGGAAGAAGAAGAAGCTGACCATGTCGATGTCGCCGGCGTAGCGCTTGGTTAGCGCTGCGTGAAGCGCGTAGAGAAGCGAGGCGCCGATCACCATCAGGGATCCGAGCCGCAGATAGTCGCCTGGCTGGAAGGTGATGACGACAACGCCGATGAGTGC
>Ga0180436_10002993_pt1 | contig 15694 bp, 16 predicted proteins | sample SS_ome_2_FD_132434 | JGI IMG/M metagenome (GOLD analysis project Ga0180436, IMG submission 132434) | Hypersaline lake sediment archaeal communities from the Salton Sea, California, USA - SS_3_S_2 metaG | ecosystem: Environmental > Aquatic > Non-marine Saline and Alkaline > Hypersaline >...
GCCGGCCTGACCTGGTGGGGCATCAGCGTGGCGGTCTACAACCAGCCAGCGCACGACGTCCTCCTCGTGGATCCGATGGCCTATGTGACCCTCGTACCGGTCATCGTGGCCGTGCTCGTGTGGGTCATCCGCGTGCTCATCATCGGCGCGCTGGTCACCTCGGTCGAGAAGGCGGACGCGAAGCGGAAAGTGTCGGCCAAACGCCGCCAGGCCTTCGGCTTCCATGGCAAAGAGGAGCGCATTCCCCCCGGCTACCAACCCATGCCGAGCCGCGCGGAGCTGGAGGAACGCGGATTCACGATGTAAGGAATTTTTATTAGATGAGAAAGCACCAGGTGGGAACCTGGTGTTTTATACTTTAATTAAAAGATATTCTAAAAAATATTATTCTTATGAAAAACCCAAAACTTTTTGAAACTGCACTAAAAAAATATACGCCAGTTCAAGTAGTAGGTGAAGGAGGGTCTGGAAGAGTTTTTTTAGTTAATGATGAAAACCATAATGAATATGCAATTAAGTATTTAAAACCAGAAGTTGTTACTAAGGAAAAAATCGAGCGATTTAATAATGAACTCTATTTCTCAATGCGAAATACACACCCAAACATATTAATCATCAACGACTATGGATTTATTAAAAATGAAAACACTAAGTACCCTTTTTATGTTATGCCTTATTATGAAAACTCTTTAAGGAAAATAATGCAAAATAGATTAGACCCTATTCGCGCACTTGAAATCTATCAACAAATCCTAAATGGGTTGACTGATGCTCATAGTAGAGGGATATGGCATAGAGATCTTAAACCTGAAAATATTTTCTCTAACGAAAAAGACCATTCGGTTGTTGTAGCTGATTTTGGAATTGCGCATTTTTCTGAAGATGAAATCCTAGAGGCAATTGAGACGAAAAATAATGAAAGATTAGCGAATTTTGCTTATGCTGCGCCTGAGCAAAGAAGCAAGAGTAATGTCATTGATCAAAGAGCAGACATTTTTTCTTTAGGGCTGATTTTAAATGAATTATTTACCGCAGAAATTCCAAATGGTACAAGTTATAAAAAAATTGCTGATGTTGTACCAGCATACGCGTATCTGGATGCTGTTGTCGATAAAATGCTAAAGCAATCACCAAAAGCAAGGTTAGCTTCCATTCACGAAATTCAATTAGAAATTGAAAATGCCCGAAATCGTTATACTAAGACAAACAATTCGGAATTAAAAAGAATTGAAACTCCAACAAAATCTTTAAAAAATATCTTTTCTGCAGAAGTTGATATCAGTGGAAGAATTGATGACTTAGATAGTCATAGCGTAGTGGCAATATCTGCTGGATTATCGTATGGAATCATGTTACCGACAATAGAAAAAAGGAGATTATATGATCATCTAGTAAAACATAACCCTAATCTTGGAAAAACAAGGAGGAATATAGTTATTTTTGTGGGTCTGTTATATGTAATACTCAACGAGTATATTGAGAAATTAGATGCAGTTTATATTGATAATGAATATAGCGGATATGAAGACTATATCAAAGGGATGCTTTTGTCTTTAATTAGAAAAGAGCATGATAATGTAAGTTCAAATATTGTAAACATCGTCAGAATTGATCGACATTCACCAGCTCGGGAAATGGCGCGTAGGGTATATAAAGGGGATTGCAACCCTGATTTGATAATTAGTGCCAATCAGATAATTGATTTGTTTAATAGAAAACGATCGGGGACCAGCGCTTCTTGAAAAAAAGGTGTTCATGAGTGCTCCTTTTGCTCCGGACCTGCCGAAACTTTATGAAACGGCTCATGAGGCCAGTTTACAATCCACAACGGGTCAAGAACTAGTTATGCGGGCGCCCGCAGCTCTAGTTTCCCCGATCAAAGAAAATTATAACAAAAATATTAAATACTAAAGAATAAATATATTGTTACAGAGAGGATGCAATGATCGATGTAAAAGATTCAATAAAAAAGGCAAAAAATTTTATTATTGATATGTATTCCGATGAAAAAATTTCTCAATTAATGCTAGAGGAGGTTGATATTTCTGATGATAAGAAATTTTGGTTGATAACTTTGGGATTCAATATCAAAAAACCAATAATCAACTTGATGGATACGATATCTGGAAATCAGGAAAAAATCAGGGTCTACAAAATAATTAAGATTGATTCATTATCAGGAGACGTTATTTCTATGAAAATCAGAAATCCATGAAAGAATATTATAGAAAAGTCATCGCTAAATATAAAAAGAAGGGGATAATTGTAGATTCAAATTTGTTATTGTTGTTCTTTGTGGGTTTAATTGATATTCAGCTGATTAAGAGATTTTCCAGAACAATTAAATATTCCGATGAAGATTTTGGTGCTTTATTAAGGATCCTTTCGAATTTCGAGAAAATTATTACGAGTCCTCAAATATTAACCGAAACAAATAATTTAGCTAATAAGCTTGTTGATGAACACAAGAAAAGATTCTATTTTCATTTTTCTCAAAAGATACAAGATTTTTCTGAATTTTATTTACCAAGTGTTAATTTGTCTAATACACAAGGATTTGAAAGATTTGGTTTAACGGATATTAGTATTCTGGAGGTAGCTAGAAATGAGTTTTTAGTATTAACAGAAGATTTTCGATTGTCCCAATTCTTAATCCACAATAATATTGACGTAATTAATATTAACAATTTGCGCGATTACTACTTATTTATTTAAGAAATGGACAAAAGAAGTAGTTTAAAATATATGGATTATTACTCAATCATAACTTGGTTGCTAGAAAAAGATAATCCCTCCATCCGCTACCGCACGTTAACGGAGCTGCTCGACAGGCCTCCCGATGACCCGGAGGTGGCCGCCGCGCGGGCGGCCATCCCTGACTCCAAAGATGCCCAGCGCATCTTTAAAAAGATGCAACCGGACGGCACCTGGCGCCAGAAGGTGACGCGCAACACCGTGCGCATCTTCGCCGAGGCGCAGGGCGGGAGCGCGCCCGAACACAAGAGCGAAAAAACCGAGATCTGGTTCGGGCAGGGGACCGAGTACGGCAATTACGCCACCACGCACTTCGTCCTCGCCTACCTGGCCGAGCTGGGCTTCGACCGCTCTGATCCGCGCGTGGCTAAAGCCGCCGAGCGCTACCTCTCCCTGCAGGCGCCGGACGGCGATTTCCTCGGCCATTTCTCCTGCCTGTACGGCTACAACATCCGTACCTACATCCTGCTCGGCTATCGCGGTGACCCCCGCGTGCAGAACAGCATCGACCTGATGCTCACCACCGAACGGGGGGACGGCGGCTACCTGTGCGACATGCACGCGGATAAATACAAGACCAAAGAAGCGAAAAGCTGTATCCGCGGCAGCACCAAGACCCTGCTGGCCTTCGCCGAGCTGCCGGAATACCAGGACCACCCCCGCTGCAAACAGCTGGTTGACTACTTCCTCGGCCGGGGCGGCATCTATAAACGTGGCCAGCCCGGCGTGCCTGTCAACCACGACGTCCAGCGCACAACCTTCCCGATCGTGTGGCGCGCGGGCCTGACAGAGATCCTCTACGCCCTCAGCAGGATGGGATATGGGAAAGACGCGCGGCTGGCAGGAGCGTGGGACCTGCTGGAGAGCAAACGCGACGAGCAGGGGCGCTACATCCTCGACTGGTTCCCCACCCAGGCGCTGCTCAAACCGGGAAAAAAGGGCGAACCGAACAAATGGGTCACCCTCTACGCCCTGCTGGCGAAAAAATACCGGGACCAGACCGTCTGATCTGTTCCGGCCGTGGGGGAAAATCTTATACTTCGCCAATAATCCAGTACATGCCTGAACCTTAAACTTGACCTGCGATAACCGCCTGGTTATTGACTATCTGGTTTATTGAAAGGCAAAGCCATGTTTGCTGGATTTTTACTGTCACTCCGCGAAGGGCTGGAAGCGGCTCTGATTGTTGGGGTTTTGCTGGGCGTCCTTGATAAGATGAAACGTCCCGCTCTGAAACGGACGGTCTGGTCTGGGACAGCGGCGGCCGTATTGTTGAGCGTCACCGTTGGCTGGCTGCTCAACCTGGCCGGAGCGCGGTTTGAAGGCCGCGCGGAGGAGATCTTCGAGGGGGTCGCCATGCTGATCGCGGCCGGCATCCTGACCTGGACGATCCTGTGGATGCGGGCGCAGGGGCGCGCCATCACCCGCCAGATGGAAACGGATGCCGAGCGGGCGGCCGCTGGCGATAACCGCCTGGGGCTTTTCTTCATCGCTTTTTTGGCTGTTTTCCGCGAGGGGCTCGAGCTTTCCATTTTCCTCACGGCGCTTTCCATCCACGCGGAAATCTCACCGGTCTGGATCGGCGCCCTGCTCGGTCTGCTGGCTGTCCTTGTGATCTCAGTGCTCATTTTCCGCGGCCTTATCCGCCTGAATATCACCCAGTTCTTCCGTGTCACGACTATTCTGCTGGTCATTTTTGCCGCCGGGCTGACGGCGCACGGCGTGCATGAACTCAATGAAGCCGGCCTTATCCCGCCGCTGGTCGAGCATGTGTGGGATGTCAACCATATCCTCGATGAGAACTCAACCACAGGCCAGTTCCTGAAGGTCCTGGTCGGTTACAACGGCAACCCCTCCTTGAGTGAAGTGATCGCTTACGCCCTCTATATGATAACTGCCGTGATCTTATTGTTCAGGAAACCGGGTCCGGCAGCGGTCAAAAACGAAGCATAAAAAAACGCGCCCGAGGGCGCGTTTCTATTCTATGGCCTTTACTCCGTGGGATAGGAAGCAAATACCTGTGTGCTTCCGCCGGCGGTGAAAGCGACCACATCAAAGGGGTCTTTTTCAAAACCGGGGATGTCCATGCCCGGCGAACCGGGCGGCATGCCGGCGACCGCGATCCCGGTCACATCGGGCGCTTCTTCCAGCAGGCGCAGGATCGCATCCGCGGGTACATGTCCTTCAATTATGTAGCCATTCACGATGGCTGTGTGGCAGGAGAAGAGTTGTTCTGGAACCCCGTAGCGGTCCTTGATGGCGTACACATCAGCTGTCTCTTCAACAGTGACGGCGAAGCCGTTTTCTTCCAGATATTCACTCCAGCCGGAACAGCATCCTCAGGTAGGCGCGGAATACACCAGCACCTCCCCGTGCCGCGCGGCCGGGTCAGCAGCGTCGGCCGGCGCGGCACCCGCACAGGCGGAAAGGAGGAGAACGGTGAAGAAAGATACGATCAGTGTCTTTTTCATGGCTGGTCACCGAACGGCAGGCCGGCTGCCTGCCAGGCGACGTAGCCGCCTACCAGGTTGGACACATCCGTGTAGCCCATGTCAATCAGGGCCTGGGATGCGGTGTCGCCCATCGAACCCGAGCGGCAGTAGATGATGATCTTTTCATCCTTGTCCTGCGGCAGCATGTCCTGGTAGTCTGCGATCTGGTCAAAAGGGATCTCCAGGTCGGTGTCGGGGATATTGCCTTCCAGCGGGATGTGTACGTTGATGAAGGTGTAATCCGTGCCGGATTCGTCCAGTGCCTGCAGTTCTTCGACGCTGATGTCTGCGTATCCATTTGCTCCGGCAGCGCCAGGCAGCGCAGTGCAGGCAGTGAAGATAAACGCGGTGAGTAAGATAATGGTTTTTTTCATGGGTGCCCTATCTCAATAGTTAATGGGAATCTGAATGTTCGCTCATTTCAATGAAATCGCCGTGCCAGCTGTGGATGAAAACGTCGCCGGTGGTGCCGTTGACGCTCAGCATTCCGTAGACCTCTCCGTCCAGAAGGGTATGGAGGGTGTAGTACCCGTAGAATGGGACCGCGTGTTCATCCGCTGTCAGCGGACTTTCGCCGCCGGCCAGATAATCCGCGGCGATCTGCACCGCTTCATCTTCGCTGATGGGCATATCTTCGCCGCTGGCGGAACCAAAGCCGCCCATCATCCCGCCGCCCATCCGGCCGTATTTTTCATTCCACATCATGTTGGGGCCCATCTCGGGATAGACCGACAGATCAGACGGGTCTACGATCAGCTCCATTGCGCCTATACCCGTGTCCTCTTCCAGCACCTGCACATAGGCATGGTTGTCAAAGATCATCACCTCGCTGATATGCAGGTCCCCGTCCGGAAATCCCGACAGGTACTCTTCCACCGCGGCTTCCGCGGTTTCAATGGACAGGGGTTCGCTGTTGGTGGAAAAATCACCATCCGCGGAATATCCACCGCGAAAACCATAGGCGCCTGGCCTGCGGGGAAAAAATCCGCCGCCCATCATGCCGCCGCCCCAACCCCATCCGCTGTTTCCTCCGCAGCAGCGGTTGCGCCCGAGCAGGAAGAACCCGCCCAGGATGAGGACTGCGAGCAGGATCACAGCCCCAAGTGTTATCAGTACAATTTTTAAGTCTCGGTTCATTATTTCTCCTGTAGATTATGCGGGCTGGCTGGCCAGCTCACCGCTTTTCCGGCGCAGTAGCTGCGCGTTGAATGCCACGATAACGGTGCTGAGCGACATGAATACCGCGCCGACCGCGGGCGAGAGCAGGATTCCCCAGGGCGCAAGCGCGCCGGCCGCGATGGGTAAAGCAACCACGTTGTAGGCCGTGGCCCAGATCAGGTTCTCGATCATCTTCCGGTACGTGGCTTTGCTCAGCTTGATGATGCGCACGATGTCCAGCGGGTTGCTGCGCACCAGGATCAGCCCGGCTGATTCAACCGCCACGTCAGTTCCGGCGCCGATCGCGATGCCCACATCCGCGCGGGTGAGCGCGGGAGCGTCGTTGACGCCGTCGCCAACCATCGCTACTTTCCTGCCGTCCTGCTGCAGTTCAGCGATATGGTGGTCTTTATCTTCCGGAAGCACCTGGGCGAAGACACGGTCTATTCCGAGTTCTTTGGCCACGGACGCCGCCACTTTCTGGCTGTCGCCGGTGAGCATGGCAACCTGGATATCCATGGCATGCAGCTGGCTGACGGCCTGATAGCTTTCCGGGCGGATCACATCCGCGAGGGCAAACGCGGCCAGGATTTCCTTCTCCTGGATCAGATAGATCGCGGTTTGCCCATTTTCTCCGGCGTTGGCAGTAAATCTGGTGAAAACTTCCGGTAGGTCAATTCCGAGCGCTTCCAGCATGCGCGGTCCGCCGACGTGATAGGTTCTGCCTTCAACATCCGCCCGGACACCGCGGCCTTTGATCGCTTCAAATTTCTCGGCCTGCGGGATATCCAAACTTCTTTTTTCCGCCGTTTTGCGGAAACTTCTTGCGATCAGGTGTTCTGAATCGCCTTCAACAGCAGCCGCGATCGCGAGCATCCGGTCCGTATCATTTCCCGAGGTCGTCTTGATGTTCACAATGCCGAATTCACCTTCGGTCAGGGTGCCGGTCTTATCGAAAACGACCATGTCCAGGTTGCGGGCCTGTTCAAGCGCGAGCCGGTCGCGCACCAGGATTCCGTTTTCCGCGCCCATGGCGGTGCTGATGGCTACGACCAGGGGGATGGCCAGGCCAAGCGCGTGCGGACAGGCGGTCACCAGGACGGTCACAACCCGCTTAAGCACTTCCAGGTCAAACCCGACAGCGACGGTCCACAGTACGGCTGAGATGCCGGCGACCACCAGGGCTGCGTAGAACAGCCAGGCGGCGGCCTTGTCGGCCAGCAGCTGGGTGTTGGATTTGCTTTCCTGGGCCTGCTGCACGAGGCGCATAATGCCCGCCAGAGCGGTGTTTTCGCCGATGGCCGTCACTTTCACGCGCAGGCTGCCTGCCTCGTTGATCGAGCCGGCTATAACGGAATCGCCTTCGCTCTTCTTCACCGGTGTGGATTCGCCGGTGATGAGCGCTTCGTTCACGTCAGAACTTCCTTCGACCACCTCACCGTCAGCGGCGATGTTTTCGCCGGGGCGGATGAGGATGATGTCATTTTCCTTTAAATCGGATGTCTTCACTGTCCTCGTGGAACCATCCGGCTGGACCAGCTCGGCGGTGTCAGGCATCAGTTTCGCGAGTTCATCCAGGGCAGAAGACGCTTTGCGCACACTGCGCATTTCCATCCAGTGGCCAAAAAGCATGACAACGATCAGGGTGACCAGCTCCCAGTAAAAGGCTTCACCGAGGGGAAAGAATGTGGTGGTGATGCTGTACAGGAAAGACACACTGATTGCCAGCGAGATGAGCGCCATCATCCCCGGCTTCCTGTTCTTTATTTCAGGGACCGCCATTTTGATAAACGGCACACCGCCATACAGGAAAATGACGGTTGAGAAAACCGGGACGATCCAATCGCTGCCGAAAAACGCCGGCGCGGTGTATCCGAGCCAATTCTGGATAGATTGGCTGAAGGCCAGCACAGGGATAGAAAGGAAGAGCGACACCCAGAACCGGCGCCGGAACATCTCCTCATGGCCGCTGTGGTCAACATGCGCGCTGTGGTCTCCGTGCCCGTCGTGATCCTGCGGCCGGTCATGTCCGTTGTGCCGGGCGTGGTTGCTATGGTCGGATGTTTTTTCCGTACTCATCGCATGCGCGCCCCCGCCGTTATCTCCGTGTCCTGCATGTTCCGTCATGGGTTGGCTGCCATGATGGGCATGTTCATTATGTTTGTCTTGTTGCTTTTCTAAATTCTTCTGCATATATACCTCCGTTGTGTATTGGTAAACGCGCTCGGATTCAGGTTAACCCCCGATCTCTGCGCGCATTTTTTCAAATTCTTTGCGGTCTATTTCTCCCCGCACATACCGTTCTTCCAGCAGCTCAATCGCTGTTTTTTCCTTTCCAGGGCGGAAGATGCCGGGCAGCGGGGAATTGTTAGAAAGAAGGACGCCGCCAACGACCAGAGCGATAGTGATCATCAGGCCGGTGAAAATTAGCAACATAAGAAACCCAAATACCATCATCACGTCGATCCTTTTCCTTCTTTCAGTACTATCAGGATATGACGGGATGGTTAATGCAGTCTTTAGTCAGGGTAAAGATTTGGTAAAGAAAAATATGGAATGTACGGGCTAATCGATCGGTAACGTGAAAGAAAAAACCGCGCCCTTGTTGATCCCTTCGCTGTGCGCGTGGATGCTGCCGCCGTGGGCCTCCACGAGCTGCCGGGCTATGGTCAGGCCGATGCCGCTGCCGCCGCTGGCGCGTGAGCGGGACTTGTCCGCCCGGAAGAAGCGCGTGAAGATGAAGGGGAGATTCTCTTCAGAAATACCGATGCCTTCATCAGCGATGCTTACCTGTACATGATCGTCGTGGATGCGGCTGGTGACAACCACACGGCCGCCTTTGCGGGAGTACTTGAGGGCGTTCGACAGCAGGTTTGAAAGCACCTGTTTGATCCGGTTTTCATCGAAGGAAGCGGAAATCACTACGGGATTGAAATCCTTGACGATCGTCAAATTCTTCCCCTGGTACCTCGGGGATAGAATTCCGATGACATGTTCGATGACCCGGTTGATGTTCCCCTCTGTTTTCTTTAAAGGATAAGCGCCTTCCTCGATTCGGCTCAATTCCTGGAGGTCATCCACCAGTTTGGCCAGCCGTTCGGCCTCCACCTGGATCTGGAAGAAAGTTTTTTCAGTAGGTGATACCACGCCATCTATCAGGCCTTCCATCGAACCTTTGATATACGCCAGCGGCGTCCGCAGTTCATGGGACACATCCCCGATCAGTTTCTTGCGCAGATCCTCAATCTTTTCCAGTTTGTCCGCCATCTGGTTGAAGCTGACGGCCAGCTGATTCAGCTCATCCATTTCCTCCACCCTGACGTTACCGGGGAGTCGGATGCGCTCGCTGTACTTGCCCTCACCGATGCGCCGGCTTGCGCTGACCATGGTGTTGATCGGTTTGATGAAGCGCCGGGAGAAGGCGAGACTGATCAGCAAAGCGGAGAGCAGCGAAACCGGTATCGCGAACAGCATGGATTCGTAGATGGCAGAGCGGAAGCTGGCGTACAGGTTGTCATCGTGGTTGAGAAGAGCCGCTTCCTGGTCGGCCAGTATGGATTCCATGAAGAGCATATGCCTCTGGAACGCGTTCGGCATGATAAATTCCACCGCAGCGATGAGCACAACCGTGAAAACAAAGATGATGATCACAAAAGACAGAAAGAGCTTAATGTTCAGGTGGCTCCGGATATAGCGGATCAGGTTCATTTTTCCGCCTCAAACCGGTATCCGACTCCGCGCACGGTCGCGATAAAATTTTCATCCCCCAGTTTTTTCCGCAGGTTGCTGATGTGCACATCGATCATTTTCAGGTCATCGAAGTATTCATACCCCCACACGGAGCGCAGGAGCTGCTCACGCGAAAGCACCATCCCCCGGTATTCTGCGAGCGTAGAGAGCAGGTCAAATTCGGTTGCGGTCAGTTCAACCGGTTTTTCGTTCACCCATGCTTTCCGGCTTCCGGTGTCGATGCGGATGCCTGAAAAATCATAGATAGCCGCGGAGGGGAGTTCTTTGGGCGCGTCCAGCCGGCGGAAAGCCGCTTTTACGCGCGCGACCAGCTCTCTAGGGCTGAAAGGTTTGAGCATATAATCATCCGCGCCGACGGTCAGGCCGACAATCCGGTCTGTTTCTTCCGTTTTCGCGGTCAGCATGATGACGTACACATCTGACTTCTGGCGGATCCTGGAAAGGAGCTCCAGGCCGTCAAACCCAGGCAGCATGATATCCAGGACAACCAGGTCGGGATGGTACGCTTCAAAAGCTTTCAGCCCGGCCGGTCCGTCCCCCGCTGTGTAAACCGTGAAATTTTCAGCGGCGAGATATTTATTGATCAGTTCAAGGATTCCCTGATCATCGTCCACGAGCAGGATTTTCCGCATTCTGGTTTCAGTATAGCGCATCAGGTAAAAAGCTATCTAAACGTTAGATCAGATATTCCGGGTATACAATCAATGAAAGAATGAATGAAATCCTGGAGGAATCATGCAATGGTCCAATAACGCCCGATTGGCAGTGATGCTCACGTTTGACTTTGACGCGGAGCTGATGTGGAACAGCTACCCGCGCACGCCCGCCTATGCCCAGCGCGGGCAGTACGGCGGCAACGTGGGCGTTCCGCGCCTGCTCGACCTGCTCAAGAAACACGACATCCCCGGCACATTCTTCTGGCCGGGCATCAACGCCGAACGCTACCCGGACCTGACCATGCGGGTGGCGGACGCGGGACATGAGATCGCGCACCACGGCTATACCCATGAAAAAGTGAGTGAACTGGGTCCTGGTGAGGAACGGGAGATCATGGAAAAAGGGATGGCCGCCATCGAAAAAGTGACCGGGTCCCGCCCGGTCGGCTACCGTTCCCCGGCCGCGGAGTTCACCGATGAGACGCTTTCCATCTTCAAGGAACACAATCTCATCTACGACACCAGCCTGATGGGCAACGACTTCATCCCCTACCCGCTCACCATTTATGACGAACAGACGGACATCGTCGAGCTGCCCTTCTCCTGGGAGCTGGATGACGCGCCCTACTGCCAGTTCCTGTGGAAGCCCTACCGCGGCGGGCTGGCGGCCCCATCGCGCATGTTTGAGATCTGGTCGGCTGAGTTTGATTGGGCTTATGAACACGGGGAAGTGTTTGTCCTGACCGGGCACCCGCAGATCATCGGGCGCGCGCACCGCATCATGATGCTCGACAGGCTCATATCCTATATGAAGGAAAGGGACGATGTGTGGTTCTGCACCTGCGCGGACGCGGCGAAATTGATTCGGGCACATTGGGGCGTTTAAGTATTTGAAGCTAAAAAAAACAGCCATCCACTGGATGGCTGTTTTGGTTTAAAGCGTTATGTATTTCAGAGTGAACAGGTCCTCGTCCTTGATCTTCTGTAAATTATCCTTGACCGCCTGGTAATCGGTGCCGTTCTTAAACGTACGCCCGTTCAGCTCAGGCGCGAGCGCCTTAAGCAGCTTGATCGTTGTCTGCGCGCAGCGCTCCGGCGGGACGCCGTGGCCGGTCTCGAGGAAACGCTTTACCTTAGGCAGCCAGCGCGCCTTATACTCCGTGTCCACCCCTGCTTCGCTCAGCTCAGAGCGCACGAAACCGGGGTTGAGGCACACGGCCATGACCTTAGATCCGATCATCTCAAGCTCGCCGGCCAGCGACTGGGTGAAGCGCACCACGGCCGCCTTGGCGCTGCCGTAGGCAGACGCACCCGGGAATGATCCGGTGGTGCCGCCGCCTCCGTCCATGTTGATGACCACGCCCGTGTCGCGCTCGATCATGTGCGGCAGGAAGGCCCGGCAGCACAGATACGTCCCCAGCAGGTCAACCTCAAGCACGCGCCACCAGGCGTCAATATCGGTCTCCCAGGTCGCGCCGACCGCGTCGAGGATGCCGGCGTTGTTGAAAAGAATGTCCGCCTGTCCGTAGGCCTCGATCGTCGCGCCAAACAGATTAGTAACATGATCTCGGTCGGTAACATCGGCCTGGACCGCCAGCGCCTGCCCGCCCTCCTCTTCGATCAGCATGACCGTTTCTTCCAGTTTTTCCTCCCTGCGTGCGGCGCACACCACGCGCGCCCCCTGGCGGGCGAACTCGCGGGCCAGTTCCCGTCCCACCGAAGCCGATGCCCCGGTGACAACCGCCACCTTATCCTTCAAGAACATACGCACCTCCTGGCAGATAAAATCCTGCTTTGATTATAGAGTGAATATAAGACAAGCGGAGCAAAAACCGCGGGGATTACCGTACTATAATTCCGTACATGAAATTCAACCCGTCACGGCCGGCAATATGGATCGCAGATCAGAGCGCATTGGACAAGGCCCTGCCGTCGCTGATGGGAGCCAGAACCGTGGGTGTGGACACCGAATCCAACAGTCTCTACGCGTACCAGGAGCAGGTCTGCCTGATCCAGTTTTCCACTTCAAAAGATGATTACCTGATTGATGCGCTGGCAGATATTGATCTGAGCGCACTGGCGCCTCTCTTTGCTGACCAGAAAATTGAAAAGATCTTCCATGCCGCGGAATATGACGTGATCTGTCTCCGGCGTGATTTTGGCTTTGAATTTAACAACCTGTTTGATACGATGCAGGCGGCCCGCATCCTGGGATTCAAAAAGCTGGGCCTTTCGAATATGCTCGAGGACCAGTTTCGGGTCAGTCCGGTCAAGAGTTTCCAGAAGGCAAACTGGGGCAAGCGCCCGCTCAAACCGGAGATGCTCCACTACGCCCGTGTGGACACCCATTTTCTCATCCCGCTCAGGGCGCGGCTGCATAAGCAGCTGGAAAATGCCGGTTTGCTTGACCTGGCGTACGAAGATTTCAGCCGCCTGGCTGAATCCGCCAACCACGTCAACCACGGGCCGCTCTATGCGCATGTGCGCGGGTATTACAAATTGACGCCGCGTAAACTGGCAATCCTGAATGAACTGTGCATCTTCCGCGACAAAATGGCCGCCCGGCTTAACCGGCCGCATTTCAAGGTGCTCGGGTCGAACGCGCTGTATGCCATCGTGGACGCGGAACCGGGATCGATGGGGGTGCTCAAGCAGGTGGACGGGCTTTCGCCGCGTTTGGCTGACCGCTACGGCGAAGGGCTGCTTAAGGCGGTCGCGGCCGGAAAAAAAGCGCCGCCCATCACCCTCAAGAAGACCAAACGCCCGCCGCAGGTCTACCTCAAACGGGTTGAAAAACTCAAGCGCTGGCGCAAGGAACGCGCCAGGAAAATGGGCGTGGAATCAGACGTGGTGCTCCCCCGTGAAACGCTGGAAGCGATCGCGGGTTCTGGTGCGGGAACGCTCAAGCAGCTCAAGGACGTCATGGCGGATGTGCCCTGGCGGTTCGACCAATTTGGATCGGAAATTTTATCGTTGATAGGAACAGGAAACAGGAAATGAAGATTTGTTTTTACGGCGCGGCCCAAACCGTGACCGGGTCGCAGCATTTACTTGAAATCAACGGCAAACGCCTGCTGTTAGAATGCGGCATATTTCAGGGGCGGCGTAAAGAATTCTACGAACGCAACTGCTGCTTCCCTTTTGAACCAAAAGATATAGACGCAGTCATCCTTTCGCACGCGCATATTGACCACTCCGGCAACCTGCCCAACCTGGTCAAGCAGGGCTACCAGAACCCGGTCTACGCCACCGCGCCGACAGCGGAGCTGGCCGGCATCATGCTGCGCGATTCCGGGCATATTTACGAAGAGAATGCCAATTACATTAACAAGAAGAAACGTAAACACGGCCAGCCGGCGGTCGAACCGCTCTATACGATCGAAGACGCGGAGCGCGTCCCGGAGCTGTTTGTCCGCAAGGGCTATGATGAACCATTTGAACCGGTGCGCGGCGTCATCGCGCGCTTCGTTGACGCCGGCCACATCCTCGGCTCGGCGGCAGTGGTGCTGGACATCGAAGAAAACGGGCAGAAAAAACGGCTGTGGTTCTCCGGAGACATCGGCCGTGACCGCCTGCCGCTGCTGGAAGACCCCGTCATGCCAGAGGATGTTGATTATCTCCTGATGGAATGCACCTACGGCGACAAGCCCCACCGCGAACCGGAGCAGGCCTATGTCGAGTTTCGAGATGTGGTCAAGCGCACCATCAAGCGCGGCGGGAACGTAATTGTGCCCGCCTTCGCGGTCGGGCGTACGCAGGAGTTGGTCTTCAACCTCAACCGCATGATCGCGGAAGGTGAACTGCCGCGCATGCCTGTTTTTGTTGACAGCCCGCTGGCGATCAATGCCACCGATATTTTCAAAAAGTACCCGGAATATTACGACGCCGAGACGCACGATTTCGTCGCAGCCAACAACCACCCGGCTCTGGCCTTCCCCGGTCTGAAATACACGCGCACAGTGGCGGAATCCAAGGCCATAAATGAGGTCAGGCAGCCCAAGGTTGTCATCTCCGCTTCCGGCATGGCCGAAGCGGGGCGCATCCTGCACCACCTCATCCGCAATGTGGAAGACAAACGCAATACGATCTGCATCGTCTCCTGGCAGGCGCCCCATACCCTCGGCCGCCGGATTGCGGAGCGTCAGAAACATGTGCGCATATTCGGCGATGAGGTACGCCTGCGGGCGGAAGTGGCCACCATCGGCGGCCTGTCCGCGCACGGCGGCCAGAAGAAACTGCTCGAATACGCCCGCGCGGCCAACGGCAACGGGTTGAAGGAGATCTTCCTTGTGCACGGGGACGAGCGGCCGGCCGAAGTGTTGATGGGAAAGATGCGCGAACAGGGCATCACCCGAGTTCGCTTTCCGGAGCGCGGCGAAGTGGTTGAGGTTTAATCTCGTATAAACACCTGGCTCCCGCGTGATTCGCGGGAGTTTTTGGTCTGGCTGTATAATTTTTAAGCACATGAATGGAGTTGAAAAATATGGCCTTTGGTAACGGGTACGCGCAGGACGCGCTCTTCAGCACCGGTAAGAAACTGATCGGTTTCGACATCGAGACCGAGGAGATTGACAGCTTCCGCGATTTTGACCATACCGGCATAACCTGCGCGGCAGCGCGCGCCAGCGATGGCGAACCGATGACCTGGCACGGGGGCAAGGCGGCCGGCACGTTCACTGACCGTATGTCCGAAGAAGAGGCAGTCGCGATGGTGGACTATCTGTCCGAAAAACAGGAAGCCGGATACCAGATCGCTACCTGGAACGGACTCGCGTTTGATTTTCCCATCCTGTACGCGGTTTCCGGGCGCGATCCGCGCTGCAAGGCCCTGGCCCGCGATCATGTTGATATGATGTTCCATTTCTTTTGTATCAAAGGCTTCGC
>Ga0180436_10002995_pt1 | contig 15679 bp, 17 predicted proteins | sample SS_ome_2_FD_132434 | JGI IMG/M metagenome (GOLD analysis project Ga0180436, IMG submission 132434) | Hypersaline lake sediment archaeal communities from the Salton Sea, California, USA - SS_3_S_2 metaG | ecosystem: Environmental > Aquatic > Non-marine Saline and Alkaline > Hypersaline >...
CCCTGGCATCAGGTTCGCGCCCATCGCGCGAGAAATGCGACGGGTGCGGCCCGCTACGGATTCAACACCGCCGTGATGCGTCGGCCGTCGCGGCTCAGGACCATGCTGGAGGGGCGATTCGTGGGAAGGGAACCCAGCATATCGTAAAACTGCGCCACGCTTTCCACGGGATCCCGGTTGATGTAGTGGACGAGATCACCGGGAAGGAAGCGGCGCTCCGCCTGCGAGCCGGACTTGACGTCCGTGATCAGGATCGCCGGGCTGTCCGGATTGAGGCCGACCGCCTCGCGTTCCCGGGCGGTGAGGTCGCGGACCTCGATGCCCAATGCCTCCGTGATCGACTGGCCCGTCGCGGTGATGTCGCTTCGAAGCTTGATGCTGTTGGTGTCGGACTTCGCCGTCGCCGTCGCCTTCACCTCGATCGCCTCTCCCTTGCGAACCACGCTGAGGACAGCCGGTTCATCCTGCTTCTTCAGGCGGATCCGGGCAAGCGTGTCCTCGGCGTTGCGGACCGCCTTGCCGTCGAAGCGGACGATGACATCGCCGGGTTTCAGTCCGGCCGACTCCGCGGGAGATCCCTTGTCCACGTTGGTCACGAGAGCACCCTTCGTGCTGTTGAGCCCCAGGGCGATCGCGTAGTTCGTCGAGACATTCCGCAAACCGAGACCGAGATATCCCCGGATGAGCGGACGCCCGTGAACGATCGCCTCGAAGACGGAGCGCGCATCGTTGGCCGGAATGGCGAGCCCGATTCCCTGCCAGACGCGCACGTCCTCCTGCCCGGTGAAAATGGCGACGTTGATCCCTATGATCTCCCCCCGCACGTTGACGAGCGGCCCCCCGGAATTTCCCGGATTGATCACCGCGTCGACCTGGAAATACTCGTTGGCTCCGTCGCTCAATTGCCTCTGCTTCGCACTGATGATGCCGCGGGTGACGGTCTCACTCAGTCCGAAGGGATTCCCCACCGCAAGGACCATTTCCCCGACCCGGACCGTGTCCGAATCACCGAAAGCGAGCGGCTGAAAACGGGGAAGCTCCTCGCCGTCGCGGCCCACGATCCGCAGCACCGCGACGTCCACTCCCGGCTCGCTGCCGACCCACTCGGCGGAATACTTGGCACCGTCGTGCAAGGTCACCTGGATCTGGTCCACCCCTGCCACGACGTGGTGATTGGTGACGATGTGACCCTCCTCCGATACGATGACCCCCGATCCCAGCCCGGGCGACTCGTAGCGTTCGTTGAAGGTCCGAAAACCGAAGAATCCGAAGGGATCGGCCGGAACGATGCGGCGAACATCAACGCTCGTCCTCGTGTCGATGCTCACCACCGACGGAACGACCGCATCGGTGAGATCCGCCAGCGCCCCGTTGACCTGCTCGAGCACTCCCGTGTTGTTCAGGTCGATCGGCTGCGCCCGAAGGGTTGGGGAGGCCCCTTTCGCCTGGGCGAGAATGGGGCGCTGCCGCACCAAATCGAAGAAATCGTATCGGCTTTCGCGCTGCGCCACCCCGGCGTAGAGCAGGGCGGCCATGGCCGCGGTCAGGCAGAAAATGAGGGGATGCACGACGTGTTTCATGGCGGTCCAAATTCGGGGGGAAGTCTCCGGCCGATCGGTGGCCCACCCATCAGGGTCGCCCCTCGGGAGGCGATTGCGAGACAGCGGGGAAGGATTCCACGAGCCGCTGATCGTCCGGGGCGAGGTCGTTGATCGGAATGGTCCACTCCTGTCCGGTCGCATCTTGAAGCGTCACCTGCGCGTCGTCCCGTTTGCGAAACCGGGCAAAAATCACCTTCCCCTCGTAGTTCGACCAATCACGAAATCCGTAGCGGGCGAACTCTTTCTTCTGCTCTTCGATCGCAAGCAGGACGGGATGACAGACCGTCTTCAGCTCGTTGAAATAATCGACCGGGCGTCCCGACCGGTATCCCGTGATGCCGCGCAGGACCTCGCCGTTCGGATTGAAGAGGATGACATTGGGATACCCCTTGACCTTGAACTTCTCCTTTACCCGCCGCATCGAGTCGGGCGCCTCGCTGAGGCTGCGTGGGTAATTGAGGTAACAGATGATCAGGTTCTCCTTCACGTATTCATTGAAGCTCTTGGTGGAGAAAACCTCCTCGGAGAGAGCCATGCACTGTGCATTCCAGATCGCCGTGAAAAGGAGCAGGAGGGGCTTCTGTTCCCTCTGGGCGCGAGCGAAGGCATACCGTGGATTGATCTCCCACCACGCCGAATCCGGATCGTCCGGATAGACCTTGACCCGTTGAGGGCGAACACTCTCGATCGCCCGGCTCCTCACCTGTTCGGCGGAAACGCGCGGGCCCATGACCAGGCCGGAAGCGGGGGAGACGCCCGGGCCCGTCGCCACCGGCTGTGCCACGGGCGGGGGCGCCGCGCCTGGTGGCCCGGGAGTCCCGGCGGGCGTGGCGCGCAAACCGGGAGCGGGGTTGCTGACGGGACTCGCCACCACCGGAGCCGGACCGGACGTTTCCCGCGGAGGCGTCTCCTGTGCCGTCGCCGGTTGTGGCGCGAGCGAAAACACGACCACGCCGGCGACACCACATGCCGCACTTCGATACGCTGTCCAGTCGATCCTGCTCATGGCCGGGTTTCCAACTAAGCACGATTTCCTCGAGACGAAAATTGACAATTGGCAGGTGTCCTGCTCCGATACGGCGATTTCCGCGTCGAGTAGACCGCGGGGCCCCATGAATCGGAATCTCTATCGCGGTATCGTCTTCTTTCTCCTGCTCGGGGTCTGGATGGTGCTGTCCGGCCTTTTCGACGCGTTCCATCTCACGCTCGGCGTGATTTCCTGCGCAATCGTGACCTGGCTGTCCTCCGATCTGTTGTTTCAAAACAGGAACACCGGTCTGCGCGCGAGGCTACGGCAGTCGATCCGTTTGTGCGTCTATCTCGTCTGGTTGCTGAAGGAGATCATCCTGGCGAATCTGCACCTCCTGAAGCTGTCGTTCGGACCGAAAACACTTCTCCAACCGCAGATCGTCCGCTACCGCACCAGCCTGCAGAGCGATTTTGAGAAATTCCTTCTCGCCAACTCGATCACACTCACCCCCGGCACGGTGACCATGCGCATCCACGGCGACACCTTCTACATTCATGCGATCAGCGACATCGCGTCGTCCGGACTCGACGGCACGATGGAGCGCAAGATCGCTCACGTCTTCGCGAGCGCCCCCCTCGCCACCGGAGATCAGTCCAATCCCGAGAACGCATGACTTTCGAGCACTTCTCGATCGGCGCAGGTGTTGCGCTTCTCATCCTGATGATCCCGGCCATGTGGCGGCTTTCGGTCGGCCCCAGCGCCCTTGACCGCATCGTCGCGGTCAACGTGATCGGAACGAAGACGGCGGTCCTGCTCGTCGTGATCGGGACGATCTTCGAGCGAGTCGAGATGTTCGTCGATTTCGCGCTCGCCTACGCGATGCTCAACTTTCTCGGTTCCCTCGCTGCCTCTCGTTACCTGCACAAGATCCCCTCGCAGGCGAGGGGACCGGCGACGGAGCCCGACTCCGGCAGCCCCTCCCGTCCGTCATGATCATTTCGCTAGTCAGCGCGATTCTGGTTCTCGCAGGCCTCGTCTTCTTCCTCGGAGCCGCTGTCGGCCTGATCCGCTTCCCCGATTTCTACACGCGAATGCACGCCGCGGGCAAGGGGGACACCCTGTCGAGCCTGCTCGTCATCCTCGGTCTCGCGATCTATCAGCTGCGCGATTTCGAGAGCATCGCCCATGACTGGCCGGTGATTCTCATCATCCTCAAATTGATCGCCATCTCGCTCTTCATCCTCATCACGAGTCCGACCAGCACGCACGCCCTGATCGATGCGGGCTGGGAAGACGAGGTGAAAGCCACGATCCACGAGGGCCGCAAGAACGCCCTCGCAGAAGATCGCAATCCATCCTGAGCCGTTCCCGCACCGTGATCCTCAGTTTCGACATCATCATTCTGGTCTTCCTCGTCGTGGCCGCGATCATCTCGCTGAGCGTGAAGGACCTCCTCAGCGCGTCGATGATCTACGGCATCTACGGATTCCTCATCTGCCTCCTCTGGGCGGAAATGGGTGCCGTCGATGTGGCCTTCACCGAAGCAGCGGTGGGCGCCGGCGTGAGCGCCCTTTTCCTGATCGCAACAGTCTTCAACACCCAGCGCAACTCGTCGGATTGATGGTCACGAAACTCACAGCGACGATAGCGGTGCTGTTCACAGGTGGGCTCCTCCTCTATGGTGTCTCGGATTTCCCGGGTTTCGGCGATCCGCACTCGCCGGCCAACGCGGGGGTCGAAGGCGGCGGTCCCTCCATCTCCCAGTATTTCATCGAGGAGAGCTACGGCGACACCAAGGTGCCGAACCTGGTCACCTCGGTGCTGGCCGACTACCGGGGCTACGACACGCTCTTCGAGACCGTCGTCATCTTCGCCGCAGGCATGGCGATCTTCGCGATCCTGCGTGTGCTCGAACCGGGTCAACCACGTCCCGACGAACTCCACGAGTCGACTCGCTATTCCGATGGCGACCACACCCGCATCATCGTCGGAACCACCTGCCGGATCATCGTCCCCTTGGCGCAGCTCTTCGCCCTCTACGTGGTGGCGCACGGGCATCACAGCCCGGGCGGCGGATTCCAGGGCGGCGTCATTCTCGGGGCGAGCTTCATCATGTTGGCCGTGGCCCACGACCTTCCCGCCGCCCTCAGGCGCTTCCCGGAAAAGAACTATCTGGGGCTCGCCTGCGTCGGTGTCCTCGTCTACACCGCCTTCGGGGTGGCGTGTCAGTTGCTCGATCGCAACTTTCTCGACTACGGAGTGCTCGAAAAAGTCCTCTTCACCGACGGGCCGGAGATGGCGCGCTCGCACAGCATGCTCGGGGTCGAAATCGGGGTCGCATTCACGGTGGCGGCGATCATGTTCGCCATCTACGCCAATCTCTCCTCCCGCGGTCGCCTCCACGGTGGACTCTGATCTTTCCCTGCCGACATGAGCGAGTTCATCGAGAACCAGATCAGCCCCTATTTCAACTTCTGGATCTACGTGATCCTGATGATGATCGGGTTGTGGGCCGTGATCGCGAAGCGGAACCTGATCAAGAAGCTGATCGGCCTCTCGATTTTCCAGACCGCGATCATTCTTTTCTACGTGTCGATCGGGGTGAAGGAAGGCGCCACGATCCCCATCCTCGACCACCACGGCCCGGCGCATCACGAGGAAACCGAAGAAAAGGCCGACCACGGAAAACCCGCCCCGGGGCATGTCGCGCAAAACGGGGCGCATCACGAACACGGGGAGACTCACGATGATCCGCACCACGGTGGGAAGCACCACGCCATCGATCCGGACACGATGGCGAATCCCCTGCCCCATGTGCTCATGCTCACGGCCATCGTCGTGGGCGTCTCGACGCTCGGAGTCGCCCTGGCGATCTCGCAGATGATCTACAAGGAGTTCGGCACCCTCGAAGAGGACGAGATCCTGGAAAAGCTGAAGACGGAACCGCTCCATGATTGATCAGTTACCCGCCATCATCGTGCTGGCCCCGCTGATCGGGGCGATGATCACGGGCCTGGCCGGACCGGGTGACCACCGGGTGTGTTTCCCCGTCGTCCTGTGCTCCCTTTCGATCGCACTCGTCGCTGCGATCGCGGCCGCCGTGCAGGTCTTCACGACGGGCACGATCGATTACTTCGTCGGCGGGTGGGAAGAACCGCTCGGCATCGGCATCCATCTCCGCATCGACGCCCTCAACGCGTTTCTTCTCGTGGTGATCGGAATCGTCGCCCTCCTCGTTTCCTTCTTTTCCTTCCGGCGGGTGGGGGATCGCAACACGGAGAAGACACCACACTTCTACGTCCTCTTTCAACTTCTCTGCCTCGGCGTGTTCGGCATCACCATCGCGGGGGACGCCTTCAATCTCTTCGTTCTCGTCGAGGTTTCCTCGCTGACGAGCTATGCCCTCATCGCGATGGGCAGCTCCCGCCGTGGATCGCATGCCGCCTTCAACTACCTTCTCATGGGTACGACGGGAGCATCCTTCTACCTTCTCGGCGTCGGCTACCTCTACCTGAAGACAGGCACCCTGAACATGCAGGGCATCCACGAGGTTCTCGCCAACAACACCACCGTGGCCCAGTCACCCGCGGTGACGATCGCCTTCATCTTCATTCTCGTCGGCATCTGGATCAAGATGGCCTTTTTCCCTCTCTACGGGTGGCTTCCGAACGCCTACAGCTACGCTCCCTCCTCGAGTGCCTGTCTCCTCGCCCCCCTCATGACCAAGGTTTCGGTCTACGTCATGATCCGCGCCATGCTCGGCGTCTTCGGGGCGGAGTGGGTTTTCGTTCACCTCGGATGGAGCCGGCTCGTCGTCCTCTTGGCGGTGGTGGCGATCCTCGCAGGATCCCTTCTTGCGCTCCAGCAGAGGGAGATCAAGAAGATGCTCTGCTATCTCATCGTCGCCGAGGTCGGCTACATGGTGGGCGGAGCCTGGCTCGCCGACGAAAATCACTGGGGTCTCACCGGGGCGCTCTACCACATCCTGGCCGATGCGATGATGACACTCTGCCTCTTCGTCGCGGCGGGCATCTTCTCGAAGCGTCTCGGTGCCACTCGCATCGATCAACTCGAGGGATTCTTCCGTCACACTCCGCTTACCGCGGCAGGCTTCACTGTCGGCGCCCTCGCCATGATCGGCGTCCCACCCACCTGTGGATTCTTCAGCAAATTTTACCTCATCCGCGGCGGAATCGAGAGCGGGCACTGGGAATTCGTGATCGCGCTTCTCCTCTCCAGCATCGTCAATGCGATTCTCTTTTTCCGGATCTTCGAAATCGGATTTTTCGGGAAGAGTCCGCCGGAAGGGCACGGACAGCATTCCTCTTTTCCGGCCCCCAAGAGTGAACTGGCGCATGCCACCGGAACGACCCTCCTGCCGCTGGTCGTTTCCGCGATTCTCGTCGTTCTTCTCGGCGTGTTCAACGGCCAGGTCGTTTCGCTCATCCGCATCGCTTTCGAAAACCTTCCCGCAGTGACTTCCGGTCTTCCCTGACACATGGAAAACGAAACGGTCACCAGCCTCCTGCCCCTCTGGGCCTGTCTCTCGTCCCTGCTCGCGATTCCCGCGATCGCGGTTTTCGGACGGGAGCCCGCCCTGCGGGAGCTGTCGACATTCGTCGCGGGGTTCACGAAGCTGGCGTGCGTCCTCCTCATGCTTCCGGTGATCCTCGACGGCAAGACGATCGAACTCACCCTGGCGGACGGCGTGGCCGGGGTGAACGTCCCGATCGCCTTCCGCGTCGACGGGCTCGGCATGCTGTTCGCACTCGTCGCCTCCTCCCTGTGGATCCTGACATCGCTCTACGCGATCGGCTACATGCGCGGGCTGAAGGAGCACGGACAGACCCGGTTCTTCGCCTTTTTCGCCCTGTCACTCTCCGCCACGTTGGGCGTCGCCTTCTCCGCGAATCTGCTGACGCTCTATCTCTTCTACGAGATGCTGTCCCTGTCGACCTGGCCGCTGGTGACACACCACCAGGACCGGGAGGCGCGCGGCGGAGGCCGCACCTACCTGACCCACCTGCTCGGCACCTCGATCGGATTCGCGATCCCCGCGATTCTCTTCACCTACGTGAAGTCGGGAGGCGACCTCTCCTTCGCCGGCGATGCGATCCTCTCCGAGACGGATCTCGGATTCTGGCCCGGAGTTTTTCTTCTCATGGCATTCGCCTTCGGGTTTTCCAAGGCCGGCCTCATGCCCTTTCACTCCTGGTTGCCGGGAGCCATGGTCGCTCCCACTCCCGTGTCCGCCCTTCTCCATGCGGTCGCGGTGGTGAAGGTCGGCGTCTTCTGCGTGATCCGTGTCGTGGTCGATGTCTTTGGCGTCGACCTGCTCGCAAAGATCGGCAGCGCGATCGTGCTGTCTTGGGTCGCGGCCTTTACCGTGGTGGTCTCGTCCCTGATCGCGATGAGCCAGGACAACCTGAAACGACGGCTCGCCTTTTCCACGATCGGCCAGCTTTCCTATATCGTTCTCGGCGTTTCGCTGCTCAGTTCCCACGCCGTCTCGGGGAGCATGATGCACATCGCGATGCACGCCTTCGGGAAGATTACCCTGTTCTTCTGCGCCGGTGCGATCTTCGTCGCCTGCGGAAAGAAATACATCAGTCAACTCGACGGACTGGGACGCCGCATGCCCTTCACCTTCGGCGCCTTCGCGATCGGAGCGATGAGCGTGACCGGGCTCCCGCCCACGGGTGGGCTCCTGAGCAAATTCTACCTGGTCTGGGGTGCGGCCGAAGCTCACGAGTTCGCCCTACTCGGAGTCTACCTTGTCAGCTCGGTGTTGAACGGGGTCTATTTCTTTCCCATTGTCTATCGCGCGTTCTTCCTCTCCCCGGATCCCTCCGTCGAACCGGGATCCGGGATCCGGGAGGCGCCCCTCGCCTGCGTGTTGCCTCTCACCGTGACCGCGGCCGGTTCGGTTCTTCTCTTCTTCTTCCCCGGACTGCTCCTGGAACTGGCCGCATTGATGAGCGGCGGATAAGAGCCAAACAAATCTCCCATGTCCGACGATCCCACAGACGAATGGAAGCCGGCCCCTGTCGCGGGAGCCGGCCGGTTGTTCGCCGCCGCCGCCCTTTTGGGAGCGGCCTATCTCGCCCTCGTTCTCATCACCTCCCCGGGCACCGTTTCGCACCTCAAGAAGGACGGCCATACTCACGATCACCACCCTCAAGCCAACGACACGGAGCATGACGACGCCCCCTCGCAAGACCACTGAGGACCCGACGACAAGCTCCGGATGGTTCGATGCCCCGGAGAACGTGCGAAAGATCCTGCTCGGACTCTTCGCCGCGAGCGGCCTGCTCCTCGCGATCGACGTCGCCTTCTTCCTCCTCCGCTTCGACAAGCATCCCTATTTCCGCTGGGAGCAATGGCCGGGATTCCAGGCAGCGATCGGCTTCGTCTCGTGTGTCGCGATGGTGACGATCGCCCGTTTCGTCGTTCGCCCCCTCACGAAGCGGCGCGAGGATATCTATGAATCCGGAGAGAAAGGAGGCCGCGATGCCTGAGTTCCTCCCTCCCTTTCTCCTGTATCTCGCCGGGGCCGCCGTCGTTCCCCTGCTGACGGGACGGGCGCGACAGATCTTCGCCCTGCTCGTTCCTGCGATCGCGCTCGCGAATCTCTATCGCATCCCCGAAGGGATACACTACCAACAGGCCTTCCTCGAGTTCGAACTCGTCCTCCTGCGGGCGGACAGTTGGAGTTTCGTGTTCGCCCACATCTTCACCCTCGTCTCGTTCGCGGGCATCCTTTTCATCGTGAAGGAAAACCGGCGTCTCGACCTGTCGGCCGGCCTCCTCTACGCGGGAAGCGCCCTCGGTGCGGTCATGGCGGGCGATCTCCTGACGCTCTTCTTCTTCTGGGAAATGCTCACCCTTGGCGCGATCCTCTGCCTCCTCGCGCGGAGAACGCCCGCTTCGGGAAGAGCCGCCTACCGCTACCTGCTCGTGCACGTGGCCGGTGGCGTCATCCTGCTCGCCGGTCTCGCGATCCACCTCGGTTCCGGGGGATCCCTCGCCTTCGACCGGATCGACCTGGCGGGGCCGGGACCTGTCCTGATGTTCCTCGGATTCGGGGTCAACTGTGCCTGGCCACTGATCGGAGCCTGGCTGCCCGACACCTATCCCGAAGCCTCGATCGGTGGGGTCGTCTTCATGGCCGCCTTTACCACCAAGACCGCTGTCTACGCCCTCGCACGCGTCTTTCCCGGCGAAGAACCCCTCGTCTGGATCGGTCTCGCGATGGCGACGCTGCCCATCTTCTATGCCGTGATCGCGAATGACCTGCGTCGCGTGCTCTCCTACAGCCTCATCAATCAGGCGGGCTTCATGGTGGCGGGCATCGGTCTCGGAACCCACCTCGCACTCAACGGTACCGCCGCGCACGCCTACTGCCACATTCTCTACAAGGCACTGCTCTTCATGTCTATCGGTGCCGTGATCTATCGCACCGGCAAGTCGAAGGCGACCGAGCTCGGCGGACTCTACCGCTCGATGCCGCTGACCTGCGTCTTCTGTTGCATCGGCGCACTCAGCATGGCGGCTCCCCTGTTCGGGGGATTCGTGAGCAAGTCGATGATCGTGAGTGCGGCGGCCAAGCAGGGGGAGTCCCTTCTCTGGCTCGGCCTGCTCTTCGCCGCGGCGGGGACCTTCCTCCACACCGCGATCAAGGTTCCCTTCTTCGCCTTCTTCGGCCGGGACTCGGGTGTCCGCTGCAAGGAGGCGCCACTCAACCAGCTCATCGCGATGGGTTTCATCGCAGTCCTCTGCGTGGTGGTGGGGACGTTTCCCCAGGGGACGCTCTACCAGCTCCTGCCCTACGAGGACGCGACCTACCACCCCTACACGGTCGGTCACGTGACCGATCAACTCGCCTTGCTCCTTTTCAGTGGACTCGCCTTCACCCTGATGATTCGCGCAGGGTGGTATCCCGCCGAAATCCGGGCCCGGCATCTCGACGCCGAGTGGTTCTATCGCCGGGGCGGTCCGCTTTTCTTCCGGGCGATGGACCGCCTCCTCAACGGGATCAACAAGGCGGCCGCTACTTTCCTCTCGTCGGCGATCTCGCCCCGAGTCGGCATCTTCTTCGATACGGGTGCCTACCGGATCGCCTGCTGGGCGATGACTCCCGTCTGGTTCCTTCGCGGACTGAACGCGGAACGCCGCGAAGAAGAACGCCAATCACTCTTCCGCAAGTCGCAGAGAGGTGCCTATCCGATCGGTCTCACCGCGTTCTTCGCGGTGGTGTTCCTCGCTCTTCTCGCCGCGCTCCTGGCCTACTGATTCGACGCCACACGCCTTCGACCTTCTTGCGGAATTCGCCCCGGCTGCCGGAACCCGTATCCGGCTTGTCACACCCGGCTGGCCTCGTTTCTGCTTAGCGGACGGGAAACCCCATCGTCATGCCGGATTCGTACCGCCACACCAAGATCATCGCCACGCTGGGCCCCGCGACGGAGTCCAAGGACATGCTCACCGCCCTCATTCTCGAGGGAGTCGATGTCTTTCGTCTCAACATGGCGCATGCCTCCCACGAGTGGATCGACCGGGCCATGTGGTTCGTCCGCGAAGCATCTACCGAGGTGGACCGCCACGTCGCGGTGATGATGGATGTGAAGGGCCCCGAGATCCGCACGGGGGTGGTCGAAACGCCCATCGAGGTGAAGAAGGGGGATCGCTTCGAGTTCCACGTCGAGCAGGCGGATCCCACCGGCGACATCCCCGCCGTATCGGTGAACTACCCGGGACTCCCCGGAGATCTCGACGTCGGCTCCACCGTCCTGGTCGACAGCGGCCTGGTCCGCATGCGGGTCGTGGAGAAGGACGAATCTCGCGTCCGCTGCGAGGTTCTCACCCCCGGTTCACTGGGTTCGAAGCGTCACATCAACCTTCCCGGCGTCTACGTGAATCTCCCCTCGCTGACGAAAAAGGACGAGGACGACCTGCGCGCGGGCGTTCGGGCCGGCATCGACTTCGTGGCCCTCTCGTTCGTGCGGCAGGCCGAGGACATCCAAGTGTTGCGCGGCTTCCTCGATGATCTCGGGTCGAAAGCCCGGATCATCGCAAAGATCGAGGACCAGGCCGGCGTGCGGAACCGGGAGGAGATCATCCGGGAGGCGGATGGGGTGATGGTGGCGCGGGGTGATCTCGGGATCGAGATCGACTACCCGACGCTCCCCCTCGTTCAAACCGAGTTGGTCAAGTCGTGCCAGAGAGAAGGAAAACCCGTCATCATCGCCACCCACCTGCTCGAGTCGATGATCCAGTCCCCGATGCCGACCCGCGCCGAGATTTCCGATGTCTCGAACGCGGTGCGTGAACAGGCCGATGCGATCATGTTGTCCGGAGAGACGACGACCGGCGCCTACCCCCTTGAATCGGTTCAGGTGTTGAAGAACATCATCCGCACGATCGAGCCGACGGTGGAAAGGGAGATCAACAAGCAGATCGTGCTCCACGAGCCCAAGGCGAAGATGCTGCGCTCGGCGACCTATCTTGCCCGGGAGTTGGGCGACTCCGGAATCGTGGCCTTCACGCGCAGCGGATTTCTCCCCTACGTTCTCGGCGCCCTCCGCGCCCACGGCGTTCCAATCTACGCCTTCACCGACAAGGAAGAGCAGTTCCGCCAGCTCCTGTTTCCCTGGGGGGTGGAACCGTTCTTGATGCCGTTTTCCGAACATGATCCCGAGCAGACCATTCGGGACGCACTCGCCTACCTCAAGCGGAAGGACTGGGTCACGCCGGGCAACTGGCTCGTCGTCATCACCAACGTCCTCGCGGAGGGCAAGATCATCGACTCCCTTCAGCTTCGCTTGGTCGAGTGATCTCCGCTTGGCAAGCACGGAGTTCCATCCGAGGCTCGTCGCATGACGAGTCCGACACGGATCGCCTTTCTCGGCGCGGGGGACATCTCCCTGCTGCACGCTGCCGCCGTACGGGCTTGTCCCGGCACAGAGCTGGCAGGCCTGTGGTCCATCGACGACCGGCTGAACCGGGAGAAATCCGAGTCCTTCTCTTGTCCGGTCTACCCTTCGGCGGATGCGATCCTGGCCGATCCGTCGATCGACGCGGTCTTCGTGCTCACTCATCTCGATTCTCACGCAGACTACGGGATACGGGCGATGGAGGCGGGCAAACATGTCCTGATCGAGAAACCGGTCGCGGCTACGATTGCCGAGCTCGAGGATCTCAAGGCGGTCGCCGGGCGCACCGGTCGCGTCCTGTTCCCCGGCCACAATTACCTTTACGAGCCCTCCCTCCAGCGATCGCGGTCACTGCTCGAGGACGGCCGGCTCGGAGACCTCGTCGCGATCTACATCCACTACCACATCGCGCATCCCGAGGAGGTCGCCTCCCGCTATCCCGGTGTAATTCGGCACATTCTGACGCACCACTCCTACCTCCTCACCTACCTCGCCGGCGAAGAGCACCGTCCCGAATCCGTTTCGGCGATGCGGTCGGTGGTGCACTACGAGAACTTCACCGGTGAGGACCTCGCGCTGGTCAACCTTCGCCTCCGGGGAGGTGCGCTCGCCCATTTCTGCGCCGATTTTGCGGCCGACGATCACTCGGCCGACCCGTGGACATTCCTGGTCAAGGTGATCGGAACGGGTGGTGCGACGCGATTCAGCTACCGGGACTGGGTCGAAAACCGGCCCGGCGTGGTGCACTCCCACACCTGGTCGGCCTACGAGGATCACGTGCGGGCCGAGGTTCGCTACTTCGTGCAGGAATGCCTCGGGAATGGCCGGCCTCCCCTGTCCACGATCGAGGATGCCATCGTCTGCCAGCGGATTATCGAAGGAGCGGAACAGTCCGCCGACGAACGGCGGGAAGTGGCGATCTCATGACCCGTCACCGCGTCGCGCCCCTCTCCGATGACTCCCCTGACCGCCCGAGTATCCAGGCGACAAGGCGCCAGATCCCGACCGCATAGAGAACGAGGTCCGTCGTCCACAGCGCATAGAGGGCGTAGTAGCACATGGCATACGACGCCGTGTCGTAGGCGACGCTTCTCTGCAGCCACACGCCGAAAAACAGCGCGAACACGGCGATCGAGTCCGAGGTGGCCAGGAGCAGTAGCGGTAGCAACCCGGTGCGCCGATACCCCTGGAAGCAGACTCCGGCTACGAGCACGTTGGCGGCAAGGGTGACGACTGACTGGAGGAAATCGAACATTCTCGTGATGGTCCGGCAGTCTCTTCGCCGTGAATCCGGCAGTCGGTGTCACTCGATCTCCTCCGCACTCGCCTCCGTCGCCCACTCCGGCAACTCGCTCCACTCGATTCCAAAAACGAGGGGTCCGAGCAGCAGGAAGACCGCCGTGATGACGGTGATGCCGATGAGGTTGATCACGATGCCGACGCGGACCATCTGCGCAATCCGCACCCGTCCGCTTCCGAAGATGATCGCGTTGGGGGGCGTCGCCACCGGCATCATGAAGGCGCAGGAGGCCGAGAGCGCGGCAGGAATCATGAGAAGCAAGGGGTGCAGTTTCGCGGCCGTGGCGATCGACGCGAGCAAGGGCAGGACCATCTCCGTCGTCGCCGTATTCGAAGTCAACTCGGTGAGAAAGGTCAGGATCGCGCAGATCGTCGCCACCATGATCCACGCCGGGGTGCCCTGCAGCCCCTCGAAGGCACCCCCGACCCAGGCCGAGAGCCCCGACACCTGGAACCCCTTGGCCAATGCGAATCCACCCCCGAAGAGAAGTATGATGTGCCACGGCACCTTGGCGAAAACACCAAAATCGAGAATCGTCCCGTAGTCGTTCTTTCCGCCACCGGAAACATCCCTGTTTCGGGCCGGAACCAGAAAAAGAACGAGGGCCATCGCAATGGCGACCGTGCCGTCATCGATGTTCACTCCGGTGGGCAGGAGCGAAGACCAGCCGGGAATCGAAAACTCGCCCAGGGTGAGTTTCTTCCGAAAGACCCACAGCAGGGCCGTCGTGGAGAAAACGGCCAGCACCACGCCTTCCTCAAATCGCATCGGACCCAGCCGGGTGTATTCCCGGTCGATCGTGTCCCGCGAAAGCGCGAGATCATCGGCCGAACGAAAGAAGACCCTCGTCAGGAGGAACCAGACAATCGCGAGCAGAATCAACGACAACGGCACCCCGAGAAGCATCCACTGACCGAACGAGAGGCTGAATCCCGATTCCGCCGCTTCCGGGAACGACAATTCGAAAATGCGGACCAGGGTGAGGTTCGGGGGAGTCCCGACAAGGGTCGCGATCCCGCCGACGCTCGCGCTGTAGGCGATCCCGAGGAGCAGTGCCACCGAGAGATTCGCCACCCGCTGCTCCCCGAAGTTCTCCTCCTCCGCCCGGATCACGGCGAGACCGATGGCCAGCATCATGATGGCAGTCGCGGTATTCGAAATCCACATCGAGAGAAAGGCGGTCGCGACCATGAAGCCAAGGACCAGTCTTTCGGGACGACTCCCGATCGCTCGCACGATGGTCAGGGCGATCCGCCGGTGCAGATTCCACCTTTCCATCGCCAGGGCGATGAGAAATCCACCGAGAAAGAGGAAGATGATATAGTTGACGTAGACCGGTGCGAGATCCTTGCCGGACATGATCCCGAGGAGGGGGTAGAGAACCAGCGGAACGAGCGACGTCGCCGCGAGGGGGATGGCATCGGTGATCCACCAGGTCGCCATGAGCGCTGCGATAGCCGCCATGCGGACAATGGCGGGTTCGCCTCCCAACACGGGCTCCAGGAGGAGAACGAGGACAAAAACCGCGATCCCGGCCCAGAAGCCAAACCGGCGTGCCAGGGCCGAACGGGGCGATGCGGGTTCGTGGGTGGTCATGCCGCAGTGTCCGAATCTCTGAGCTCGTTGACAAGAAACATTTCCTTACCATCAAGCCTCCAGAATCCGGACGAGAATTCCCGAATTGACCCCCCATCGTATCTGACTACAATTCGGCCCCCTTTCCTGAAAGAGGGAAACATCGCAAACCCGGCGATCTGACCCCGTCGGAATCCCGGGAAACGCGGTATTCCGCGGAATCCGGAACCCATCTTGGCACGGAAACTGAGCGTATACTCCCCAGCCACAGGCCGGTGCGCTTCAGAGCTCCGAAGCCGCG
>Ga0180436_10002997_pt1 | contig 15674 bp, 16 predicted proteins | sample SS_ome_2_FD_132434 | JGI IMG/M metagenome (GOLD analysis project Ga0180436, IMG submission 132434) | Hypersaline lake sediment archaeal communities from the Salton Sea, California, USA - SS_3_S_2 metaG | ecosystem: Environmental > Aquatic > Non-marine Saline and Alkaline > Hypersaline >...
GGCGATCTTCATCAAAATTCCTTTTAATAATCCTTGGCCGCGACCTCAGACTTCGTCTCGGATCCATTCCCATTGGATTCCAGCATGCCCTGTACTATCCGCACCCCTGCGCTGGCTCCCAATCGAGTCGCACCAGCTTTGACCATATTCTGGGCATCTTCAAAATCGCGCACGCCACCAGACGCTTTGACACCCATATCGGGGCCAACAACCTTGCGCATCAAATTAATATCTTCAACCGTTGCTCCGCCGCCAGAAAAACCTGTAGAGGTCTTTACAAAGTCCGCACCGGCTTCTTTGGAAAGCAGGCATGCGGTTACCTTTTCCTCGTCGTTCAATAAGGCGGTCTCTATAATCACTTTCACAATAGCATTCGCGTTATGCCCGACCTTGACCACTTCATGAATGTCGCGGGCTACCAGGGTCAAATCACCGGCTTTCAGAGCGCCAATATTGATAACCATATCGATCTCTGTTGCTCCATCATTCAGAGCAGTTTGCGCTTCAAAAGCTTTAACCTCAGGGGCTGAGGCACCCAGGGGGAAACCGATCACTGTGCAGACTTTGGCTGAGGATCCCTGAAGTAATTCTGCACAAAGCTTAACATGGGTAGGATTGACACAAACAGAGGCAAATTCGAATTTCTTTGCTTCATAGCACAGCTGGGCAATTTGGTCAGCTGTGGCATCTGGTTTTAATAATGTATGGTCGATCATGCTGGCAATATCAGGATCATCAGGGATCCTTCCCAGCTGTGATGTCAGGCGTGTTGCACCTGCGCTGACGACTTCACCAACCTTGTTGAAACAAGTATCGACGCAAATACCCTCCGCACATTCCAAAGAGCAGTAGTCACCGGCCGGCTGGCTGGTCCGATAATCCTCTTCATTCAATGCAACTAAGACTTCCCGGGCAATGACTTCGACCAGATGTTTTACCTGCGCTTGTGTAGTTTCCATGTTATTTCTCGATCTCCATGATCTTATCGACTCGGCGGGCATGACGGTCACCACCGAACTCGGTTTCTAAAAAGGTAGTAAGAATCTGCTTGGCCAGGTTGGGGCCGATCAATCCAGCGCCCAGGGTCAGCAGATTTGCATTATTATGTTCCCGGCTGTTGAAAGCGGTTGCGTAGTCATAACACATCGCAGCCCGAACTCCATGGACTTTGTTGGCTGCCATACAGCTGCCAATTCCAGCTCCATCTATCATCACTCCTCGCCAGGCTGATCCAGCGGCGACCTTCTCAGCAACCATTCTGGCAAAATCCGGATAATCAACAGAATCTGGACTGTTGGTACCGCAATCGATAACCATATATCCATTTTCTTCCAAAAACACCTTCAGGCTCTCTTTGAGCGGGAAACCCCCATGATCCGCTCCAATCGCGACAACCTTTTTACCGGCAGTCGAAGGGACTGGTTTTGCGACCGGTGCTGATCCAGCTCGGGAAGGCATTTCCCGCATTATTCCGGAAACAACTTCATCAACAATTTTCTTAAGATCTGTATCGCTAATATTTGCCATATCTTTCACTCTTGTTCTGGATTAATCGGAAAACGTTGAAATATCGCCGTAGGCGAAGATGCCGATGCCTTCAAGTTAGTGTAAAAACGGAAGCGGTCAGCTCTGAATTCAGATTCCACATACTCAATGACCCTGCCATCTGCTGTACGTGTCTCCCGCCGTATCACCAGGACAGGAGCAGGATGACTCAAATCCATCAATTCTGCTACCTGGGGAGTGGCAATCTCAGCTCCAATTTCCTGCTCTGCATGATCAGGCTTCATATTATATTGGGCGGCAAGGACATCATAGAGAGACTCCTGGGAAAAATCGTGTTCAAGGATTCCCAGGCAAAATACATGCGGCAAATAGGCTCTTTCAATGGCTGCTGGTTTTCCTTCTACAACCCGTAAGCGGTTCAAGAACACAACTTCTGCACCCAATTGGATTCTGAGTACCCGGGCCAGAAGAGGATCAGCCTGGATGATCTTAGCCTCGATGACCTGGCTGGAGACGTTTTTTCCACGTTGGGCCATTTCCTGGGAAAAGCCATACAGGAATTCCACTGTTTTTGGAAACAGGGTCTCGGTAACAAATGTTCCAACACCTTGTACTGACTCAACATAACCTTTAACAGCCAATTCACTCAGGGCATGGCGAATTGTATTCCGCCCTACTTGATGCTGCTCACTTAAAGCATTTTCGGACGGAAGACGCGCTCCCGGCTGAATTTCTCCAGATTGGATCTGCTCCAAGATTGAATTCGCAACTTGCTGATAAAGAGCTTTGGTCATTTTCTGTCTCTTACCCGAGGGAGCTCCTCTTCCTACATGTTCCTACTTGTTCCTACGTGTTCTATCAGGAGTATACAAGAAGATTTCCTGCCTGTCAAGCCTCTTAAACCCCCTCCTGTCGGTATTGAGAACAAATACCCCCCATAAGTGGGGGCTATTTGATTTGCTACTTGAGTTGTAAGGTCAATTTAGGAGTAAAACGGTCCGAGTACAGGGTCAGCAGTATTTCTTGAGATCAAGATTAGCAAAATCAAAGTCCAGGTATGGGATCCCCTTCTCTAAACGCTCCTTTCTTCCATCCAGGTACCAGCTGCACCAGGGGTCATCCAGATCATCAACATCAAAACTGCGGTGGATCACTGCGTAGAGATCGATCTCCCGCCTCTTCATAAAGTATGGGATCTCGCGAAACCATTCTTGGCCAAGGTCATACTCGGAAAAATATCCGGGCAGGAATCCGGAAAGAAAATTATCCGTAAAGCTGGCTGGATCCTCCTGGCCCATAACTGCGTAAAATAAAACCAGGGCAATATCCTCCACGAACCAGCTGTAGGAGCTGTCATCAAAATCAAAAAGAGTGATCCTGCCAGCATCATCAATAAAAAAGTTGCCCTGGTGAGCATCTTGATGGATCAGTCCATAACTGGAATTATCCCTGGGCAGATTTTGGGTTCTTTTTACAAGATCGCGGTAGATCTGTTTGATTAGAAAGTCCCTGGCAGGAATGAATTGGTCCACTTCCAGGTGGATGGGGTCATCCCATTCCGGTCGTTTCCAGTTCGGATCCCCGGGTTGGTAATTTCTGGTCAGTTTATGCATCAACCCGATCTGGCGGCCATATTCAAGTAATTGCGCTTCTGTCCATTTTCCCTTGCGCGGCTTTCCGGCAGCTTTTTCAAAAGCATTCGCTAAAAAATATCCACCATTGCCATCTTCAATTTCTTCAACCCATTTTCCATTTTGAGAGATCAATGCGCCGGCTACAGAAGCACCCCCAGCTTTGAGATAGTTGATCCAATCCAATTCTCCTCGAATCTGATCCGATGTGCGGCGGATGCTGTGGGCGATCCGTAGAATGCCACTTTCTTCACCCCGCTGAAACTCATAGATGTAGCTCTCGAATCCACCCAGCTCCTGAATATCACCCTCATCGATCCCAAAAGCTTTTCCGGCCTGTTTCAATATAATGTCAGAATACCTGGCCTTGATCTGTTGTTCCATATTTATCCCTCAGCAATACCAACCAGTGGAAGAGACGGTTTGGTAGCTTTTATCGAGATCAGAGCAGCAGGAACCAGGATGACCACAAATACCCAAAGGGAGATCTGGAAGCTGCCAGTCAGGTCGTAGATCACACCCGTAATAAATGGTCCCAGGCTGCTGCCAGCTACCTGAGCAGTCAATACCCCACCCCGAAGCTTTCCAAGACTGTCCTGGCCGTAATACCGGGCGAATAAGGTCCCGCCAACCAGAGAGATCAACCCTGTGGAAATGCCGATCAATACGGCGTATAGATGCGCCAACAGCGGGGAAACAGAAAACGCGAGCACTGCAATACCAGCCGCCAGAAATGCCATACAGGCCAGGAGCATATATTGCAGGGATCCCCGGTTCGCGGCCGGGCCCAACAATAGCTGCGTGATCAATGATGAAACCGCATAGGTGGTGTAAGTTGCGGCGGCAACTTCAGGTGAGATTCCCAGCGCATCAAAAATGGACAGCAAGTTAAAGAATACGGCTGTGATGATCAAAGCCCACAGAGCGCTGTTGATCATCATCACCCAATAGGCGGTGGTCTTGCGGGCTTCTTTGACTGTAAAGGAATACTCTCTTGCCGCTTCCTGGCCGGGGATTTCCAGGCTGCCAGCCCTATCTCCATCCATGGACTGCCCCACATCTTCCGGTTTGTTCTTGAAGATCAATATCAATATGGGAAGCATGATCAACCAGACCAGGAAACCCAGCCAGGTATATGCCGTGCGCCAGCCCTTCAAATTAATCAAATAAAGAAAGAAAGCAGGAATGACCGCCATGCTGACAGAAAAACCGCTGCTGATAATACCGGTCACTGTACCGAGTTTTTCTCTGAACCACATGGCTGCAATATTCCCGGATATTAGAGAAAGCCCTCCCTGTCCCAGCAATCGCAACAGGAAAAATCCCAATAATAGTGTAATTATCGAATCAACCCGAGCAAAGAATATACACGCGCCACCTAAAAGGATCACTACACCTGTCATGGTGATCTTAATGCCAAAACGATCCATCAGTGAGCCAATTGAAGGTTGAAACAGAGAAGCCAGCAAGGTGCTGACCATATAAGCTCCGGATAAGGCTGTCAAAGAAATACCGAGGGATTTCAATAACGAAGGATTGAAGACAGAAACGCCATACGTTTGACCAACGCCAGTTACAGAACTAGCTATGATCGCTACCGGCACCATCATCCAGCCATAATAGAATGGCAATCGTCCTGCCAACCCTTTCGGTCTTCCCGCGCTCATATCACTCATTAATCCTCACCTGCTGAAAATCAACTGATTTAGAGATAATTCCTTTTTTCCAACTCATCCCGCAGCTGTTGAGGAGAAGTGAAATGGATCACTTCAAATCCCTGCCGCTTGGCCTCGAGGATATTATCTTCCACATCATCGATGAACAGACAATCACTCGCCTCCTGTTTCAATTCATGAAGCAGTATCTGAAAAGGTTCCGGATCCGGTTTTTTATAACCGATATAACCCGAGACCACCAGCGGAGAAAACCAACTCATGAAATCATGCTGGGCTTTGACGCCTGGGAAAGTTTCGGAAGACCAATTACTCAAGGCGGCTAGAGTGTAACCGGCATCTTTCAATTCGCTCAGAATATCGACGGTTCCCGGAATCACCCCAGCAATCATTTCATCCCAGCGCGAATAATATGCCCTGATCTGATCTTCATATTGAGGGAATTTCGGAATCAATTCATCGATCGCGTCCAGGAAGGATTTATTCACATCGGTCTGCGCGTTCCATTCAGGGGAGCATACTTCATTTAAGAAGTATTCCATTTCATCTGCATCTGAGAAAATCTTGTTATAAAGATAGCGGGGGTCCCAATCCATCAAGACACCACCGAGATCAAAAATAATTATAGGTTTCATTCACATTACTCCCAAATGTAACAATGTCAGGGATTATAGCAGATAACAGACTGGGAGAGGGTTTGAAGGCTTGAAGGTTAAAAGGTTTAAATGTTTGAATTGCAATTTATCAGCTTTTCCAATATAAACTTAGTATTTAAGAATTCTTAAACCTTTTAACTTTCCCACCTTTCAACTTTAAAACGTTAGCACAAATTCCTGGAAAGCAAGCAGGGCCGCAAATGCGAGGGTGACAGCAATCCCGATAGCTGCGCCTGAGGCGCCCCCTTCGTATGCATCAGGAATAAGCTCGGCAAAGACCATCCAGATCATTGCTCCGGCTGCCAGGCCCAGGCCAACCGGCAGCCAGGGCGCAAAGATAGTCACAAACAAGAATGCCGGCACCGCCATCAGCGGCTGAGGCAAACTGGAGAAAACACTCCAAAGAGCTGCTTTTCCAGGTTTCGTTCCTTTTGGAACCATCACCAGGGCCACAGCCAATCCCTCCGGAATATTATGAATGGCAATCGCAGCGGTGATGAACAATCCCAATTTTTCTCCCCCACCAAAAGAGACTCCCACCCCAATACCTTCCGCAAAGGAGTGCGCGGTCATGATGCCAAGAACCAATAAAGCTTTTCTGGCATCACCACCTTCCAGGGAACCCAAGTCCACATCAGTTCTTTTATCTATGAAGCGATCCGCCAGAACAATCAGAAGTAAACCGAGCAGCATTCCCGCAAAGGTCCTGTAGGAATTGATATGAGCACCTTCCTGGATCAGGTTATGGCTGGCTCCAAGCATCAGCCCAGCCGCCGCGGCTTGAAAGATACTCAACCACCAGCGATTGAAGCTTTTAAAGAAGAAGAAAGGCAAAGCGCCCAGGCCGGTAACCAGGGCTGTCAAGCTGGAAGCCAGCAGAATGGTCCAGATATTTGTCGTCATGATAGGGAATTATATCACCAGGACCATTTCGCTTTTTTATCTACAAAAATAATCCCCGACCAGAGGTCAGGGATTGATTTTCAGGCAAAAATATAATTTTCAAACCATCAATTGCCGTAGGGCACCCAACAGGGTGCAGATATTCTCTTTTCGGGATGAGTAACCCATCAATCCGATCCGCCAGAACTTCCCAGCGAATACTCCTAAGCCGCCAGCAATTTCGATATTATATTCACTCAGAAGCTGTTTCCGAATTTCGGCCTCGTTTATGCCATCGGGTACTCGAACGGTTGTCAAGGAAGGCAACCGGTGATCCAGAGGCACATAAGGCACGAGACCCATCTCTTCCAAACCTGCCCACAGGATCTCGGCATTCTCACGATGACGTTTAAAGCGATTTTCTAATCCTTCTTCATATACCAGGCGCAACGCTTCACGCAGCGCATAGTTCATAGAGATCGGTGCCGTATGGTGATAAGAACGAGTATCTCCCCAGTAATGCTCCACCAAGGTCAAATCCAGGTACCAGTTCTTAACTTTGGTTTTTCGTTGATGCAGTACCTCTCTGGCCCTTTCGCTGATGGTCAATGGGCCCAAACCGGGGGGGCAGCTGAGGCACTTCTGGGTGCCGCTGTAAGCGATATCCACCCCACGCTCATCAATCTTGATCGGCACCCCACCCAGGGAGGTAACGCAATCGATCAGGAATAAAGCGCCATATTGATGAGCCAGGTCACCCATGCCATCAATGGGCTGCAGAGCACCTGTGGAGGTTTCAGCATGCACCAGAGCCAGGATCTTGGCAGGTTTCTTTTTGAGTTCAGCCTCAACCTCTTCTCGGCTGAAGACATCTCCCCAATCTTTTTCCAGACGCCGCACTACCGCCCCATAACGTTCTGCCATATCACACAAGCGTTCACTGAAATATCCATTGACACCAATGATAATCTCATCACCAGGTTCAATGAAGTTGCATATGGAAGCCTCCATGCTGGCAGATCCAGTACCTGAGACCGGGATAGTCAGCTGGTTTTCGGTTTCAAAGGCATACCGCAGCAGCTCCTGGACCTCATTCATGACCCCTAAGAATTGAGGATCGAGATGGCCCACAAGCGGATGAGACATGGCTTTCAGTACCCGGGGGTGGACTGTGCTCGGACCAGGTCCCAACAATAATCTGGGGGTGGTATTCAAATCCGTATAAGTTTTCATTCTCAAACTCCTTTCCTACTAACAATTAACGACAAACAATATTAAGACAAACGAAACTATCAGAGCCTACTGGAGACCTGCTGCTTTTTCGGAGCCATTTACCCCCAGCGCCGTTTTACCGGCACACTAGGCAATGACGCGATACATTTCTTATCGATATTCAAGAACACTCCTTTTTCCTCTATCCGGTCAATATAAGAAAGTGGAATACTGATATCCTTTTCCTTCCAGGGATGTCCCTCCCGCAATATCAGATGGGTGATATTGCCGCTTACAGGTCCGATGATGAACTCATCCACTCTTCCTACCCATCCATCCATGGCTTTGACCCGCATACCTCTATGAACTGCCAGCTCTCCTGGAGGAATACGTCGAAATTTGGGATCAATGATCCGTTTTACCGCCACCACATAGGGCCAGAGCATGGTCAAGCTGGGATCTGTGGCGTGTTGAGGTAGATCCCCAAATATGAATTCGTTTTGCACAAAAGGCTCGAGTTTCGAAAATTCCTTTAACGTGCAGCTTAAAACGATCACTTCGGCTACAGTATTGGCTACTAATTTGGTTGACACCAAACGCTCTTCACCCACACCTGCCTTTTCCTTAACAACCAGATGGCTGACTTGTTCTGTGACCGGGTTAAAGATCAAGTGAGTAGATCTCCCACAATGTGCATCCGTGCAATGCACATCAACATCAAGGGGATATTCCATGGGTTTCCTCCTCAGGTAACATTCCTGACTCCATCACTGCCAATTATCTTGCTGCCGCCTTTATTATCAGCTAAATGACAAGCGACAAAGTGTCCGGGAGTGATTTCCCGGAATTCGGGTTCAACAGTGATGCATTGTTCTGTTGCGATGGGGCATCGCGTGTGGAAGACACAACCAGAAGGAGGGTTCGCTGGACTGGGGGGATCCCCTTCCAGTATGAACCGCTGTCGGGTATCTTCGACTTCCGGATTAGGGATCGGGACCGCGGAATTCAGGGATTGGGTATAAGGATGTAAAGGGTTATCAAAGAGCGTATTCCTGTCAGTCAACTCCATGATCTTCCCCAAGTACATGACCACGATCCTGTGGGAGATATGTTTGACCATGCTCAAATCATGAGCAATAAACAAATAGGCCATTCCCAGTTTTTCCTGCAGGTCTTGCATCAGGTTAACCACCTGAGCCTGGATGGAGACATCCAGAGCGGAGATTGGCTCGTCACAAACGATGAAACTTGGGTCCAGGGAGAGTGCTCGGGCAATACCAATGCGTTGGCGCTGACCACCAGAGAATTCGTGGGGAAATCTTTTCATATAAGCAGGATCCAGGCCAACCAGCTCAAGCAATTCCGCCACGCGGTCCTTTAGCTCCGGGTTGTTCTTTTTCATTCTGCCATTGATCACCAAAGGCTCACCGACGATTTTTCGAACTGAATGACGCGGGTTTAGAGTCGCATAGGGATCCTGAAAGATCATCTGCATCTCAGGACGTTGGGACCGGAGCTCTTCAGAGGACATCTGGGTCAGATCGTGTCCCTTATAAAGCACCTGGCCTGAAGTTGGTTTATGGAGTTGAAGGATCGCCCTTCCGGCTGTAGATTTTCCACATCCACTCTCTCCCACCATCCCCAGGGTTTCACCCTCGTGAATATCAAAACTGATCCCATCAACCGCTTTGACAACTCTCCTGGCTCGGTTCAATAAACTCCCAGGAATCGGAAAGTGTTTTTTTAGATCTTTGACTTCTACAAGCTTTTGGATCTCAGTCATTGCGGGGTCCTCCTTTTTCCAAATCATAAAAGCAGGCTGCCCTGTGTTTTTCTCCAACTGAGATCAGGGGGGGTATCTTCTCCCAGCAGCGGTCAAAGGCATACTCACAACGCCAGGCAAAAGGACAATGTTTAAGCGGTATCAATAGGTCCGGGGGTGTGCCTTTGATGCTTTCCAACCGTTTAGACTCTTTGGAATCCAGGCTGGGTAGGGCTCCCAATAAACCCAGGGTGTAGGGATGTCGGGGGTTCTTATACAAATCCCTTACCGGAGCGATCTCGACCGGTCTGCCGCCGTACATCACCAAAACGCGCTCAGCCAACCCGGCCACAACACCAAGATCGTGAGTGATCCAGATTACAGCTACTCCCAAAGCATCCCTCAGCTCTTTAAAAAGCTCGATGATCTGGGCCTGCACAGTCACATCCAACGCAGTGGTTGGCTCATCTGCAATAATGATCTTAGGAGTACAGGCGATGGCAATAGCAATCACTACCCGCTGCCTCATCCCGCCTGAAAACTGGAATGGATACGCTTTATATCGCAATTCTGGATCCGGGATACCTACCTGGGAGAGCAATTTAATCGTACCTTCCCGGGCTTCTTCCTTGGAGATCCCTTTATGCTTAATCAAGGTCTCTGAAATTTGTTCTCCGATGGTCAGGATCGGATTGAGGGTTGAGATAGGATCCTGAAAAACAAATCCGATCTGTCCTCCGCGGATCTCACGTAACTCCTCCGGATTAAGGGTTAACAAGTCACACGAGCCACTCTCGCTGTTAAAAATTGCCCGACCCGATTCGATCTTTCCCGGAGGTATGGGGATCAAACCCAGCAACGACATCATTGTCACACTCTTTCCGCTGCCGCTCTCTCCCACGATCGCCAAGGTCTCACTTTCTGCCAATTCAAAACTAACCCCATTGACCGCATTGACTACGCCATCTAATGTGTAAAACTTCGTGACCAGGTCTTCTACTTGAAGTATTTTTGTCATGGGATCTCTCCTTACTTCCTCGACCTACGCATACGCGGATCCAACACATCGCGCAGCCAGTCACCCAATAGATTCATACCCAACGAAGTGAACATAATCGCCAAACCAGGGAAAGCCGCCATCCAGGGGTAACTGGTCATGTATTTGCGGCCGGCAGCCAGCATGTTTCCCCAAGTAGGATATTCGTTGGGAGGGACACTCAACCCCAGAAACCCCAACCCGGCTTCATAGAAGATCATAGCTGACATCTCAAAAGTCGCCAAAGTGATCAGCGGTCCGATCAAATTAGGGATGATGTGCTCAAAAATAATAGTCGGCCAACGAGCTCCTGCGCTGATAGCAGACTCTACATACCCTGATTCCCGGATACGCAGAACCTCACCACGAGTAACTCGAGCGAAGATCGGTGCGTCCGTAATCCCGAATATCAAGATCACGTTGAGCAGACTCCTCCCCAGCACCGTAGCGATAAAAACCACAAATAACAGATAAGGTAGGGAGAGGATCAAATTCACCCCACCCATGATAGCAGCGTCCAATCGCCCACCCGCATAACCAGCTATGGCGCCGATTAGCATTCCCAAGATGCCAGCGATCAAGACTCCAAAGAGTCCGACCATCAAGGAAACCCTGGTCCCGTAAATCACCCGGCTGAAGATATCCTTTCCCAGACTATCGGTCCCAAAAGGATGTTCCCAAGACCCCTCCTCTTTCCAGGCAGGAGGCATCTTACCGGATCTGAGATCCTGATCAAAAGGACTCTGGCTGGTGATTAAGGGAGCAAAAACAGCCGCAAAGACCACGATCAAGAAAACTACCAAGCCGATCACCCCACTCCGGTCACGCCATAAAAAACGCCCAAAATAAGCCAAGCGGTCCTTAAACGTCTTTTCCGTATCCAGAAGACTGTCTACAGTCTGATTAGTTTTGGTTTCTTTATCTGCCATAGCGGATCCTCGGGTCAATTATGGAGTAAGCCATATCAGTCAGCAAGTTAAGCATCAATACGATCAGACTGGTGAATACCGCAATAGCCTGGACCAAGGGGAAATCCCGCCAGCCAATGGATTGTTCCAGCAAGCCCCCCATCCCAGGCCAGGAGAAAATGGCTTCGATATAGATCGATCCACCCAGCATGTAGCCAAACTGGACACCGATCACGCTGATCAGTGGAATAGCAACATTTCGCAGCACATGTTTAATATAGATTGTTCGCGGTTCAAGCCCTTTGCTGTGGGCTGTGCGAACAAAATCCTCTCCCCTGATCTCAAGCACAGCAGAGCGGGTGAGACGGACCAATTGGCCCATCACCGGTAAACCCAGCACAAATGCAGGCATGATCACTGAATTCCATTGGTCCCTACCAAAAGTGGGGAACCAACCTAACCTAACACCCAGGTAAAGGATCATCATCAATCCCAACCAGAAATTAGGCACACTCTGACCAATAAGGGCAATCAAACGGCCAAAGGAATCCATCACGCTGCCTGGTGTAAAACCACCTACCAAGCCGATTGGAATACCAATCAGGATCGCCATCAACATACCTACAGAAGCCAGTTGGACCGTTGCTGGAAGGCGCTCCAAAACCAATGGTAGCGCTGGAGTCTTAAAATGAAGGGAGTTACCAAAATCTCCCTGGATGGCCCCACCCATAAAACGTTTGAATTGGACCAAAACGGGATCGTTAAAACCCATTTCTTCCCGGAAGGCTTCCATCTGTTCCGGTGAAGCCTCGCGGGACATCATCAAGGCAGCTGGATCTCCCGTGACTCGGACCATCATAAAGACCAAGAAGAGCACTCCAAACAGAAGTAAAAGAGATTGGATCAATTTTGAGAAAAAATAACGTCCCATAAGCTCCTCCTAATAAAGCCGAACTCTCTGTTCCTCCAGGATCTCCTGGATCCGTTGGATTTTCAATTCACGGGGAGATTTTCCGCCCAGCACTGCAGCGGCCGCCGCTGCTCCAGCCCCCTGGCCGGTCACTGTACAGCACATCATACTCCGGGTCGCAGCATGGGCAGTCTTGTCGCCAGAAATACAGCGTCCAGCAACCAGGAGATTTTCAATTTTCTGGGGAAGCAATATCCGATAAGGAACTTGAAAATACCGTCCCGTGGTGGGCAAGATCAATTTTCCATAGCCGTCAACAAACTCTGGAAAGATGCCGATCGAATCTTCGAATTGGGCCCGATTCAACACATCACGGCCTGTTAATACATACTCACCCACGATCTTGCGGGTATCTCTGGTCCCCAGAGTCATGCCGAAATTGCGCAGGCGGGCATTCTCAAAACCTGGCAGGTAGCGCCTTAAGGCCTCAAGAGCCATCTGGGCTTGTTTCCTCCCTTCCATTTCACCCCGAGTCAGATCCCAGACATCCGTGGCATCATAACCAGTCAGGTAAACCATATTCATACTCATCGCTTCCCCGCTGTCGGTGATGCTGCCCCACGTACCGCCAATACTGAGGATGTTTTCAGGGATCAAACCTTCTTCCCGGGCAAGCTGAAAGGGTTTGTTCAAATAAGGGCTAAAGAGATGATCTTCTTTACCGCTAGTTTTTATATTCCAACCTTGCTCCCAGTCGCCATAGGTACTGGGGTTCTCCCGAATGTATTCCTGGAAACGTTTCTTATCGATCCCGGAACAGGAGAAGATCACGGTTACTCCCATCATCTCATCCAGGGGAGTTTTCACACACGGCGCTCCGGATCGGTAGGCAATATCAGCATCCCCACTGGCATCAATGACGATCTTTCCTAAAATGGCCTTGCGACCCATTTTACTCTCAGTGATCAGACCTTTGATTGCGTTTCCTTCCAGATATGGAGCGGACACCAGGCAATGAAGCAGCGGCCTGACACCGGCACTTTCTACAAACTGATCAGCAACCAATTTGAACATTTCCGGGTCCAATGCTTCGCTGTTGGATTGAGATTCCTTCCTGCTGCCTCCTAAAGCCTTGGCTCTCTGTTCAAATTCAAGTCCGACTCCCTCAACATCCGTGGTCCCTTCATGGCGGTACCAGGCAATGCTCTCCACACCCACCTGCGAGATCACCCCACCGAAACAGCCATACCGTTCTACCAGCAGAACAGACACTCCAGCCCGGGCGGCGGAAACAGCCGCTGCCAGACCGCCAGGCCCACTGCCGATCACCAACACATCTGCTTCAGCAATCACTTCAATCGTGCGAGACGCTTCTAAGATTTCGCTCATTGGAAAATCAAACCTTTACAGCTCCATGCTCAACAGTTAAAGCAACAATATCTTCAGGGCTTATTTCGCGAGAAGGGATCTTCCGCTCTACTGCCAGGGCAGCGGCCGCTCCCATGGCCTGTCCCATCGCCATACAAACACACATGGCTCGAATTCCAGCCAGGGCTACACGCTGAGCCGACACGATCCTCCCTGCTGCAGTGATCCGCGAACTACCCTTGGGAATCAAGGCCCGGAAAGGCACCTTGGGCAGCATCTCCTCAGAATCGTGGAAGAACAGATCGCAGCCCCGCTCCTCGCTGTGCATATCAATATAGTTAAAGGCATTGCAGATCTTATCTTCAAAATCAACTGCATTCTTAAAATCACCTTCGCTGATGATATACTCCCCTTCGATCCGGAAAGTCTCCCGAGCGACTGCCCGGGGATACATGGTGCTCAATTCCAGATTCTCACATCCGGGAATAGTTGATTTCAAAAATCGGTACACCCGCAGCATGCGCTCTCTGCCTTCAAGGTTTGCTGCAGTTTGTCCTTCCGCATCCGAAGTGTCTGAATTGTAAATATGGGTGCAATTCCGCCCTCCCATATCAAGCAAATATTTAAAAGGGAGAATATTGGGGTAGGAAAAATCCCCTTTCTGGAGAGTGCCGTTTTCTAGGGCTTCCTCGTACAGGACTTGGACCTCTTTCTCCCAGATCTGCTCATGCCGGATCCCTTCGAAAATGAACTGGTAGGATCCCGGCTGGCGAGTTTCATCTCGCAGAGTACCTAAACCAAGCAAGCGGACCAAATCAGAATCTCCGGTGCAATCGATCACTTCTCTGGCCCGGGTGATCCTCTCAATCCCCCGTCCAATGGAGGTGATCTCCCAATTATCACCGACTGCCTGGATATCAGTGATGATTTCATGATAATGGATGATCAAACCTGCCTTTTGGGCTTCACTCTCTACAACTGCGACATAAATAGGAATATTGATATATGAATAATAGCCTGGTGTTTCCACGGGACGGCGCAGTTTATAGTCCGGAATCGGTAAACCTTCAATCTGCTTGGATTTCGTAAAAAGTTCCCAGGGGATCCCCTGAACGACTGGTCCCAATGTGCTGTGAAAATGATTGGGGGTATTCACTCCACCAGCGGTCATCGTACCGGCCAACATTGATCCGGCTTCGATCACGGAAGTTTTCGCCCCTGCTCTGGCAGCCTGCAAAGCTGCGATATGTCCGGCTGTTCCTCCCCCTGCCACCACTACATCAACTTCGTCTCTCAGAGTTTTCATCACTAATGATCTCCTGATCAATTCTGGGATAAACACAGAAGATAACCACTACTAAGATAATCCAATTTTACATAAAAGCAAATAATTAATGGAACCAAAAGCGAAAGTGTGCCCGGCTGATTCAGCGAACCATCAACCGGACACACCCTCAACTATCCTTTAGAAGGAGAAACTGAAATTACTCACCAACAACATAGGTCTCAAACAGCCAATAATCCTCAGCTGAGCGCGGGAAGTAATCCATCACACGGGTCTGTTTGGCTTCAAACACAACCGGTTCATAAAGGTAAATGAAAGGAGGATTCTCCTGCATATAAACCTGCAGTTCTTCGTAAAGAGCCTTGCGCTCATCACGGTTGACATTGGTGGAAATATCGGCCAGGTAATCATCCAGCACCGGATCGGACCAGGATGAATAAGCTGCATCCCAGCCGCCCAGGGCACCGGTCAGGCGGCGCAGGGCTTCCCCGGAGAGGGTTGACCAGCTGTCGCCAAACAGAGGGGGTAGTTCCTTATTGGCTTCCAACTCCCAGAACTGTCCGGATTCCATGATATCCAGGTTGATGTCAATTCCCACTTCACCGAGATAACCAGCGATCGCTTCACAAACTTCCTCGAAGTTCATGTAAGCGCCAGCCGGGCAAGCCATGCCCATCTCAAAGCCATCGGCATAACCAGCTTCTGCCAGCAAATCCATGGCTTTCGCAGGGTCATAACCAAAAGGTTCAACTACACCATATCCAAGTTCGCCAGAGGCAACATAACCGGCGGCGGGTGTGCCAAATCCATCAAAAAGGGCATCGATGATGGCATCGATATCCACA
>Ga0180436_10002998_pt1 | contig 15671 bp, 27 predicted proteins | sample SS_ome_2_FD_132434 | JGI IMG/M metagenome (GOLD analysis project Ga0180436, IMG submission 132434) | Hypersaline lake sediment archaeal communities from the Salton Sea, California, USA - SS_3_S_2 metaG | ecosystem: Environmental > Aquatic > Non-marine Saline and Alkaline > Hypersaline >...
TACCTTTCGATCTAGCTAAGTAAACTAGTGCATTAAAATCTAATGCCATATAACTAGTTTTATCTTGTTTAGTATATTTAGTAATCATTCTAGCTTTTAATAGATCATCTAATTCTTCAACAACATCTGGCCCAAACTTATTATATAATTCATCAAAAGCTACTTTTTCTCCCCTTAGTAACAAATAATGTATCACTAAAGAATGATTAATTATTGTTAAATAATCAGAAACAGCCTCAATTCAAAAGATACTAGCGCAAACATAGCTGAAGAAGCACCAGTTGTTTCTAACTTAAGTTGTTCATCAGGCATTAGCTCTATATTATCAGTAACAACTAAACTAGTATCTGTTGTTCCACTTAACCAGGTAAAATCATCTGTACCATTTGTTATTTTTAATGTCCAAGATGATTGACCACCAAACATGACTCTAAGACTTCTAATTATTCTTACCTGACCCTTATCATCTGGATCATCATAATTACCATCAGAATCTCTATTAGGTTGTAACGTAAATAAACCTCCTTGAGTATCTGATGAATAGGTCTTTACTCCTTTTATTAAATCTGGATCTGTTGAAGGCTCTTGACCATCAAATTGACTTCCAGCATCGATGGAATGTTTTTCTGCAATAACTTTACTCATGTTATAGCCTTGAAGTAGAATTTGTTACCTTTATTATATTGAGTTACTTTTCTTTCTTTTAACAATTCTTTAATTAAAGGTTTAGCTTCATTTCCAAATTCTTCAATCAATTTTTTGTAAGGAGTAGCTTTTTCTAATGCAAGTACATAATAATAAATATCTAATTTAAGATCTTTTTCAGTTACATTTTCTTGTGTACTCTCGCCATCAAGTTCTTTCCCCAATCTTAACAATTCGTCCTCTAATTCTTTGTCTTGTTCATCGTTCATAAGTTATATCCTTAGAGTTAGAGGTTATCTCATATCACCAGTTAACTAATTAATTAGTAACAATAGTCTAAAATAACTATTTATGTTTTCTGATGATATGAGATTAATTAAGCTAAATTATTTCTTACCCTTTTTTGCTTTCTTTTCTGCCTCCGCCTTCTTTGCAGCTTCCTTACGTTTTTTATATGCCTTTTTATATTTTTCTCTTCCTTGTCTAGCAAGATCATCTACAAAAGAATCACCATGTGCTTTTCTCCCTGCTGCAGAAGCAATAGCCCTAAGGGCTAGAATCTTTGCATGGTGTCTTTTTTTACCCTCTCTAGGTACTGATGAAGGTGGAAAACTTTTAACATACTTAGGATTAATAGAAACGATCGGATTCATTTTAACTACTCTCTTTTTACCTCTGCCCACAACAACTTCAGGAGTAGTATCTTTAGGTTCTTTCTTAGCAGCTTTCTTTTTCTTAGCTTCTTCGATATCAATATCTAACTCTTCTAAATCTTCTTCGCTAAGATAAACTGGTTCATCATTCTCATCCAGAAAATAAATTCCTTCTTCATCCTCAAATAGATTAATACCATTCAATGTTTCATCAAGAACCTCATAAGGATTTTCACCTTCAACAACTCTCGATACCAGGTCCTGAACAAATTCTGAAGACATACGTTTTCTCCTTTCTAAATAAGAAAATAAAATAAGTATAAAGTTTTTTAAATTAGACGTAATAAATTACCGATATTTTATAAGTAGTTGAATTTTATATTCTTTTATTAAGAATCAGGTACCAGGGACTTACATCTATGTTTTAAAGCTCTAACTTTAACTGTTCTGTTTACATTATCGACATTAAATTCATATACAGGAACTTCTCCTACATAATCGTACTGTATAAAATAACAAGAGTAACCTAAATACATAAATCTACCATATTCTTCTTCGTAAACACATCTAATAGGAACAAAGTTACAAAGAATTAATTGTATATCCTCATAACAATTATTCATCGCATCTAAACTAACATAAAATATACCTAACCTATTTTCGTTTCTAGAATTCATTAATTAATTGCCCTTGTAAGTTAAGAAAGTTTAGATTTATACTCCTCGTTCTTAATTTTCTCTTCTTCTATTTCAGCACTAAATTTTTTCAAAACTTCATTTTTAAATTCTGATGCTACTTCAATAAAAGCCTTACCAAATTCATCTTCATTCAGAATACCTTTATTTTCTAAAATGTGTAATATTACACCAATACTAACCGTAACTCTCATCAACCATTCCGACCTAAAATCTTTCATCATCTTATTATAAATATCTTCTGGATCTTGATCTATTATATCATTAAACAAATTACCAACTTCATCACAAAATATACCTTTAAAATCTACTTTAGACATCTCTAACACTCCTTACCATGTTTTGGTTGTCTAACCTCATTAATTCCCATCTTCTTATGAATTTCTTCTACTAAATCAATATCCAAACCATCACATAGATCTAACAAACGAATAGCTACATCAGCTAATTCTTCTTTTATATTATCATACCAACCCAATTGCTTTAATCTAGATCTAGCACATTTTATTTGCTCACAATCAAAGTCTACACTATCTTCCATAATACATTCTAAATCTTCCCTATCATGAACTATACCTTTATCAAGATCTTCAATAAAATCAGATTTAAGATGTCTATAACCTTCCATTGCCTCCCCTAATTCAGAGACAATAAGCATTAGCTTCTCTGGAAAATTAGACCATTTTGTAATAAAACCTTGATGATCTCTCCATTCACCTATTTCATTTTGTAGAAGTGTAAGATCATTTGAAGCATTTATCTCATAGTATTGGACAAACTTTTCCGCTTGAGGACTACTCTTAAGTATTGAATGATATTCTTTTGCTGACAATAGACCTTCATTATAATGTTTATGAGCAATTTTTAAAGGTAAACTATCAAGAGCACTTTCTCTTATACCTCTTCTAATTGATTCTCTCTCAGACATCTCTACTACTCCTCGTTTCTACGTTATTAGATCCAATCATTACAAAAGATTAAAAGTAATAACATCATGATAACAATACCAAGAATTAGTAAATCACATATTAGTCCTAATATCATGATATCTTATTTCATTTACCTTCAACAATCCAATAACCTAAAATAATAGGCATAGAAATTGGCCACATACAAGCTATAATTATATAAGGTTGCTTATTTCTATATCCTGGAAAATATCTTTTACATAATGGAACAGAAAGACCGATTATAAAACAATAAGTAACTATCATAAAAATTACTATAAATATTTTTTTTGTACACCATATCATAATTCCTTTCACTAAACTGGAAACAAGTAAGAGAACCTATTGAACACATTAAGAAGAAGATTATGATTAATCATAAACACCTTTGTACCAGATTCAGTTAATTGATATATTCTTCTAGGCAAACCTATGGCTTTAGGGTTCTTCTCTTCTTGTCTAGAAACTATATAACCTTTTTCTTCTAGACAATGTAAATAAACATAGACAGTACCACGTTTAATAATTTTAGAGGACCTAACTAATTCTAACCCGTACACCTCATCCCTAAGATACAATAACTTTAGGATCTCATACTGTATAGGTGTTATTTCCCCATACATTAAAAATCTCCTCATAACGGTCAATGACCTCTCTTAAAAAACATGCTCATTCTAGGCCACCAAATCGCCTCTAACCCGCCTCTAGGCAGAACCCTACTGATAACCCATATCCCTAATACCCCCTCTATTTCTCAACTATGTCTCTAACCTACTATTCCTTACAGAGTCGTCATAGATCTTCTTAGCTCTTTCTAAAATATGTTCAATATAATCAGGATCTTCTGAAATTAAATGTCTAATAGATTTAAGGTTAATTTTCCTATCTAAAATACAAATGAATTTAGCAAAGGCAACCACATCTAATTCATCTTCTTTTACAATTTTACTCCTCTTACGAACCACAAGGTAATCCATTATTGACAAGAGAATCAAGACATTGGTTACTCAAAGACTTAGCATATTTTCTTTTTTTATTAACTAAACGGTTATCATCAAAACATGTCTTATAGTAATTCCAATTACGCATTACTTTAAATACAAGGCTAGCTCTCTTTAGACTTTTAGACACAGGACACCTCCTAATAGACAACAATAATAATTCCTAAATTATCTATTCCTCTCCAAATAGTTCAGCTCTTGTTTCTTCAAAATCGTCTTTCCCACAAGCTAACATAAACAACATAGGTTCTTTCTCTTTACATATTTCTAACATCATGGTAGCTAATGTTCTAATTTCATGACCTGCATGCTTATCGCATCTTAGGCTAAAAAAATGATAGAGATCACGAGCATTCATCTTAACAAGTACTCTTCTCATATTTGATTGAGTAAGAACATAATCAGCAGCTGCACATGTCCCAACTTCAGATTTAATTTCTTTATATAATAACTTAACCTTATTTAATAAAGTCACAAAATCTTGATGTATTCCAATATTAAAGATAGATCTAGGTATATAATTAATTATACTAATATAATTACTTCTAATCTGAGAACTCATTCTATGTCGTTTTAATTGAGCATAACAACTCGCGCTAACTAAGACCTCAAATGTAAAATCAACAAATTCAAACTCTCTAGGTAAAGAATCATGAACATTAACATATTTAAGAACTGATCTATAAAAGTCAAACGCATTCTCTTTACTAGAAGAATTATTAGAACATAATCTAAAGATATTAGGATTAGTTAATGTACTATATGATAAAATTTTAGGAAAAAGATTACTAACAAAACTAGAACAATCATAAAAAGATATATCTGGATTAGTAAGATATATATAATCTAAATCTTTTTCACGCAAATAAGAAAGATCAACTAGAGTTTCGTTATAACCTAAATCAATATAACTAATAGGATCTTGATATTTTAACAAACTAGGTACATACAATTGACATTCATTAAACAACTTTTCAGCTAACTCGCAAAGTTCAACTAACTTATAACTTTTAAGTCTACGTATCATATATTCTAGATTACGAACATTAATAGTCATTCCAAGTTGAGTAGTAGATGCTAAGGACGAACAATATCTAGCTTGATCTTTAGCAAGACTCCTAAGCCATTTGCCTTGTTTCTTAGATTTATCTCTAACTTGATTCTTTGTCCATTCTAAAGGTTCCCCATCTTCCTTATTAAGATAATATTGATAAATACTATCACTTAACTTTTCATACAACTTATACTGGTCTTCCATTAACGATACAAACTCTTCTTCTAATCCAATATCCTTTATTTCTTTAGGGATAATATAGTCATTTTTTAAGTTACAGTATCTAAAACTCTTTTCTGTGTATGAAACAAGCCTAGCATGTTCAAGATATTCAACAGCTAATCTAGAAATACCTTTGATATCTATGTTAAAAACAGCGTGTTCCGCAATACTAAAATGAGAATACTCATGTACAATCTGTGTGTTAGATTTTCTTGTTTTTTCTACATCAAGTAAAGCTTCCTTTCTTAATTCATCAACAGAAAGATTACTTCTGGATATCCTAGCGTAAGCAGCGGCTATTGACTCTGACGAAACAATACCATCAAATCCACCATTAAATAAGCTATCTAATACATTTTTATCTACATTAAACCCTGCAATGATAACTTCCATAACAAATCCCTTTCGCTAATACTTATAGTTCTTTGTGTGTAACAATTTCTTATTAACTTCTATTACTTTATCTCTATTAAGTAAATACTTTCTAGTATATAATTCACCCAAAACATACTCTACAGCCATAATAAAATCTCTAATCTTCAAATTTTCATATTTAAACTCCCATAATTTAATAAGTTTCAAAATATCTTTAGATAACTCTTCAAACAATGCTACTTTACAAGATCTAATATCCTGTTCACTAAACTCTGGTATAGACCAATTACAATTATTTTCATTTTTGTTAGACATTAAAACCTCTACTAATACTAAGCATTTTATCTAGATCACTTTTAATATTAGTTAATTGTTCCTCGCAATCTGTGTTATCCTGGTCCTGATCATAAAACATTTTATAATTATCATAAATAACATCTAATATATCATACCATTTATTTATCAAAGAACCTAATGATCTTATCTGAACAAATTCGCTTTGTAAAGCAGTTAAATAAACATGTTTCATTTGGTCAATTAACTCTTTAAAGTTCTCTAGATCAGTCATTTTTCAATCCCCTTGCTCTAACACTTCTTTGGCTATCGCGTATAGGTTTTCAAGATATCCATCATTTTCTATCATTTCTAGTTTGTTCTTATACTGATATTTACAATTTTTCCATCTTACTCTTACATTATAGCTTAACCTACTATATAATTCTCTATAAAGGTTGCCCCAAACTTCACTATAAGGAACAAATCTAGATCTTGAATAGGATCTTACTATTTCATTTAATGAAGCCCTAACTGTTTTCTCTTTCGCTTTAACTGATGGTTGAGGCAAATTACACAAATCTATATGAGCACCCTCTTGTATATCTTTAATCTCGTTTATATCCCGTTCTAGCAATTTTATTCTTCGTGCTTGATCAATCTGATCTTTTCGTATCTTAATGCTTAACTCTGTCTGATTTCTTAATTGAATCATTTGATTTAATAAATCATCATCTTTATAGCTACTTTGATCTTCAATAATCATAACATTATCAAGTATTATTTTTATTTGTTCATCACACCAAACAGCAAAATCTGCATTCAACCATCTAGCAAAATCAATAACTAATTTAGGGTGAATCCAAGTCCCTGGGTTATTACCTCCATACTGGACTGTAACTAATTGATTTTGTTTCAAGTCGATCTTCCTCGCAACGGCATCTATATACTCTCTAGTCTTATCTAGTCTTATCTAATCTTAAATAGTCATTACACTTCTTACCAAAATGCTTAGCCGCTCTAGTCGCATTAATATAACCATCTTTGGTAAAATCTTGTTCAAGTCCTTCAAATGAGATTGTAATTATGTCTTTCATAAATCTTTCCTCTTTCTATCAATAAAGTAGTAACATAAATCAAGTGCCCTAACTTATATTCTTTTTAGTAATTTCATTCCATAACTTTATATCAAACTGATAACCTATTCCACTTTTAATAATCCACATCCAACCGTATTTAGGTCCAGTAAATTGACTAACCCACCAATTTCTATATTCACTACTCTTAGCATATTCTTCATTAACTTCAAATTGACAGCTCAAAGATTCTAAATATGCTGGTAATTCTATCTTATATCTACCATAAGCTAACAAAAACGGAGGAAAGACATACATTAATAACATTAAAATAAAACCATAGCGTTTAAATTGTCTTAAATGAACTCTTTCATGGGACAATGTAATCCAAACATCATCCTGGTAACTAGGACCATCAAAACGTATGTCTTGAAACATATTCTTCGATAAATGAATTCTATTAGTAAAAGTTGTAGTAAATCCCTTCAAATAATTCCTATTAAATCCAAGTGTAACTATACAAACAAGTATATGGATAATATACTGATACCAAACACTATTTTTAGGACATATAATTAACTTAGGAAATTCTTGTTTCAACTCTAAAAATAGTTTATCTAACCTAGAGTCCTTTTTAGTTCTATAATTCCATCCCCCAAAACTATGATACCTATAATCTACACCATGAAAAGTTTCAATAGACATATTATACGTCCTTCTATTAACTAATTACAGCACTACAATTAACACATTCATCAAACATAGAAGATGGATCGTAGTGATCACTTACTACATACTCAACATCCACGTCAATTAATGGTTGCCATCCTTCTAAAAATAATACTTGATTATCACCATAGTCTCTATAACAATACCATTTATTACCACCACAATAAGGACATTCATTCTCTGAAATATTAATATAATTCTTAACAACTATTTCAGTCAAGTTACTTATATCTAACATTTCATTACCTCCTTTACTCTATAGGAATATCTAAACCCAGACCATCTAAACAATCCCATGTAAAACCAGGTCCAGGATCCTTTTTCCTACTATCAATATCAGAATGTCTCACAACAGTAGTTAAACTAGGAACACATTTAATAATGCAAGCGACAGACTCTCGAACTAAATCAAGTTCCTTTTTATCCCTTTTCTTATCCCAGGGACCAGGTAATTCCATACCAATAGACTGAAAATTAAGTCTATGATGGCCTTCAAACCTAGCTCCCCCAACATGCCAAGCTACGTTACTAAACGGTACAGATTGAACGAATCCGTTATTTGTTCTACTCCAGTTTATGTGAGCAGAAACTTTGACCTTCCGTTCTTTATACTTTACGTAACCTGTTTTTTGAAAGAACTCTGCAATATTATCTGTAGTTGCTCCGCTATGAATAACTAATAACCATGGGTCTACTTGAAATAATGGACCGTAATACTTAGCCTCCATTAAATTCCAGTATTCTGACTCACAACCACGTTCAGTTGTAGTAACAACACTATAATCTGTAACAGTACAAAAAGGACAAGCTAACGTTTGGTTATTTACTGTGTCTTCCCAATATCCTAGATCTTGACAAAAGTTGCATTTCATTTTATATCATTCCTTGGCTACTCTAATTAAATTGTGTTTAACCATATTATCATAGTGTCCTTCTACATAAAAAAAGTGTGATTTAAACATATTCAAAGCATCTCTTAATACCAAATTAATAGCAGCAGAATAAGAAATAGATAATCTTTTAGATAATTTTTCAATAAAATCAATATCACTAGAAGACAAATTAAAATAATAACGTCCTTCCTCAAACTTCTTTGTTATCTTACAATCATCTTCGACTTGATCATTTAGATCAAATGTTTCCTTAGTTTTTTTCTTTTTAATTGCAGGGTATTCAAATTTTTGTTTTCTAGCTTTTCTCTGTTCATTAACAGACGCGTTTACTCCGTCTATTTTAGTTAACAATCTTTTTCTTCTTTTCCTTATCTCTTGAGCCATTACAAACCTGTAACAAGAAATTTTTATTCAACAACTCTCTCAGGCAATCATCTTCCCTAACAGATAATCCAACATACTTACGCTTTATCCTTAACAATGTTATAAATCTACCTAGTTCATTCATCGCAAGACACCTAACAAACTCATTATTAATAATATCATTCATCATCATCCAAAACATTTTCATTCTCTTTGTCGTTATAGGATAAACATTCCTTCAAAAATGACACAACTTCATCAACACGACCAAGTATTAACAACTGATAAATAGTAATTAGCATTTTATTAAATATAAATAGATTAGAACCTACAAATCTACTCTTTCTTACTTTTATTATATGAAAGTATATAATAACACTACATATTAACAACCAAATACAATTACTCACAATCATAGAATAAAAGTAGTTATAGCAATCACACTCTCTCATTCCGTCCATACTTATATAGTAGATGAATTTTCAAAAATGTGTTAAACTAACTTTTATTAATTTAAATAACAAGAAATATAGAGGATAGTATACACTAAGAGGTAGGATAAACACTCATAATTATTTTACGTCTCTTCACTAGAATCTTGTTTTTCGTTCCTTATTTCCTCTAGTATCTTCTTCTTAGAAGCGAATAACTCCTCAAAACTTACAATATCCTTATCAACAAGACTCTCTACTAATGAATTAATAGACATAAACAATTCAGTATTAAACTTCACAATACCATTATAACGATCTTGTAACCCCCTAAGTTCATCTTCTAGTTTTTTTACCTTATTAGTTAAATTAAATCTAATAGTTTGACTATTATTACCTTTCTTATTTTTATTAACTTTTCTTTTCGATTTTTTTAACAAATTCATCATAATGTCCTATAAGTTTCTCTGTTAATCTTCTTTCAAATTCTTTTGAAGACTTAAACATAAGTTTAATATCACTAGGAAGGAACTCAGGGTAAATTGTACCCATACCAGGAAGATTAATAGACTCGCCCAATAATAAAGCATTCCTAATCGTTATAAAAACTATCTGAAGCATGTTCCTAGCGTCTTCATACCCCAAATTAGGAAATGTCTTAATCATATAATCTACTAATTCAGCTTGATACATTATTCAAACAATTTCTCTAATTTATTTTTAGTTTTAAACGATTTAGTAACCCAATCATTTTTGGATTTAGTCTCTTGTACATCAATAAAATTACTACTATCGTATGATTTACCGCTTAACGAAGAAAATGTATCCTTATCAGACATCAATCTAAATACAACACCTGTAATAGCATCAGCAACATCCTTTCTACCTTTTGGAGGGTGATCAATTACGGGTTTAGCCCCCTTAATTAACGAATTATCAGATAATTTTGTAACCTCATCAGTAAATGGAGAATATTCATAAAAATCAAGTCTAGTCTCATATATTACAGACTTAAGACAATTATAAGGTGCTGCACTTTTATCAACTGATAACTCTTTTACATCAAAACCATATTTCTTTAGTTGTTGTTGACTATCAACAGAATTATACCCATCATAACTACAATACTTTATTGGAAAGCCTATACTATGTAAAAAATAAATAAATGATCTTATCTTACTAAAATCTATTTCAGAACCTTTTTTCGGTTTTATTCTTAACGCAAGATCAATAAATATTTTAACATCAGTTGTATAATAAGATTTACCATCGTTATCAAATCTCTGAATTTGCTTAAAATCACCTATACATCCCATAGCCAGACCAGCATAGTCTTTATTTTTAGCTAAATCAACATGAATAGCTCGTAACGATCCAGGATACCATTTAGGCGACCATATATCAGAATATCTATTTCGTCGATTCATACATAAGTCTTTTTTAAATATACTAATAAGATCAGTTGTATCTTCAGTATCTATAGATAATTCTACAGAATCAACAGTAAATGGGTGTACTCTATCAGTAGATAATCTATAACAATCAAAGACCTTATCTCTATGTTTAATAAATAAATTTACTCCATAAGTAGGGATACCAGCTTGATCCCTAATACCAGCTTCAACATCATACTCAAATCTTGGTCTTAAACTTTCTGGGACATCAAGTACCATAGCACCTTTAGGAATAATACTATTCTCATCAACTATAAACGACCTATTATGAACATCATCGCCAACAACAACTTGAAATCTAGGTTCTTCAGGAGGAAACTTATGATCCTTAATCTCCCATATAGCAAACTGGGAAACATGTGTTCTAGGATCTGCTGCTGTTTTAGCTACATGCTCCGATAAAAAACTGTCCCTAGAAGTTACTTGAGAAACTAGGACAAGAATACCTGGGTTTGTCCCTCCCTTTTGAAGGAACCTCGAATCCAATCTTGACTTCGCTTGCCCATATAGCTCCTCCACCTTAGACTTATCCTCATTCGTAATACCCTTATTTCTAGACATGTCGGTTTCATCACAATTATGTGTGTATATTCCAGACATTTCACTACAATCATTAGATAATACAGCATAATTGTGTGTTGATGGGACAGTTAAACAATAAACATCATCTACTTCATTAAGTAACTCAATCTTCTTAATTTTATGGTTTTTAGTCTTATATCCGAAAATAGAACAAAACTCACCCCAAGTATAATTATTCTCTTTTAGTATACGATCGATAACAGTAGAACTTCTTAGATCAAATAATGTATATAATAACTCTTTAGTAAAAACATAATTTTCATTCCTAGTATTTTTACCTTTGTTATCTAAGTAATTTACAACAATAGATGCACCATCAAGCAAATCATCAAATACTAACTTAGACCGCTTTACTTCTTTATTGTATCTGACAAATTTCTTTCTCGACAACTCCGATATCTTATTTCTATATTCTTCATTTTTCCATAATTTATTTAGATGCTCTGTACCTCTTTTCTTAAGTTTTTCTGAATTCTCATTATTCCATTTCCTTAACCTGTCACCTGATAACTTTCTCATCTTATCAGTTTTATTTAAACAAGTAAGGTGATTACTTAGCCTCCTTCTATGACTATCTGAATGATTCTTTTCTTTCGCACCAAACTTACCTACATTTTCACCATTACGATATCTGTCCCATAATTTATTTATAGTATCTCTTGAAATTTTTCTCCTTTTCCTTAACCATTCTTCATCTTTATATTTCAATTTCATAGAATCTTGCCATTTCAATTTAGACTCTGGAGAATGCATTAACTCAACATATTTTTCGTGAAGTTTGGCATGTTCTTTAAATGTCATTATTTCTAAATTATTAGGATCATTATTTCTCTTATTTAAGTCTAAATGATGTAATACAAAAGGACCTTCTCCCTCTATAGGATTCTTATATAGATCTTTCCCATAAATAAACTTACCGATTACTTGATGTGTTTTTTCCCAATTATCAAAATTATAAATTTCTTCATATCCGTTTTCATTAATTCTTCTATAAAAAGGCATTAAAGAATCATTTACTTTTAATTTCGTTGTTTCTATATAACTTCCATCTCGTAACATCCATCTATGTTCACCAGAACATTTTACATGACTATCATCATCTAAAGTAATTTTGTAAATTCTAGATTTACCGGAGTAGAAAGCTGAAGCCATAGCAGGAACAGTTTTACCTGTTTCATGATCAATACTATATACAAAAAATGTTTTATCAGACAAATCCTTAATTTCTATATTACTACCGTCAAGAAGCGGTATTTTTGTATTTTTATGTAAAGGGAGTCCTCCATAAATATTTTGCCCCAAAGCATGAATTGCGCTTGATCCTAAAGCTAATGTAATCTCCTTCGGAAATCTCATATAACTATTTGCCATTTCTTCATTACCAATACCGTATAACTTATTCAATCGCTGCAACCATGACGGTATTCTTCTTTCATCAACAAAAGCTCTTCTCATTACATCCTGGAAATAAGGAGATAACTTAGCCCAATTTATAAAATACTTATAACTAGTGTCTTGAGCAAGATACTTATAGATATTAAAAAGCCCGAATACAATAGGACTCTTTTCCATTAGACCGTAAAACTTTTGAGGATCTTTAAGGCAACAAAGATAATAAATCTTATAAAGAAGTACGATAACAGCCACAGTAGTCTTACCTGCACCTACACATCCCCTAATTACCCACTCCGATACCTCTTTCGTAGGATCACATACAATTCTTAATTCCTGCCTCCACTTTGGAAATAAATCTTTTCCAATCTTTCCTAAATAATAGTCATCAGAAACAAATGTATCAATATTAACTGGTCTACACTCAAAATCATTAGCCCATAAATCTGTTAAAAAATCCGATTTTCCATGTAACTGAATTTCATTAAAAATAGTCTCTATTATTCTCTTTTCATCTTCTTCTAATAGATCAAATGAAGTAAAATCATTTCTATAAAGTTCTTTTATAATTATATCTATAGACGGTAACATTAGGATTTACCAAGTAAATAACTTTCTAACTCTTTAGTAGACATAGAATTAATGTCTCCTACTTTACTTCGTTCCAAGACACCTTCAACCAATCTTCTAACACGATCTCTCTTTACGGGATCCAACTTATCAATAATAGTAGATTCATCTAAAATACCGCCACTACTACTAGGAACATTACTCATTGCTCCCATCGCATTCATGATCTCTAATCTTTGATCTGTTACTGTTTTAACAAACTCCTGTTCATTCTTTAATTGTCTATTTAATTGACTATAGTATGCAACTAGATCTTTAGGATCTAAATCCCCTAATTCACTATAACGGTATAGAGCTTCTTCTACACTAGAAGATAATTCCATTAACTTAACAATTCTTCTAATCTTATCCTTCCCAAGCGCTATCATAAAAATTCGTAACTGAACTTCATAATTATTAACTACATCATTAACAGCATTTTTTACCATATCCTCATTAATGCTACTTGACGTAATTGCTTCAGTAATAACTCTTAATGCTTCAGCAGAATTCATTTTTAACGCATTATTCAAAGTTTTCTTTAATTTATCTTTCATTTAACAACATTTATTATTGTGAGTTATTTTAACCCCACAAGCATCTTTTGCTAATTTAGCTATCTTACGATAAATAGACCAAACCGTATCGTTATCTATATCATACTCTTCACATAGACAATTAACTATAATAGATTTCTTAGAAGAGTTTACTTCGTTAAGTCTTTGATAAATAGTTATTTCTCTAGCATAACGTTCTAGCTTACTTACAGATGGAAATTCAATCTTTGTACCAGCAAATACATTAAGTAATTTATACATAGCTTCTTCACCAACTTCATCCAATAACTCTGGCAAAAAACTATATTTCTCTGATCTTAAGAGCATAATCTGTAAAATTCTATAACTAGAAATATTATTAGCTTTATCAATCAATTCCGTTTTCCAGTAAATATAATTTGTTTATACGTATCAAATAATTAATATAGTCTATAAAAAAAGATAACTTCTTAGAACTTAAGTTATATCTATATTGAGCGTTTCTAGGAGATAAATTAACAAGTCCTAAAATACAACTTGTAATAAATACACATGCCTCATATTCTAGTTTAATGAATCTAATATCAGATCTTACCATATAAAATAACATATTCTTTAAGTTATCTAAATATAATCTTATCTCAACATCATTATGTGTAATAGATCTACTTACTACAAAAACATAGTTGTTATGTAATACTTCTATACTACTTTGATCAATTAACTTATTTCTTCTAAGTGAATCTACAAAAGATCTATTAACAACTCTCCATAAAAATGTTGACAAATGATTAGGATTATCTCTAGGGACATCTTCAAGTTTATCCGATATAAACAAGAAATATAAATGTTCTAAAGCTTCATTAGATATAACATCAATTTCACAATCATGCTTTTTAAGAAAACTCATTGCAGCTAAATTAATTAAAGGAGCAATATACCTCAATAAACAGTCTAATGTTTCATTACTTTTATCTTCTAAATATTGTAAATAGAATCCATATATAAGTTCCTTATCATAATTGCCTGAAAAGATATTCATTTATTTTATTTCAATAAATAATGCTCTAAATCAGATAAAGACATAGAATCTAAATCTATATTATCTTTACATCTTCTTTTAAATTGAGTATAAACTAACTCAGATCTCTTATAACAACTACCTTGTTGTTCTACCAAATATTTAAAAGGTAACCAATCAGCATCTTGATTTTCACATACAATTAACTGACCTAATCTATCTAGGCACCAACCACCAAGTTTATTATAATTAATAAAATCACAATATTTATAGCGTAGACCGCCATTCATATAAGGAGGATCTACAAACCATGTTGCACTTATATTAGGTAAACTATCATAAGATCCGAATTCAATATCCCAATGTCTTATTTTATATAAATTATTAGCTATTATTTCTCTTCTAGACTCCCATTTATTAAAATTACCTGCAAAATTCCGTGTATCCTCAGACCCTCGGTTAGAATTAAACGCCACTAACCATTTAGCCTCTATCGGTAAGTTATCAGGTATAGAGTCACCAGAATTTAACTGAGGTAAACACATTATTAATTCCTTAGTAGCATGATCTCTTAACCATTTCCACAATCTAATTACTTTAGGATTTACGTCCCTCAATATAACATTAAGTTTCCAGTTATCCTCATACAAAGAATAAGCAGCACAACCAGAAAAAGGCTCAATTATTGTGTCAAACAACGGTTTAGGATAATAGCTAACA
>Ga0180436_10002999_pt1 | contig 15669 bp, 12 predicted proteins | sample SS_ome_2_FD_132434 | JGI IMG/M metagenome (GOLD analysis project Ga0180436, IMG submission 132434) | Hypersaline lake sediment archaeal communities from the Salton Sea, California, USA - SS_3_S_2 metaG | ecosystem: Environmental > Aquatic > Non-marine Saline and Alkaline > Hypersaline >...
CTGCAATTCCTGAAAAACCTTCCCCTCGTCATATCCCTCTACCTCTTCATAGGCAACTGCATCATGGTAGCGGGGATCGAAATCTTCTCCCTCACACTCGAAGGCCTCAACACCCTCCGACTCAAGTATCCCATCAAGCTTGCGCTTAACCAGCAGAACCCCGTCAACCCAATTGGCCTGCTTCAAATCGTCGGGCACAGTCGCGATTGCCCGACCAAAATCATCGACAACAGGCAACAGCTTAAGCAACAGTGCGCCGTTGGCCCGGGAGGTCATCTGACACCACTCGGCCTCCTTGCGCTTCCGGAAATTCGCGAATTCGGCCTGAGCGCGTTGCCACCCATCCAGATACTCAGCAGCCTGTGCCCTGGCCTCGTCAAGCTCTCTGTGCAGCCGATCCAGCTCGCTTTCTTGATCCTCAGCCGCAGAATCGATGGATTCTTCGCCCTCGGCCGACTCACCATCCGCCTGCGCTGATGACCCATCCATAGCCGCTTTGTCAATACCTTCCAGGCCATCCTTGGCCTTCTTGCCCTTTCCCAAAGTAACCTCCTTGCACCCACGTCGTCTCAGAAACTATCTGGCGAATGCCCCAGAGCAAAAACTGTGCCTCACGGGCTTGCCAGGCGCAGCTTATTCCGCATACATGTCATAGACCATATCAGAGAGCAGCTCTGCGACAAAACGGAGACCTGAAATAGCCCTCCCGTATGCCATACGGGTCGGGCCTACGACCCCCAAGGCGCCAGTAGCAAACCCCGCTACCCCATACCGGGTCAGGATCAGACTGCACATCTCAAGGTCTTCCCAGCGCCCTTCACCGCCAATAAGAACTCGAACATTGCCGACGTCCGGTCCAAGCACGTCAGCAAGAATAGTATCGAGAAAGTTCCGCTCCTCCATAACCCGGACCAGCCCCTGCGTGCCCTCGCCCTCGGAGAACTCAGGTTCCTGCAAGAGAGCGCTCAGGCCATCGCGGTAGACAGAACCAGCCGCACGCTGTTCGCTGTGATTCATAACATCCACAACAAAGCGGGCAATTTCGGCATCAAAAGACAGCATCTCATCAATGAGCGCACGAATTTCGCCCGCCGAGAGTGCAGCACATATCTGATTCAACCGATCACTCGCTTCACTCAGATCGGCCTGCTCCATTGGTTCGGCCAGGTTCAAAATCTGCTGAGTGACAATACCCCCGCGCAGAACCAGCACCAGAAGCACCATACGACCCTGTGTCGAGATGAGCTGCAGATGCTTAAAAGCAGTTTGCACTGCATGCGGCGTTGTAACCAGCGCTGCCCCACGCGATGTGCGCGTCAGAATCGAGGCAGCCAGCGGCATCCACTGATCCAATCCTCGCGGCGCCTGATGAAATTGATGAATGATCGTACGCCGCTCCTGTAGAGGAAGCGACACCTCACCCATCAACCGGCCCACAAAGAAACGGTACCCTTCCGCAGTTGGCACACGGCCCGCAGAGGTATGTGGATGAGTGAGATATCCGAGATCCTCAAGACGGGCGAGCTCATTGCGGATCGTTGCCGTGCTTACATCCAGACCATAACGATCGGCCAGCTGGCGGGAGCTGACAGGCACGGCTTCCCGCACGTACTCGCGCACGACGAGACGCAGAATCGTTTTCTGTCGCGGTGTCAACTCATCCATATTGTCCTTCTTAGCACTCTCGTATCAAGAGTGCTAATTTCACCAGTAAATATTACCACATGCGGAGAAATCTGTCAACCAATTCACGAAATGCAGCACAGAAGACGCCTGGACAGCAGCCTCGCCACTCGTAGGAGAAACCCTCAGCCCCCCAGTGCACCGGGGGGCTGAGAGTGACATTGCAGCACATGTACAGGACAGACCAAAATTCAGTCCTCTTCTACTATCTCGACGGTCCCATCAACGATCTCGTCTGATGCACTCGCTCCGAGCTCTCCTCCCACCTCACCGTTCGAGTTATGATCCTCGTCGACCACACGCCACTCTTGGATCTGGGCGCCGAGAGCGATCAAGTGCTCGCGCACAACATCCGCCGGCGCCAACTCGATGAATGCTTTGATGCCGATAAGCAGGATAGCCAGATCATCCAGTTGGCCAAATCCCAGCAGCACGTCTGGGATTATGTCAACCGGAAAAAGCGCATAGGCAAGTGCTACCGGAGGAATTAGCTTGAGCCACCCCGAGACCCGCTCATCGAACAGAAGTCGCCAGGTCAATCGAATCTGGCGAACTGCATCCTCAATCCAACTCACAATTGCGTTGGTATCACCCGGCTTCATTGGCACCGGGCGACGTTTTTCGCTCATCACACCACTCCTCTTTCGAAAACAAAGCTTACATACCTCGCCGCAAACTGGTCCCGACACATTGCGATACCAACACAGCGAATACGGGATTACGTGTTGCCTGTAACTTGATTATAGCCAGGTATCTAAGTATACGCAAAACACCCCATTCGAGGTGCATGCAGGTAGCCGGACTGCCTTGTCGAACAGCATCGACATGGCGATTGGAAGGCGGGAGAACCTTGTTATAAGAATGCGCTGAGACTATAATACACCCACTATGCGCAGCCTTCAACAGTGCCTCCTGGATTTGGATATAGTTCACCTGCGCTACATTGCTCGCTATTGGGACCTGGATGAGACCGGGCGTCAACGCGAGATGGCGGGCAATCTGGCGCAAGCGATGGCTGTCCCAGAACGTGCGCAGGATGCGTGGGCGGCACTCGCGGCCAAAGAGAAACAGGCGCTGGACACGATACTCGCTGCGAGCGGACGGATACCCTATCGAATCCTGACCCGGGAATGGGGCGAGATCAGGCATATAGGGCCGGGACGGATGGCTCGCGAGAAACCCTGGGAAGAACCCGCCTCAGCAGCTGAGGGCCTGTGGTTCAAGGGGTTCATCTCCAGAGCGTTTGACCAGACTGGCAGCGAGAGCTATGAGGTCGTGTTCGTACCTCCAGAGCTACTTTCACTTCTGCCCGCTCCAGAGAGACAGGCGACAGCCCTCAACTTGTCGCCTGTCCCTCCTCCAGACGTCGTGTTCTCCGCAAGCGACAGCATCCTTGACGACGTGTGTACGATCCTGGCGTACAGCCAGAATACACCGGTGCACGCTGAAGTAGATGGCACGTGGCCTGCCGATCATGAAGCGCGCATGCGAACTCAATTGAGAGACAACTCGGCCGATCGTCTGGCCCTGCTTCAGCACCTCGTGAAGCAGCTTGGCTGGCTACACGCGACCGGCTCCAGACGCGTGCGCCCTGACCCAGCAAAGGTCACGACATGGCTGCAGTCATCAGACCAGAAACAGTATGAGGTAATCGCTGCGGCCTGGCGAGACGACCCAACATGGAATGAGCTGTTCCACATCCGCTCGCTCAAGCCAGAGAACACGAGCGTATGGCGCAACGACCCTCTCGCCGCTCGTCGTGCCATCCTGGGTCACCTTGGACAATGCGATCCAGACACGTGGTACAGAATCAGCGAGTTCATAAACGCTATGAAGCGTGTGGACCCAGATTTCCAGCGCCCCAGCGGCGACTATGATTCCTGGTACCTGCGCGACCTCGCAACTAACACCTATCTTTCCGGATTCGAGAACTGGGACACCGTTGAAGGCAGTCTCATCCAGCATACGATCACCGGCCCGCTGATGTGGCTGGGCCTCAGCGACTTGGGAGCAGAAGTTCCGGACGGCCCTATCTCCGCTTTCCGGATCACGCGCCGGGGCGCCATCATACTGGGACAGCACGTCGAACCAGTCGAGATCAAGGAAGAGCCGGTGATTCTGCGGCCGGATTTCTCCGTGCTTGTTCCAGCATCACAGAGATACAACCGATTCCAGATCGCCCGGGTTTCCGATTGGGTTTCGTCTGGGGAGACATTCACGTATCGCATCACCCCCAGATCGCTGGAGCGCGCCCGGCAGCAGGGCATCGCGATAACCCGGGTACTCGAGTTCCTGCAACAGGTGACGGATGCCCCGGTACCAAGGAGCGTCGAGGCCGCACTGACTCGCTGGGACGCTCGCGGCACAGAGTCTCATATCGATCAAGCCATTCTGCTGACGATGGCGAGCGATGAATTGATGCGCCAGGTTGTCGAATCCCCGTTCAGCCGCGAACTAATCGAGGAGCAGATCAGCCCGACGGTCGCAACAGTCCGTCAGAGGGATTGGCCGCTGTTGGCCATCGCCCTGGGCAAGATGGGTCTGCTGCCAGAGATCAGAGTTGCAGGAGAAACATACGAGGAATAAAAGTCAGTCTCAAGACTGAGCAGCTCGACTGACGGCGTCAAACACCCTGGCCAGGGGAAGGGAGTTCTCACGGGCAACACGCGCGCAATCTTCATACTCCGGAGACACAGCCACCCGTTCACCGGCCAACCATTTCTCCTTGACCTGGATCATTCCCCACGGCGTCTCTACCTGGCGGAACTGGCGCTGGCAGATGAACCGATCAATCTGTGGCGACACACGCACCCCAAGCGTGGAAGTCTCCTGCAGGACAACCTCGGCAATTGCATCCGCCTGATCCGGGTGAGCCAGCGCGGTAAGCATGACACCTGGCCGGTTCTTCTTCATCTGGATCGCGGTGAACCAGACATCCAATGCGCCTGCTGCAAACAGCCTCTCCATCGCATATCCAAGCATCTCGCCGGTCATATCATCCACGTTACACTCGATGGTAACTACCTGGTCCGTTCCCTGGCGTTGCCCTGCCCCTGTCACGCCCTGCCACACACGGAGCATATTCGGCCACGGAAACTCCTTATCACCGAACCCGTATCCCACACCCTGGACACGCATAGCAGGGCGCTCGAAGGTCGCCAACTCGGCGAGCAAGGCCGCAGCTGTAGGTGTCACAATCTCGGTTTCGGCCTGATGCGACCGCGTTGGAGCACCAACCTCAGCGAGCAGAGCCAGTGTGGCTGGCGCGGGCACAGGAATCAGGCCGTGCGCAGTGTTGATCGATCCGCAACCCAGGGGGACCGATGAGGCAAAGACCCGCTCAATGCCCAAAAGCTCCAGGCCCGCGACGAATCCCACGATATCAACCAAACTGTCGACAGCGCTGATCTCGTGAAAGTGCACGTGGTCGATCGACGCTCCGTGAATGCCTGCCTCGACCCGGGCGATACGCTCAAAGACGGCCAGACTGGCCAATTTGACGCGATGCGATAGCGTACTGGCGCCAATCAGCTCGCGCACGTCCGACAGGTGCCGGGCGGGGTGCTCATTCGCGAGATCATGCACGTGAAGCTTGGTGCCGGAGATTCCGTGACGCAGTTGCGACTCGACCGCGAGTTCGTACCCAGTCAAATCCATCTGGCCCAGAGCGGCGCGCAGATCATCAAGGGACAGCCCCAGATCGATCATCGCTCCCAGAAGCATATCCCCACTAGCGCCAGAGAACAGATCAACGAATAAACACGATGTCATCCACAGGACTCCTACTCGCTACGCCGCCTCACAGCAGCCATCCGGTTAGCAATCAAACTCGCCACGGCCCCAGCTCCAATGCCGTTGTCCACATTGACAACACTCAGGCCAGGCGCACATGACTGGAGCATAGAATACAGCGCGGCGACACCTTCGCCACCTACGCCATAGCCCACAGACACCGGCAGCCCCACAACAGGGACACCCACCAGACCGGCTACCACCGAAGGCAGCGCCCCGTCCATCCCGGCGGCAACGATCACGACATCAACATCCCTCTCATCCAACATCTCGTGCAATGGCCCAAACAAACGGTGCAGTCCGGCCACGCCAACATCATAGGCGGTGAACACACTACACCCGGTCTCCCGGCAGAGCAGGGCAGCCTCCTCAGCAATGGGAATGTCCGATGTCCCTGCAGAAAGCACCCCGACCTGCCCGCCCGTGGGCTCGACAGTGAAGCCCGGTGCACGCAGCACAGCCGCTCGGGCGCTGTCTATCCACTCTAACTCAACCGGATCGACAAACTCCTCGCGCAGCTGGGCTTCCAGGTCTGGCCCAACCCGGCTGAGTATAGCTCGGCCGGTACGCTCCAGGAACGCTCGCGCTATCGCCAGTGACTGATCGGGGGTCTTGCGCTTGGCAAGGATCACCTCAGGGATCCCGTTACGTCCCTCGCGATGAAAGTCCGGCACAGCAAACCCGCGCCCGCCTCCGGTCAGGCCCTTAGATTCGTCGCTCAACTTGCTTCCCTCCAACTGATCACCTCGTTCATGCTGCCGCTGCGAAAGCCGTTCAGATCAAGGGTAACATAGCGATACCCCAAAGCCTTCAGCTCATCGACTACCCGTTCACGGATTTCTGGCGCCACCATACGGGCGATGTCTTCCGCCGGCACCTCAATACGGGCCAGGGGAAAATGGTCCCGCACGCGCAATTGGCCCGCACCAAAGAGGCTGCGCAGCGTTTCCTCGGCAGCCTCGACCCGGATCAGGGACTCCTCGGCCAGAGGCGTTCCATATGGCACGCGGGACGCCAGACACGCCATCGATGGCTGGTCCCAAGTCGGCAGCCCCATCTGGCGCGAGAGCTCCCGGACGTCAGCCTTCGAAAACCCCGTCTCCAGGAGCGGCGCCTGTGCGCCCACCTCCTCGGCCGCGCGCATCCCGGGGCGGTAATCCCCAATGTCATCGGAGTTGGCGCCGTGCACCAAAGCAGCGAGCCCCTCGGCTCTGGCGATATCCAGCAGCCGTGTGAAGATAGCGCGCTTGCAATGATAACAGCGGTCCGGACGGTTGGCCTGAATGTCGGGATTGTCGAGCACATCCAACGAAATCAGGCGATGATGCGCACCCAGGCGTTGAGCCAACTCCTGGGCACGCGCGACTTCAGCGCCCGGCACGAGCTGTGAGGACACCGTGAGCGCCAACACCCGCTCAGAGCCCAGCACCTCAAGCGCCACCGCCAGCAGCAGCGTACTGTCGACTCCGCCAGAGAAAGCAATAGCGATGCTATCGAGCGTGACGATGAGCTGACGCAGCGCCAAGACCTTGTCCGAGAATTCCGGTGAATTAGTCATACTGGACCCCACTCGGGCTCACAAGAACAGGCACGATAACTCACGAATCGATAGCGATGACACTGACAAAGGGACGACGCCGGGTCTCTCGGCGGAAGAATCCCGACAGCGCACTCTTGACGGCCTCCTCGACCTCGTAGGCCGGCGTTCCCGAGCTGACCGTGGCTGCGCTGAGCGCCACTTCCTGAGCCTCTTCCAGAAGTTCACTGGCCTCGGGGGCGAAGACAAATCCACGGGTTGTGATCCGCGGCAGCCCAATGGGACGCCCCCTCCGGCGGTTGTAACGAAACGCGACTACCACGAACCCGCCCCGAGCAAGCGCCTCACGGTCGTGCATTACAGAAGGGCCAATCTCACCGACGCTATTGCCATCGACAAAGACGTATCCGCCAGGCACACGATCGCCAATCTCGAGCTGTTCGTCAAAGCTGAGCTGGTAGCCATTCTCGATGACTGCGATATCCTCAGTCGCCAGCCCCAGGCTCTCCGCCAGGCGGCCGTGCTGGCTCAAATGCCGGAGTTCACCGTGAATCGGCACGAAAAACTGCGGCTGCAGCAGATTGATCAGGAGCTTCTGTTCCTCCTGACTCGCGTGTCCCGAGACATGGACGAAGGACAGCGGGTCATAGTAGACGTGAGCGCCACGCTGGATGAGCCGGTTGATCACACGATGGATCATCTCCTCGTTGCCGGGAATGGTGTGTGAGGACAGAAGCACCGTATCATCCGGCTTGATGCTCAGCGAATGGTGCTGGCCCATAGCCAAACGACTCAACACCGCCGTCGGCTCGCCCTGAGTACCGGTCGCCATGATAACGATCCGGCGGTCCGGCATCTTCTCAATCTCACCGAGACTGACCAGCTGACCCTCCGGAATATGCAGATAGCCCAGTTGGCTGGCCATCTTGGTATTCTCGGACATACTGCGGCCAGCAATCGCTATCTTGCGGTCGTGCTGAGCGGCCACATCGACGACCTGCTGGATGCGCGAGATCAGAGAGGCGAATGTCGCAACGATGATGCGCCCGGGTGCGTGGAGCATGACCTGATCAAAGGCATCGTTCAGCTCGGCTTCGGAGGGGGTGATGCCTGGGCGCTCGGAATAGGTGCTGTCCGACAGCAGCACCTTAACGCCCCGGCCGCTGAACTCGGATAGCTTGGCGTAATCGGCCGGCCAGCGGTCGACGGGCGTATGGTCGAACTTGAAATCGCCACTGTGTACGACGAGACCGGCGGGCGTGGTGATGCCCAGTCCGACGGCGTCCGGGATAGAGTGACAGACGTGATACGGCTCCAGAGTGAACGGACCGATCTCCACAACATCTCCCGGCGCATACGTGTGGAGCTCCGTCGAATCTATGAGATGAGACTGCCGGAGCTTGACTTCGATCAAGCCGCGGGTCAGGCGTGTGGCATATACCGGCACGTTGAACTCCGCCAAAAAGTGCGACAGGCCGCCAATGTGATCCTCATGCCCGTGGGTGATAGCGACTGCAAGAATACGATCTTTCTTGTCGCGCAAGTAACCCCAGTCCGGGAGCACATAATCGACGCCCAGCATATCGAACTCAGGGAACATAATCCCGGCGTCGATCACCAGAATATCGCCGTCATACTCAATACACATCATGTTTTTGCCGACTTCCCCCAGGCCTCCCAGGGGGACAATGCGTAATCCGTTCATTCCTCACTCTCCTGATTGGAAAAAAGCACACCGTCGGGCATGGAGCCGCTGGCCTGACGGTGCGAAAGTACAGTGCCGTGAAAAGGGTAAGTGTGTATCATACACAATAGTATGGTATCACGGGGCACAGATACTGTCAAGAATTCAGATTCGCAATCTCGCGCTTTGGCGCAAGTTGAGGTACAATACGTCGCTGCCATTGACACTCACGTAGAAAGAAACCATTCAGTTCTTAGATTGAGATCACTATGCGTATGTTCAGAATAAGCGGCCGCGACAAGGATGCCCTGACAGACTTCCTGCGCGACCTGGTACAAACACCGAGCCCTTCAACAAAAGAGGGCGCCGTCGCCGAGCGTATCATGGCCGAGATGACGCGCCTGGGATACCGGGACGTGCGGCGAGACCGCATCGGGAACGTCATCGGCCGCATCGGACCCGGGCGAGGTCCGATCCTGATGCTCAACGGCCATATGGATACCGTGCAGGTCAGCGCCCCCGAGACGTGGACCTGCTCGCCATACGGTGCGGAGATCAAGAAGGGCCACCTCTACGGACTGGGGGCATGCGACATGAAGAGCGGCCTGGCGGCCATGATTTATGGCGCCAGCATGCTACAGGGCATCGCGTCCAGCCTGCGCGGAGATGTCGTTGTGGCCTGCGTCGTGCAGGAAGAACCCTCAGAGGGACTGGGCTCACGCGTGCTGATCGAAGAGGAGAACGTCAGGCCGGAATGGGTTGTCCTCGCCGAACCATCCAACCTTGAGGTCATCCGCGGCCACCGGGGACGGCTGGAAATGCACCTGATCGCGCACGGCCGCTCGGCACACGCGGCGGCTCCCAGGCTTGGCGAGAACGCGGTCTATACGGCCGCGCGTATCGCATTTGGCCTCGAACTTCTGGCCGACCAGCTGGCCCACGACGACTTTCTGGGCGCCGGGACGCTTGCCGTAACCACAATCTCGTCCCGATCGTGCAGCCGGAACGCGGTCCCCGATCGCTGCGAGATGACCATCGACCGGCGGCTCACGCTTGGAGAAAACGAGGCCAAGGCAATCTCAGAGGTTCAGCGGATTATCGCCCGTGAAGGCAAAGACGCAGAAATTGAGGTCGCTGAATACGTCACGACGAGTTACACTGGCTACGAGTTCCACACCCGGGAATACTACCCCGCCTGGGTCATGCCAGAGGATCATCCGCTGATCGTGGCCACGGCGCAGGCCGCTCGATCGAGATTGAAACGTCGCCCCACCATCACATGCTGGGATTTCTCCACAGAGGGCGTCTACACGGCCGGGGTCGCTCACATCCCCACAGTGGGCTTCGGCCCGGGCGATCCTGCACTGGCGCACGCCGCCGACGAGCACGTCAAGCTGGACGACGTGTACACGGCGGCGGAGGTCTACGCGCAGCTCGCGCGCATCCTGCTGGGAGAGGAATAGCAGACGGTGCCTGTGCCCTCCCCACATCCAGTGGCGATTGCTGTGGGCGGAGCAGAGTAGGGGTTCCCTATGATAGAAATCGCCCCTGAGATTCGCGAAGAACTGGCTCAAAGACGCCCCGTCGTGGCGCTCGAGACCACGCTGGTCACCCACGGATCCGCCTATCCGGCTAATCTGGAGATTGCACGCCGTATGGCTCGGGCCATCGCTGAGGAGGGCGCCAGCGCAGCCACCATCGGCATCGGCGGCGGACGGGCTCGAGTTGGATTGAGTGAGACTGACTTGGCGCGATTGGCGCAGGATGGCAACGCGCGCAAGGTGAGCCGGCGAGACCTGCCGCTGGCCCTGGCGCAGGGCGCGAACGGCGGCACTACCGTGGCGGCGACGAGCATTCTCGCGCACCGCGCCGGCATCGGCGTGTTCGCAACCGGCGGCATCGGCGGCGTACATCGCGGCCATCCAGAGGACATCTCGGCGGATCTGCCCACGCTGGCGACAACCCCCATCGTCGTAGTCTGCGCCGGTGCCAAGGCTATCCTCGATCTGCCGCGCACGTTGGAGTACCTGGAGACGCAGGGCGTTCCGGTGATCGGATATCAAACCGGCGAGTTTCCCGCGTTCTACAGCCGTCACTCGGGACTGCCAGTTGACGCACGCGTCGACTCCCCTGGTGAGGTCGCAGCGATGGTCCAGGCGCGGGCTGCGCTGGGGCTGGACGCTGCCCTGCTGGTGTGCGTCCCCTGCCCTGAGGAGGACGAGCTGCCCGCAGAGACAGTAGAGACCTCAATCGCTGAAGCCGTGAGCGAGGCCAATGCGAAAGGTGTATCAGGCCGCGATGTGACGCCGTTCTTGCTGGCGCGCCTCGTCGAGATGACCGGCGGGCAGTCGCAGCGCGCAAATGAGGCGCTGCTGGTGAACAACGCCCGCGTGGCGGCGCGTATCGCGGCGGCGATCACTGGATTGGAGAGGTAGTCCCCCCGTTCTACCCCCTGTGGATAACAGCTTTGGAAGATGGCCTGCGCGTTCAGCTAGGTGCCAGGCACTTACTCCAGTGTCTTACCTTCGCAAGGACACTCCGGCAAGTGTCTGGCACCTGCACAAAATGGGTTCGTTTCGCAAAATTAGCAAACTCACGCAGGGGCAGATCCGGTGGAGCGCTGTGCCGCTGTCCAGCAGCTGCTTCCCAGTGGCGCGTTTGAGTCCGGTCATACAGGGGGTCTCCTGTGTGCTAGAACTTTTGTTCTATTATACAGGGGGCCGCACAGATAGTCAAGCAAACAAACAGTCCAGTAGGGCAATCACATCTAGCCATCCTGTACCTAACGATCGTCATTCCCGCTTTCGAATCCATAGAATACTGGTGTGCCGACTGGATCCCCGCTTTCGCGAGGATGACAGGGGATGACAGGTTATTGCCGTGTCCTGGTTTCGATACAGCGCGCCGAAGACGGCGCAAGGCGACCATGGTCGCCCGTCAACCCGGCGATGCGACTTCCTGGGTCCACAACCACGACAAGGAACACATACCCGAGTTGTTTCGCCAAGCATCATAAGCGGGCGCGCAGTGACAAGCGTCCCCAACTGCAAATACTCCCGTGCAGCCCAGCCCTAGTAGCGAAAGGCTAACCCATCGCCCGCACTGCGGCGGCAGGCGTCGAGCACGCGCATGACCTCGCGCGTCTCTTCGACCGGCACAAAGGGCGCTTCACCCAGGGCATAATACGCGTAGCACTTCTGATAGTAGTCGATGGCCTCAAAGTCCGACACCGAAACTACCGCTTCCCGCCAGGGGATCACCTCACCGCTCCCATAACGACGCTCCGGCGCGGCCAGCTCCTCGTGGAGTTCGATGGGCCCGAGTTCATCCGGCCGGACATAGCGCACGCGCCAGGCCTGCTGCTCCTCGTCAAACAGAATGCCCCCATACTTCCCCAGCACGTGCCATAGGGGCATGGGCTGAGGCGAGGCCATGTTGATATCCAGGTCGAGGATCATGCCGCTCTCCGTCTCAATCACGGCCTTGACCACATCATCCGCGTCGCCGAGGCCGGCGACGAGACGCAGGGCGCAGGAAACCCGCTCAGCGCGCGAGCCGGAGAGATGCAAGAGCAGGTCGATCAGGTGGGCGCCGAAGTTGTTGAGCATACCACCGCCGTACTTGTTCAGCCCCTGCCAGTCATTGCGGCGACGATACATCGGCCAGGCGCGTTTGATCATAAACAGCGGCCCAATCAGGTCCTGCTGGAGTACGTGTCGCAGTGCGACGACATCGGCCATGGCCCGGTGCGGCTGGTAGATCATCAGCCTGCGACCGTGCGCCTTCATCGCGGCGACCATACGGTCGGCCCCTTCCAGCGTGGGCGCCATCGGCTTGTCGCAGAAGACATCGCAGCCGCGTTCGAAGGCGGCTACTGTCTGATCGACGTGGAAATGCGTGGGCGAGGCGATGACGACCAGATCGAGTGCCTCGGAGTCCAGAAGCTCCGCATAGTCGCGGTAGCCCGCGACACCAAACTCGGCCTGCACCTCATCCAACCGCTCCTGACGGGGATCGACGACGGCGACGAGATCGAAGCCCGCGTGCTGGACCGCCTGGGGAATATGGAATTGCCACCCGATGCGCCCGGCGCCAACCACAGCAATTCGAAGAGTTTTCATCATGAAGTCCTTTCCATTGACCGGCGTGCACCTAAGCGTGTGCGCCTTGGTTTCGATACAGCGCGCCGAAGACGGCGCGTCACTCAACCGGCGGCGCAAGCGGTGTCGGGAATCCATAGAGTGCTAGTGACCAAGACTGGATCCCCGCTTCCTCCCCGCTTTCGCGAGGATGACAGGGGATGACAGGGGTATGCCTGTACACGTTATTTCGCGTACTCCGGCCTATCGCCATGGGCCGCGTGCTGGGGCTCCGGCAGCTCGCCACGCTGGATTTGCGCGTAGGCATCCCGGTGGCGCTGGAAATACTGGGCTGCGGGTTCGAAGCCAAACTCACGCTGGAGCTGGTCGACCGTCAGTGTAGCATCGATTGGCTCGACCAGAAAGACGGCATCGTCCAGGTGCGAGCGTATCTCCACCCGCCCGGGATAGGCCGCCAGAATCCGATCGGGTATACTGAAATTGAAGTCGTAGTGGGCGACGCAATAATCGAGATTGATATCGCGACAGATCACGTTGAGGTTCCGGTCCGTCTCGGCCAGAACCCTGCCGCAGGGATCAATGATCCGCGACCGGTCCGAGCGCACGGCCGAGACGACGTAGGTGCGATGGTGGGCCGCATAGACCTGAAGAGGAAACCCGCCGTTGTACGCTGAGGGCCAAAAGATCATCCTCGCGCCCTGCCGGGACAGCTCCGCCCAAGTCTCTGGAAAACCCGCATCAAAGCAAATCTGGATGCCGATCCGGCCGAAATCCAGATCGAAGACCGGAACCTCACGGGCCGGCGTGATTCCGTCCTCAAAGACGGTGTAGTCCGCCGCCGTGGTGACCGGATGGATCTTGTCGTAGATGCCGAGGATGTCGCCAGATCGATCGACGACGACGGCGGAGTTCCAGCAGGCGCCATCCCGCCGGGTGACGATGGGGCAGATGATGTAACAACCGTGTTCTCGCGCCTTCCTGGCGATGATCTCGACCGTTGGCCCCGGCAGCGGTTCCGCGAGTTCCGCGATGGACTCGACGATGGGAACCGAGTGCGTGGTAAACGTCTCCGGCAGACAGACGAGATCGGGCTGCTGGCGGAGCGCCAGATCGAGGAGGGACAAAACGTGCTCGCGGTTCTTCTCGATCGAAGGGTAGGTGCATCCTGCCTGACAGATGGTGACAATGCGCGCTCTGGTGGGCATTTGACTGCTCCTTAAGTGTATTTTGGTGGATGTGTCCAGGGCTATTGTACAAGGGATTCCCGAGTGCGCCAGGGGGGAGGGCACCTGCTGCGCCGCATCGCACCCAATTCCTCGCACGGATCTGTGCCTCTTACTGAATCGTCTTCGCCTTTTCGAGCCATCTGAAAGCTTCTTCGATCTTGCCCTGACGCCTCAAAATCAACGCCTTGCTCAAGTACGCGCGGGGATCTTGAGGGTTGAGCTCGATCGCTCGACTGGCATCATCCCAGGCGCCGGCGTAGTCCTGGATTGCCAGACGAACAGCAGCACGATTCTGATATGACGTGAAGTCACCTGGGCAGAGCTCGATTGCTCGGTCAGCGTCCGACAGCGCGCCAGCAAAGTCCTGAGTTTCCAAACGGACGATTGCTCGATTCGAATACGCTCTGTAGTCATCGGGACATAGATCGATGGCACGATTGGCGTCCGACAACGCACCTGCGATATCCTTCTTCAGTAGTCGGAGTACAGCCCGAGTGATATGGGCATCACCGTTCACCGGGTCAAGCTCGATTGCCCTATTCACATCCTCATAAGCCTCGCGATAGATACCGAGTTCAAACTTGACTCCACCACGGCTTGAGTATGCCAGCGCATACTCTCGATCGAGCTGAATCGCTTGGTCGAAATCTTGCAGTGCATCTCGATGCTTACCCAATCGATACAAGGAGATTCCGCGGTTACGAAACACTGTCGCAGTTTCCATTCCCAACCGAATGGCACAAGTGTAGTCGGCAACAGCTCGAATGTGCTCACCAAGTTCAGTTAGAGTCATCCCACGTGTTTCGTAGAGGTCCGCGGTTTCAGCATCGATAGCAATCGCACAATTGAGATCTGCTAGAGCATCCCACAGCTCTCCAAGTCGGCGATATACTAAAGCACGGTAGTAGTAAGCCATGGAGTTATCTGGCGCCAACGAGACTGCAAGATTGTAGTCTTCGAGTGCCCGGCCCAGATCATCCAACCTGGAGTGACAGAATCCTCGTATCAAATACGCCAGTGCGGAATGACGATCCAATCTGATAGCCTGCTCGCAATCCGAGATTGCCTGACCATAGTGTCCTATGGCCGAATAACAGATTGCTCTGTTCGTGTATACAGACGGGGCACGCATTCCCAGACCTACAGCCGAATCAAAGTCAGCAATCGCCTCTTCAAACTGGAATACAGCAGAACGTGCCGTCCCCCTGTTGTTGTAAGCTGGCGCATAAGAAGGTGCAAGATCAATAGCATGAGTATAGTCATCGATAGCCTGCTCGATCTGGCCAAGTCTTGAGTAAGCCAAAGCTCGATTGTAGTACACCATTGGCTGGTGTGGCTCAAGTTTCGCAGCCTGATCCAGGTCTCGCACCGCCAGATCTGATCGTCCAGTCGCATTGTAGACCACTGCCCGGTTGCTGTACGCAAGCGCATCAGCAGGATCAAGCTCTATGCCCCTGCTGAAATCTTTGATAGCCAGATTATGCTCCCCAATCTGCTCAAAGACGGTGCCTCGGTTGACATAACCCCAAGCTACATCGGACTGTATCTCAAACAACCGTCCATAGTCAGCGAGGGCATCATCATAGCGGGCAAGCTGTGCGTAGGACAGAGCACGGTTGTAATAGGAATAGGGAACCTGAGGGTCTA
>Ga0180436_10003000_pt1 | contig 15668 bp, 13 predicted proteins | sample SS_ome_2_FD_132434 | JGI IMG/M metagenome (GOLD analysis project Ga0180436, IMG submission 132434) | Hypersaline lake sediment archaeal communities from the Salton Sea, California, USA - SS_3_S_2 metaG | ecosystem: Environmental > Aquatic > Non-marine Saline and Alkaline > Hypersaline >...
AACGCCCCGGAATGGGAACGAGTCTATCGTGCCGGTGCGCGCCCGCCACGGATTGTCTGGTCCTTGTTCCGTGGTGATGGGAGCAAAGAACCCGACAGCAGTTTCTGTGACAAATTAATAGCTCCTGACACAGTCCTGGTCCTGTCTCATGACGTGATTGCCCGCTGCAGCACTCAACCTGTCGACGAGACATTCATGTCGTTGGATAACAGCACCGCTGAGCAGGCGCGTACGAATTCATCTTTGGTTGACCTCGATGGAAGAGTCGAGGCCGACAGGCTGCAGCGGGAATATATTGCCTGGCTCTCGAGGGAGTGGGCGATTTTGCTGGAGAACTTTGCTAGAAGAAGCGCCGGGGTGCTCCCGGCAAGAACCCTTGATTGATGCTTTAAGACAGAAGGTTACAGATGTCAGAGAAGACCGGGGCAGATTGATTCTTCCCCCGGTTTACCAATCAACACAACAGGGAGGAACGAACATGTTCACGAAATCTTCAAGGAAACGGAAGCTCACCTGGGTCGGCCTCACGCTCGGGCTGTGGGGCTGCCTTGCAGCGCCGGCCCTCGGGGCCGAGCCGGGTGCGCCGGGCGCCACCACGACCATCGACGGTACGCAGCTGCCACCGCCGCCGGCCAAGTTCGGCGGGGTGATCGAACACCAGGCACTGAAGTCGACCCCCGCGTGGCCAGCCCGCGTGGTGCCGCCGGAGGGCGCGCCCAACGTCCTCCTGATCATCCTCGACGATGCCGGTTTTGGTATCCCGAGCACCTTCGGCGGCGTCATCCCGACGCCCGCGATGACCAGGTTGGCAGATACCGGACTGAGCTACACCAATATCCACTCCACCGCGCTATGCTCGCCGACCCGGGCCGCCCTGATCACTGGTCGGAACCACCACTCGGTCGGCTTCGGAGTCATCTCCGAGCAGTCCACCGGGTACCCAGGATACAACAGCGTCATCCCCAAGAGTAAGGCGACCATCGGCCGCATACTGCGCGACAACGGCTACGCGACGTCCTGGTTTGGCAAGGACCACAACGTACCCGCCTTCGCCGCCAGCCAGGCGGGGCCGTTCGACAAGTGGCCCATCGGCCTGGGCTTCGAGTACTTCTACGGCTTCGTCGGCGGCGATGCCAACCAGTGGGAACCGAACCTTTTCCGCAACACCACCCAGATCTATCCCTTCGAGGGCAAGGAGCCGGGCAGCTGGAACCTGATCACCGCCATGGCCGACGATGCCATCGCGCATATCAACCGCCTCAATCAGGTCAGCCCCGACAAGCCGTTCTTCGTCAAGTATGCTCCCGGTGCAACCCATGCACCCCACCACCCGACCAAGGAGTGGGTCGACAAGATCCACGACATGAAGCTCTTCGACGAGGGTTACGAAAAGCTGCGCGAAACCATCTTCGCCAACCAGAAGAAGATGGGCCTGGTCCCCGAGGACGCGACGCTGGCGCCCTGGCCGGCAGAGAAGATCAAGCCCTGGGATCAGCTCTCGGATAATGAGAAGAAGCTGTTCATCAAGCAGGTCGAAGTCTTCGCCGCCTATGCCGCCTATACCGATTACGAGATCGGCCGCGTGATCCAGGCGGTCGAGGACATGGGCAAGCTCGATAACACGATGATCATCTACATCAACGGCGACAACGGCACCTCGGCCGAGGGCGGCCCGCTGGGCACCCCCAACGAGGTCGCCTGGTTCAACGGCGTCTCCGAGATGCCCGCCGAGACACAGCTGAAATGGTATGACGTATGGGGCACCGAGCAGACCTACAACCACATGTCGGCAGGCTGGGCCTGGGCCCTCGACACGCCCTTCGACTACTTCAAGCAGAACGCCAACCGTCTTGGGGGCATTCGCCAGAACATGACCGTTTCGTGGCCTGCCCGAATCAAGGATGCCGGCGGGCGGCGCGACCAGTTCATGCACGTGATCGACGTCGTGCCGACCATCCTCGAAGTTGCCGGCATCGAGGCGCCTGAAATGGTCGACGGCATCGTGCAGCACCCGATCGAGGGAACGAGTTTCGCCTACACCTTTGACAAGGCGAATGCCGACGCACCGAGCCGCCATAGGACCCAGTATTTTGAAATGATGGGCCAGTGGGCGCTCTATCACGAGGGCTGGTTGCTGAGTACCGAGGTCAACCGCTTCCCCTGGGAGACCCCGGGCACGCCGAACCCCGACCCGCTGAACAACCAGGTGCTGCAGCTCTATGACCTCACCACGGACATGAACCAGAGGAACGACGTCGCCAAGGATCATCCCGAGAAGGTCAGGGAGATGAAGGCGATCTTCATCGAGGAGGCCGAGAAGTACCAGGTCTTCCCGTTGGACGCCTCGGTGACGAGCCGTCTCGCCAAGCCACGCCCCAGCATTACCGCCGGCCGCACCGAGTTCGTCTATACCCAACCGATGATCGGGGTTCCCCAGGGTGACTCGCCGAGCATCCTCAACTCTTCCTACACCTTTACCGCCGAGATTGAGGTTCCCAAAGACGGCGCCGAGGGCACGATCGTGGCCTCGGGTGGCCGCTTTGCCGGCTACGCCTTCTATCTGCTCGACAGCAAGCCGACCTTCGTGTGGAACATGGTCAACCTCGAACGCATCAAGTGGCAGGGGCCGGCTCTCAGCCCGGGCAAGCACACCGTCGTCTTCGACTTCGTCTACGACGGTCTCGGCGCCGAGACGCTGGCCTATGGCAGCGCGAGCGGCATCGGTCGCCCCGGAACCGGAACCCTCAAGGTGAACGGCAAGATCGTCGAAACGAAGAAGATGGAGAAGACTCTCCCGGTGATCCTGCAGTGGGACGAGAGCTTTGACATCGGCTCCGACACGCTGACCCCGGTCAACGAAGCCGATTACTCGGCGCCTTTCGAGTTGACCGCGAAGCTCGACAAGCTGACCCTGGTCATCGACAGGCCCGAGCTCAGCAAGGAGGACATCGCTAAGCTTAAGCAGGCGCAGCGCAATAACAGGATGAGCGAGTAACTATGTAAAAGAAGCCGGAAGACTGCCAGTCAGCGGGATGGTGATCACGCAGAGGTTTTGATCAGTATTGTTCAATGAATGCGTGCAGGATCTGAAATGCAATTCATGACTGGCGGTCTTACCGGCACTCACCTCACTATCGAATATAAAAGGAGCGTATATCATGATGAGAAAAGGCCTTATTACCCTTGTACTTATTGCGGCCATTTCGCTGTTTGTCTCCGGAGCGTATGGTTCTGAACAAGTCGAAGCAGAGAACCTCGTCGATAATGCGACCACCGTTGTGAAAGGGTTCGCATCAGATCCCGATCTCCATTGGTTCAGAGATCAGGTTAAAAAAGCCAAGGCCGTGCTGGTCATTCCCCAAAGCATCAAGGGGGCCTTTTTTGTCGGCGGCTCAGGAGGTTCCGGAGCACTCGTCGCGCATGATGCAGCCACCGGCACCTGGGGGTATCCGGCGTTTTACACGATCGGTTCTGTTTCATTCGGTCTTCAGTTTGGCGGTGAAGCATCCGAGGTGGTTTTAGTCATTATGACCGAGCGTGGTATGGAAAAGCTGCTGACAAGTTCGTTTAAGCTTGGCGCAGACCTGACCCTTGCTGCGGGTCCGGTGGGCGGCGGTGCCGCAGCTCAGACAGCGGATGTGCTGTCCTATGCCCGCTCAAAGGGGGCCTTCGCTGGTGTTGCTCTTGACGGGGCTGTCGTGAAGACGAAAGACAAGTTCAATGAGGCATACTATGGAAAATCAGTAAGCCCCACAGACATTCTGATCAGGAAGAGTGTTTCGAACCCTCACGCTGACGGCCTGCGTAAAGAAATCGCGACGGTGACCGGCAAATAACATACCATCGATGCACCCGTTCGTCGGGCAGATGCAAGCGTACGCCCGTGCGATCTGAATATAGTCTTAAACAAAACAATGTCACACAATAATAACGCCTTTGAAATGGAGAAAATGACATGAAGTATCAAATTGTTTTCGCCTTGACTGCCCTTTCTGTGTTTGTCCTCCCAGCGGTCAACACCCCCCTCGGAACCGTGGCCGGCATTGCCGAAGCCGGCCCTCTGGCCAAGCGCCTGGAATCAAAAAATAAGCAGTCCCAGCATGCAGAGGCAGGCATGCACGGCGGTGATTCCGAGGCACGGGAAAAATGCATCGAAATGCTGCATAAAGGTGACCACGAGGGAGCTCAAAACTGCATTGCACAACTGCAGGGAGGTGGTTCTGATGGAGAACAGACTGCCGCACCCAAGGAGCAACCGGCAACGCAATCAACGCAATCTTCGAACGTATCATCACCTGCAGCGGTCCAGGATGCTGCTTCCGGAACGCAGGACGCACTCCACAGTGCCCGAGAAAAGTGCGCGGAGATGCTGCGAAACGGCAACAGATCCGGAGCAAGAGAGTGCATCCGGAAACTGCAGAAATAAGAGGAAAGTCCACGGTCTCGTTGCGTCGGGAAATGCTACCGGGCCTCACTCGAATTTCGGATTCGTCTTCAACTTTTTCAGAGGAAACGGGAGAATGAGAAGAATTGCCGAATGCTCAACCATACTATTGTCGCTCATTCTGTTTTTCAGCATGGCGTCTTCCTGCTTTGCAAAACCGGATGCCTCGATGAAATACTCGGTTATCAGGAAGGAAAACCCGGACTCCGGTAAAGAACGGTTGATTCTGCCCTATGCGTTTCCGTCCGATTCGATGGGGACCACCTTCGGGGCCGGCGGTTTTATAAAAGGGTATCATCAGGATCAGCTGCTGCTCGCCGGCACGGTTTTCGGCAGCGCTGACGACGCCTACGGTTTTCTTGGCGGCCTCTGGGACTATCGTCTGCCGTTTACGGACAGGCTCTATTTCTCGGTATTGGGCTCCATGGCACATTATCCGCGGCAGAGGGCCTATACGGAGGCACCGAGAAGACCGTCCGGAGTGAGTCCCCCGCAGGCCGGTACCAATGATTCCGACAAGGACAACTATGTTCAGGATGAAGGGGACGACAACTGGTTTGATCTCAAGCTCGAATACGTATTGCCGATCGGCAGCGGCAGGCAGTCGTCCATGGCGGAGTACCGCCTCGAGAACGGAATCCTCACATCCGGCGCGAGCGGGGGGGAGCGGCGGAATCCTCTGGATTCAGGTGTCTCCGTGCTGTTGTTTGGGCAGAAATACCGCTATCAGAGTTACGAAACCGAAACGCTGACGGATCAAATATCGAGGGAACCGATGATGACGAGGTGGTAAGTTTCAGCCATGATTAAACAGCGTTGTTCGGAACCGCCCATGCGACATATTTTTTCACTGGAATCAAGGACATGGACGGCAGTATGCAACTCATGTGCTGGGGATCGGGGTTGGTTTCGGGCAATCTCCACTGCATCGCGGTGGCAGACGGTTTTTGAAACCTGTTATCGCTGGCAGGTCACAAAAGAGCTGGTTCTCACACCAGACCTGCAGCTTGTTTTCGGTGATGATCAGGCAGGGAACAGCAAAACCCGTGTTGTTGGAGGCATACGTTTTGGCCTTGTTTTTTAAGAAGAAGCAATCCTCGTGTTGCAAACGTCATTTAAATTTTAGGAGAGACAGCGTAGAGACAATGTTTTGTCACTTTACAATTGTCTGCATCCTAGCCTGTACTGTGATTTCAGGATGCGCCGCCAGGCAGCCCTACAGTGGGCTTGACAGGCCTGCAGTCACTGAAGACTCTCTTGCTGCCAATTTACGCATAATTCAGACCATCACGCCGCACTTGAAAGAGCTGGACGCAGCGTTCGATAATCTTCCGCATCCAAGCGATCAAAGCCGCGACTATTTTACAGCCCAGGAAGTCGCTGAGATTGAAGGACTCCTGTTCCGTTTTCTGGCGAACCAGACCACACTCTGGGATATCGTTCATTCATACGGCGGGCTTGATGCGGATTTTCCCGCTGATGAGCGTGACACCAAAGCCCATGTACTTTCAATGTACGCGACGTTGCTGATGGCAAGTCATACCGCATTCATCGTTACACGGTTTGCTGACGACCCGCTTACGATCGCACAATTGAACGAAAAGTACTACCGCGCCGAGATACCGTTTGGAAGCTACGACCGTATGCGGGAGAATGCAACACTGCCGGACCTGCTGGCCGCCGCAGGCAGAATCAAAACGCTGTACGCCAGGGAAATGGCGAACCCCCGCTCGGCGCTGGCCGCCCTGGCGGACAGCGATGCCGAATACGCCGATCTCATAGCAGGAATTCCCCCCTTGCAGAACGTGACTGAAACCCGTCTGCAGCAGGTTGCCCAGATATTTCCATCGCATGCAGATACCGAAAAAATGACCAGAAAAGATGCGGGGCTGCAGCATACGACACTGTATACGATACGGGCGTTCCTGTTTAAGGAAGTCAGCCGCCTCAAATATCCGGGCGCGCACGTTGTTGTCTTTACCGATGCCCAGAAGCAAAAGATTTTCAGCCTGCTGGAGCCCGGGGACCTGATTCTCACCTATACTGCCGGGTACATGAGCGACATCTTCATACCCGGCGCGTTTAAACATGGCATCACGTATGTCGGTACACCGGAGGATCGAGAATCTCTCGGCCTTTCTGCAGACGTATTGCCGCCCCACGAACGATTTAATGGAGAGGAACTGACTGAAAATCTGCAGCTATCGTCCCGGCCCGACGGCAGACCGGCAAATATGATCGAGGCCGTGGCCGAAGGTGTCATTTTCAACGACCTTGAATACATCATGGATACGCATATTAACCGTATGGTGGTACTTCGCCCGCGATTGAGCGATATGGAGCGGGCAGCGTTTCTGGTCGAAGTGTTTTCTTACCTTGGAGACGGGTACGACTTTCGCTTTGATTTTGCCGATGCATCGATGCAGGTATGCACGGAGGTCATTTACCGCGCGATCAACGGCAAGAAAGGAATCGATTTTGTGCTGACGGAGCGGGGAGGTCATGAAACCCTGAGCGCCGATGATATCGCAAACTATCACCTCAAGTCAGAGGCGTTCGACTTTGTGCTCCTTGTTGAAACCGACCCTGCCAGCAACACTAATGAGGCACTGCTTTTTGTTGGGCCTGGGGGTGAACTGCGGTTTAAAAACCTTATGGATTCTCTATGATATCAATGAATAAGGGGAACTATCCGAACATTCAGGTGCGATGTCGGGCACTATCGGGATTGTGCAGCTAAAATTATATGAGCGGAGGAATACTGCAGTGCGAATACACGATCAATTTTTACCGTATGTGCTGGTTTTGTTCATTGTCGTATCAAGCCAGGGATGTGTCAAAAACAGGCTCACGTCTTCATGGGTCGACCAATCCTTCAAGGGGCCGATTAAAGGCACAATTCTCGTTATCGGTATTTTTGAGGACCCCATCACCCACAAGATTTTCGAGGACAGCTTCGTTGCAAGCCTGGTCAAAGCGGGAGCCGATGCAGTCCCCAGTTATCCATATGGACAGGAATACGCGAGGCACAGCAAAGAATGGCTGCAGGCGGCAGTGGAAAAGTCAGGGGCCTCATTTGTTTTGTTCTCGCATTTAAGCAGTGAGAAAAAACATGTGGATACGGTCGCCCCCCACGGGCTTATCCTGGGAGGGGGGACGGTCGGCAACAGCCTCGAAGGATATCAATCATACGTCGTGGAGGTCACCCTGGAACAGGGCTATACGCTGACCAGGACCGATGATTTTATCGATGTCACCCTGTTTGATTGTCAGACAGAGAAACCAGTCTGGTCCTCCAGCTCCAAAAGCGTTGATCTAAACCATTTCCTGCGCGCGGATGATGAGCAGCTGGACAATCTATATATCAAGGATATGCAACTCCACCATCTATTGTGATTGAACAGGCAAAGGGGGAAGCAATGAACTTCCGCACCAGTGATCAGAGTGTATCTGCAGCAGTCTGTTAATATATCGCTTTCGATGATTCCAGCCAATGGTGTCGAGCCGGCTGCAGACCTTTCTCCGGGACAGAGTCTGGGCAATGCGCTGGGACTCGGGACGCTCACCAACCTCTGGGATATCGGTGGCTATAAGACTGAAAACGGGCCTGCGGTGGTGCGAGGACTGCTGCTTGAGTACCCTTATGACAGGATCCATTTGCCCATACGACAAAACTCCAACACGAGAGGTGCATTTTGAAACATGAAATACACGTCCCATCACTTGCAATGATTGTATTGCTCATCTCCTCCCTTCTGCTCACTGGATGCGTGTCCGTTAAGAAGAAATTTCTGGATAATGTCAAAGCGCAGGGGATAAAGCCCCTTACCGCTCCTGAAATCAGCAAACTCGTGTCGGGCGCAACGATGAAAAGCTCGAGCGGAGCCGGTGAGTACCGCGGCTATTATTCGGCGGACGGGGAGATAGAGGTTGATATGTATTGGCAACGAGGGGAAACCAATGGCAGGGGTAAGTGGAAAACTACAGAAGATGGATTGTTCTGCGAACATTTTGGCATAATGGTTAACGAAGAGCGCTGCTATTCCGTTTATCCGGGAAAGACAAAGGGAGATTACACCCTGGTCCAGGTGTCGGGCCCATTTTCCGAATATCTTCCCGATGGAATGGTGCAGAGCTATGTGACACCGGGACGGTAGTATAGAGTTGAGGCGGCGATGAACAGAATCAAACACGTCGCAATGGTGCTTGTGGCAGTTGGTGGCACGCTTTTGATTCTGGCCACGGCAGCACGGTTTCTCATACCTCACCTGCTTAACAATAGTAATCTGGGGAACCATGTGCGCCGGGAAATCTCTGCACTTGTCGAAGGTGATTTTCAATTTGATCGTTTCGATTTCGCAGTCTTTCCCTCTCCTCATGCGGTACTCATTAATCCCCAACTGAGCATACCCGATCGATTTTCAGCGTCAGTGGAGGCGATTGAACTGTATCCGGACGTCATCTCGTCGCTCACCGGACATATCACCGTAAACAGCGTCGCAATAAAGCGGCCGGAAGCTACTGTCTGGATCTCCCCCAAATACGATGAAGCCCAAAGGGCTCACCTGCAATTCGGCAGCAGCAAATTACCCGGCTCGCTGGTGAAGACGCTGTCCCGGCTGCCGGTCATCAAACATGGGACTGTTTCACAGGGCCGCATTACACTTATCCACAATCGAACAGCCGCCGCCACTTTCGAGAACCTTGATGCGGAACTGCAGAACATGGCTGATGCGATCACCATCGACGCAGCAGCTGCATCGAAGCTGGTCAAGAAGATCACATTGAAAGCCGACATCCATCCCGGCAAGGGGGAAGGCGGCGCCAATCTGGATATCGGGGGCCTTGATCTCGGGGCCGTCACCGCTGTGTTCTCACCTGATTTATCAGCAAAGGTTGAAGATGGAACGGCCGATATCAGCATTGCCCTTGCCGTTCATGGGGGCGGTGACGCGGTCCTCGATTTCAATGGCTCCATACCACACGTCCGTCTTTCAGAGTCGGGTCAGGCGGTAGATCTGGACACGCTGAAACTAAGCGGTACGGCAGAACTGAAACCATCGGTTGCAGTCATCACCGTTGCTGAGTTTCATCTCGGCAGTCCGGCGATTCACGTATGCGGCAATGCCGCATTTTCAGATAGTGATCCCCAAATACGGTTTGACCTTAAAGGTCAGGGCATTGACGTCAGCTCAACCCGTGCAGCGGCCCTGGCGGTGGCGGGATCTGGCCCGGCTGCCAGAACCGTTTTTGAAATTCTGAAAGAAGGCACGATCGAGGAACTCACCGTATCCGGCCAGGCTGATGATCCCCGTGGTCTGGCAGATCTTGATAATCTCGTTCTGCACGGCAGCCTCGTAAACGGGAACGTGTTTATTCCCGGCGCCGGTTTGGAACTGGCCGATGTGTCCGGCACCGTGAACCTTTCAAAAGGGATCCTGTCGGGTCAGGGTATTGCGGCCCGATGGCAGCAATCGAGGCTGCGTCAGGGGAGATTTGAAATCGACCTGACAAAAGATCAGCTTCTTTTAAGCGTGGACACCAAAACCGATATCCAGGCCGCAGATGTACCGAAAATTCTGACAAAATTTATCACGGACAAAAGTTTTTCCGGGGAACTGGAGCGTATCGATGATATCACCGGCAGTGCGACAGGAACTTTGTCCCTTGCCGGCGAACTTGACCGGCTGGACATCGCCGCTTCAGCAGTCGGCATCAATGTCAGTGTACGCCACCGCGGCCTGCCGTTTCAGCTGAACATAACTGACGGCGGTATCAGTTACGATAGCAGCCGGCTGCATATAGAGCGCCTTTCCGGCTCTATGGGGACATCTGTCTTTACCGGGTTGTCCGGCAACATCAATCTTGGAAAGGCAAAGGCTTTTGCCGTCACCTCCGGAACTTCGCATATCGTCTTAAAAGATATGCTTCCCTGGCTCTCTTCTTTCAGACCGATAAGCGGAATCACTCAATACTACGGTGGTGGAAAGGGGATGCTGCACCTGACGGAGATCCAGGCAAACGGGTCGTCTGCAGATCTCGACCACGTTCACTTTAAGCTCGCGGGCGAACTCCAGGATCTCACCGTCCAGAATCTTCCAGCACAGCCCGGCCCCCTGGTTATCGCCTCGATGAACGTAGCCGCCGACCCGCAGACGCTGGTATTTACCGATGTCCAGGCACACATGCTGGACGGCTCCGTGAATGTATCCGGGACGTATCCCGACTATATGGAAAAACATCCACAGGAGATCAGCGTGAGTTTTGCCGGTCACGCCGGCCCCCGACTCGTCGGCTGGATTACCGAACTCGGCAGCCTGCCTCCCTGGTTGAAGCTTCGGCCGTTGAGGTTCAGGGAATCACAACTCTCCTACGCATTCCAGGGAGGACACAAGGTGAGCGCCGACCTCGCGCTGCAGGAAGGCCTCGAACTGATCACCGAGTTCAGCCTCGCCAAGGGCAACCTGGACGTGGATTCCCTGAAGGTGCAGGATAATCTTTCAAAAGTGTCTTTGACTGCTCGAAAAAAGGGGACGCATCTGGATGTTTCCTACGATGGTACCCTCCACGAATCCACCCTAGACAGCGTAATTCATCTTCCCATGCTGCAGGGCGGTTCGATTGACGGGAAAGCAAAAGCGTCTCTCAACGTTGAAGCCATTGCTGATTTCAGTTTTCAGGGGGAGCTGAGCGGGAAGCAGATATCCGTACTTACGGTTCCCGAAAAAACATTGATGCTCAAGAAAATATCCGTGAACGGGGTCCCGGGCCATCTCAATATTACCTCTGCAGATCTAAGCTGGGATGGTGCCGCCGCATCCGTGACCGGGAAAATATGGCCGGGAGCAGGTACTTTACCGAAGTTCGCCCTGGATGTCGGCGCTGATACCATCGATATGGATTTGCTGATGAAAAGCATCGCCGGCCGAAAGCATGGACAGGAAACCACGCAAGAGCAGCAATCAATGGCGTCCCAACTCGAAGGCGACGTGCACGTGAAAGTGAACAGATTCATCGTGCGTGGTTACTTAATGCAACCGCTAGAGGCGGATGTACGCTTTCGCGAAGACACCGTCGATGCAACCCTGGATAAAGCGGTTCTCTGCGACATACCGGGAGCGGGAACGGTCACCCTGACCGGGAAGCAGCTCAGCTTTCTTGTAAGGCCAAACGTACAGGCACAAGAATTGAGCAGTATCCTGGAGTGCCTGTTTGATAAGCAGTTCAAGGCCGACGGGACACTTGATGTGACGGGATCTTTATCCGGTCACGGCTCGCTGAAAGAGTTGGCCCGGTCAACGACTGGTCAGGCCGAGATACGCGTATCTGATGGACACATCTACCATGACCTTATAATACTCAATCTGCTGAAGTTCCTTAATTTTTCACAGATTCTGACCGGCCGGGTAAGTGCAGAAAACATGATGGAGAAAGGTGTGGGTTTCGACCGTTTCGAGGCACAGGTCAGGCTTCAGAACGGCATTCTGATCTACGATAAATTTGTTCTGGATGGGGATGAGTTTAAATTAGGTGGCTCCGGGAGGATGGATCTCCTCACAAAGCGCCTGAATTTTACCCTTCTGGTCGCACCACTGAAAGCCTCAAGCAACATGCTGGCGCATATACCCCTGATTGGTGAAATTTTTGAAACGATAGACACCATACCACTCCAGGTAGGAGGACCTTTCAAAGATATCCATATCATACCGCTGGCACCTTCAGCCGTTGAAAAAGAACTGGGCCATGTCATGAGTGAGACTCTTGGAATTCCACTCAAGCTGGTTCATTTGGATGTGTTCAGAGAAAAGGGAGACAAAGGTGAAATGTGAAAAAACATGAGAAATCGACGGCATGCATTACAGCTGAGGACATATTTGCACGATACCCGTGTTGAACAACATGACATATAGAGGAGAGACCATGCGATTTTTTATCAGTGCGACAGCGCTTTTACTGGTCATCTTGAATGGCTGCGCAAAGCCCAAACCGCAGCCCCCGGCCTATCAGTTTCAACCGCCAGCACGCCAACTCAATTACGTGAATGATGTCGAGCCGGTCCTGAACAAAAGATGCGTGGTTTGTCACTCCTGTTACAACTCTCCGTGCCAGCTTAAACTGAGTTCCTGGGATGGGGTGGACCGAGGGGCCAGCAAAGAGCAGATCTACAATGCAGGGCGCCTGAAGACCATGGATCCGAGCCGCCTGCTGGTTGATGCGCACTCAACCGAAGAGTGGCGTGGTAAGGGTTTTTTCGGGGTATCATCGGTTGAAGGGGAGGACTACACCGATTCGCTGCTGTTCATGATGCTCGATCACAAACGGATCTCTCCCGAGGTTAGTGGTGAATATTTTTCAGAATCGAGCGATCTGACCTGTGCAGAGAATAAAAATGAGCTCACGACGTTTCTGAAGAAACATCCTAATCGCGGCATGCCCTTTGGTTTTCCACCCTTGAAGCAGGAGGAGTTCAATACTGTCGCCGGGTGGCTCATGCAGGGCGCGCACGGTCCATCACCGGAGCAGCAGGCCGCCATGGTCTCGATTCCCGCCGCGGACAGCCGGATGGTTGACAAGTGGGAAGCGTTTCTGAACAATCCAGACCCCAAGCACCGTGTCACTTCACGGTATCTTTACGAGCACCTGTTTCTGGCCCATATCACCTTTGAAACCGGCAGCAGCGAGTTCTACGAACTGGTACGATCGAAAGCCGGCCCCGGGGAGGAGATCGATATCATTGCCACCGTGCGTCCCTACGACGACCCCGGGACAGAAAATTTCTCCTATCGGTTTCGTAAAATTTATTCAACCATCGTCTACAAGACCCATATGGTCTTTCCGATGGGTGACGAGCAATACCAGCGCACTCAGGAACTGTTCATCAAGCAGGAATGGAGCAGGGGGCCGCGCCTTGTCGGTTATAACGCACCGACAAACGCTAACCCGTTTATAACCTTCGAGCAGATCCCCGCCCAGTCACGCTATCAGTGGTTGCTCGACAATGCCCACTATATCATCATGACCTTTATCCGCGGACCGGTGTGCAAAGGGCAGGTCGCTCTCAACGTGATAGAAGATCACTTCTGGGTTATGTTCGTCGATCCCGACCATGATCTGAGTGTACAATATCCGGGATTTCTGAAACTGCATTACGAGGACCTGAGAATGCCGGGAGAGAAGGGCAGCGATTATGGAATTGTTGCGTCACTTCTCGAAGACGATCATTATCAGCGGGCTATCAATTTCTACCAGGCTCGACAGGAGTTTTACAGTGCCCTGTACCCGGATGGGCTGGGCCTGCAGACCATATGGAAGGGAGATCTGCCGGATGATGACCCGGTACTTACGGTGTTCAGACATTTTGACAGTGCGTCGGTGCACCGCGGCGTGCTTGGGGATCTGCCCAAAACGGCCTGGGTAGTCGATTACCCACTTTTAGAACGCATTTACTACGCTCTTGTAGCTGGTTTTGATATCTACGGCACTGCGGGCCACCAGCTTTCAACCCGCATCTATATGGATGCACTGCGCATAGAAGGTGAAAGCTATTTTCTCGACTACCTGCCACAGAAGAGCAGACAGGAGATGATGGCATCCTGGTACATCGGAATAGACTGGGACGATCTGCACTACCAGCCGGCTGCCATCCCGGCAGGAGTGAACTTTATGACGGGCGAGCCTAAAAGAGAGTTGCTGGAAAAGGTGGTAGAGGAGCATATATCGGTTTCCGGGATCTCGTTTGACCAGAATTACCTCCGTGCAGGGCAGAACTATCCGGAACTTCCTGAGGAATATGCAGTCGAAGCTGAATACCTCCAGGCGTTTATGGCAGTTTCTGCGCCGGGAGTATCCTTTTTTCGGCATGTCGCTGATCATAATGCAAATGTCGCCTGGGTCAGGATTGCCGATATCCCCGGCCGAGCAGACGAGGTTGTCTCAATTGTGATAGATCGGTGGCATAACAATGTCCGACACTTGTTTTTTGAATCAGATGTTCTCGATTCCAGCAAAGACAAGGCTGATTTTATAAAAGGATTTGTCGGTTCGTATCCAAATTACTTTTACGTGGTCAGTTCTGCCGATCTACCGGCTTTTTTTGATATCCTGGACGCCTACGACGGAACTTCTAACTATCAAGATCGACTGGAAAAATACGGTATTAACAGGGCTGAGGATGCATTTTGGGACCACTATGACTGGTTTCAAGCAGCTTTTGATAAGCAGGAACAAGAGAACGCCGGTATTGTTGATCTGAACAGATATTTCCACCTTGCTTTAGGCCAGTAATGGTACTGTTTACCACTGCGTGGGAACAACCGGGTATGACGGTTAGCTGAGCACCGGGAATATTCCGCCACAGTTGTTCTGGTTGACTCCACTGATAAGCTCAGTCGCAATCGCCCCACAAACCAAGAGTAGAATCGTCAATTTGTGGTAGTGCGGGTACACCAGACCAAGTCTCCATAGCTGGCAGTCCCGCCAATATTGCCTGCAGGGAGGCCTTGACGACCAAGCCTGCACACACTAAGTAATGCTCAGCTTTTTCTCCTTACAGAAACCATGTTGCGGCGATTCGCCTTCCAGTAGCATCAGGTCCGTCTTCGCGCGCTCGTCGGCGGAATTCCTTGATCGGTTCAAAACGTCCTGGTATAACGCTGATCGGTCAAGTCCCATAAAGAATTAGTCTTTCGATCCGCTCTGATGACCGCGCCGTCATTTTCTGAACGATCATTCCACCTATGGAATCATAAAGTAAATATAATCTTTTTATAGTGAGACGTGAAAGCTTAGCGAGCACAAAATCGGCATAATCGGCGATTCGCTCCGGCGCATGCATCTCTTATTTTTATCCATAGCCGGGGAGATCAACGGGAAATACATTGAAGTGCCGGGAAAACACATCCACCTGTGTTTTTCATTGATCACTTCCACCCAGAAAAACATGTACCCGGACGAAGTTTTTCATCATGTCATTGACAAGTTCACTCTATTGCCAGAGATCGCTTCGATGAGGCAATGATGATTGATACGGAAATGGTTCGCGGGATCACATTTTGCCCTTCCAGGGCACCACCTTACGTTCGACAAAACGCATGAGCAGGTCGAAAAGGTAAGCAATACCAGCGATCACAATAATCCCCATAATGACCACCGCGGTTTGTAAAAACTGCGATGCAGACAACACCATGTAGCCTATGCCCTGGGTTGCAGCGACCATCTCGGCCGC
>Ga0180436_10003001_pt1 | contig 15667 bp, 13 predicted proteins | sample SS_ome_2_FD_132434 | JGI IMG/M metagenome (GOLD analysis project Ga0180436, IMG submission 132434) | Hypersaline lake sediment archaeal communities from the Salton Sea, California, USA - SS_3_S_2 metaG | ecosystem: Environmental > Aquatic > Non-marine Saline and Alkaline > Hypersaline >...
CAAGCTCCTAATTATCAATAATATAATGATGGCAGACTTAAAAGTGATATGCTCCTAAACATACAGAACAAAGGTAAAAAGAGTGTAATTGTTAACACCCATTTCACGTTGCTGCGCAACGCAAAAAGAGTGTATCCACGAATCCTTAGTCAAAACCTTTGAACCCCTCCCCTTCCAGACTCAGACGAGAGTATCATAGAGCATAAACCGGATTGAAAGATATTGCCTTAGGATCGAAGCTATATTAACATAATCCAAGTACATTATAGGACAACTGCGACATTCTGGCTTTGATCTGTGGATCCTGCTCTGTCACTATAATCAGGCATTATGTTAAATAGCCGCTCAGCCAACGCGCACAGGCCTTCCCGCTGCCTCCGCTTTGGATCCGACAAAACCGGCGCGCAAGGTTTTTCTGCTCCCAGGATTGTAGTTATGCTGGATTCTCTATTTTTGTAGATAGCATATGTTTTTGGATTCCTATATAAAAGAGATTCATGCGCTTTGTGACATTCACAAAGTGAGACAGCTATTTGCATTTGGTTCAGTCCTAAATTCTGAGTTCACAGAAGATAGTGATGTCGATTTCATAGTAGATTTTAATACTAGTGACCCTATTGAATATGCTGAGAATTATTTTGCATTGAAGTTTGCCTTGCAGGAATTGCTAAACCGTCAGATCGATTTACTTGAACATAAAGCGTTAAAGAATAAGTATCTCACAGAAAGCATCAACAATTCAAAGAAAGTTCTGTATGAAGCATGAGATTTATACCTGGCTTGAGGATATAAATATCGCTATTATACAGATATACGATTTCCTGCCTAAAGATATTAAGTACTCTGATTTTGAGAATGATATAAAAAGCCAGAAGGCAATAGAAAGGAATATGGAAATCATTGGTGAGGCCCTGAATCGGATTCTCAAAGTCTCTCCTGATATTGCTATTTCTGATTCTCGGAAAATCGTTGATACCCGAAACAGGATAATACACGGTTATGACAGCATAACTCCGGATATCTTGTGGTTGATAATTAAACAATCCCTACCCATACTACAAAATGAGGTTTCAGAATTGCTGAAATAAGTGGACCTGATTTCCACACCCATTTCACGTTGCTGCGCAACGTAAAAAGAGTGTATCCATTTACTCCTCAATAAAACCTTAGACCTCTCCCCTACCAGGTTCTAACAATTGTGCCATCGAACTTGCAATGAATGGATGAATAGTAAGCCTTCGGCCTTGCCCGTGTTTTGCAGCCCAGGCTGACCCTGTATCTTTTGCCGCAAAAATTGTATGCTAAAAGAAGACAGGTATCGAGAACTAATATCGGAGCAACGAGAGTCTGGATTGACGATAAAAGAGTTTTGTTCTAATCATGCCGTAGCCAGGGCGACCTTTCATTACTGGAAGAAGAAATTATCCAAAGAACCAAGGAGTAGTGAATTTATCCCATTAGTTGTAAAGCCATCGGTGATGGACATATCAGAGGGGTCAACATGCTCCAAAACGAAACCGGAAAAAGCATCTTTGTTGGAGTTGGTTTATCCAAATGGGACGATCCTTCGGGTGCAGCATGATCTGGATCTGGCACACCTTCGGGCACTTATTCACCTTTACGACTAATCGGGATGTTCCACCTTCATCAGAATTTAGCGTATTACCTGTATCCCAACCCGGTTGACATGCGCAAGAGCTTTTATACCCTGAGTGGTATTGTGAACTCCGAGATGGACCGCGATGTCCGCAGCGGTGAGGTATTTATTTTCATTAACCGGAAGCAAACCATCATGAAGATCCTTCACATGGAATATGCCGGTATGGTGATCTATCACAAGAAGCTGGACTCGGGCCGATTTAAGTTGCCAAGCTACAACGAAACGAGCCATACAATGACCATCAAATGGTCCGATTTGTTGCTGATTGTAAAGAGTGTAAAACCACGAAATAAAGGTCCTAGAATTTACTAACATAATTTCTTTTCATGTTGGTAATACCTGCTTGTTTTTCAGCTTGTTCGCAGATCATTTTGCTATCTTTCCGACAGGAAAAACGCAAGCGAGAAACGTGGCTGACAGTTCAGAAAAAGATAAGCTAATAGAAGCCCTTCTACAGGAGAGAGACGAGATGTACGTTGAGCTATCTCGTTTGCGCAAGAATGACACCGGTGCACTAGCAGAGGCCGAGGCTGAGATCAAAGAGTTGAAGGATGAGAATAAGAAGCTTATCGATCAGCTGGCCTGGTATCGGCGAAAGTTTTGGAAGTCCAGCAGTGAGAAATACATCTCAGAGGATCCGAATCAACGTAAGATCGACTTTGACGGTCTGGATGTTCTCCCGGAGGAGAAAGGCATCATAGAGAAAGCAGCCAAGGAGATCATCTCCTATGAGCGCAAGAAGCCGGAGAAAAAGATCAAACCTGTTCGTCAGCCGCTACCTGATCATCTTCGCAGGGAAATCGAGGTCATCGAACCCGAGAATATTGATGAAAACTGGGAGCGTATTGGTCAAGAGGTAAGCGAAATCCTGGAATATGAACCAGGGGAGTTTTATGTTCGCCAGATTGTCCGCCCAATATATGTGCTTAAAAAAGAGCTTCAGCAATCAGAAGATGCATCCGGAGAAGACCAGAATCCGAAGAATGTGAAGACAGCGACTCTTCCAATGCTCCCATTGCCAAGAAGCAATGCCGGAGCCAGTTTGTTGGCCGAACTTCTTCTGGGCAAATACATGCATCACCTTCCTTTCCATCGACAGATTGAAATGCTCAAGCATGCCGGTGTTAGTCTGCCGGCCTCTACGGTCAATGGGTGGTTCACGGCAGGCAGTGATCTCTTAAGAGCCATGTATTATCGCTTGCGTGAGTTGGTTCTGTCTTCAGATTATATCCAGGTGGATGAAAGCACTGTCCCTGTAATCGATAGCAAAAAGAAGCGGGCGGTAAAGGCATATTTATGGGTAGTGCGATCGGTGATGGATAAACTGGTGTTTTTTCATTATGATAAAGGTTCAAGGGCTCAGAAAGTGGTTATTGAACTGCTCCACAACTTCCAGGGCGCAGTCCAGACTGATGGATATAATGCATATTCTCTCTATGAGAATAAGAAAGGTGTCTTGCTGTTGGGTTGCTGGGCACATGCCAGAAGGAAATTTACCGAAGCCTTGAAGGAAGACAAGTCTGGTGCAGAATATGCTCTGGATCAAATCGGCATGCTTTACAAGGTGGAGGCCATGGCAGAGGATCAGGATTTAGACTATGCACAAAGGGCAGAGTTACGACAAAGACTTGCATATCCTATACTGGTAGCATTTGAAAAATGGGTGTTGAACTATACTCCCAAAGCTATCCCCAGCGGCAGAATGTACCGAGCACTGAGATACACCTATAATTTGTTCCAGCGTTTGTCTCGCTATCATCTGGATGGTCGTTATGAACCGGATAATAATGGCGTGGAAAATACGATCAGGCCCCTGGCTCTGGGAAGAAAGAACTTTATGTTCTGCGGAAATCATGATGCTGCTGAAAATGCCGCAATAATGTACTCTCTATTTGGGTGCTGCAAGGCGGTTGATATTAATCCTCGTGAATGGCTGATTGATGTCCTGACCCGGATACCGGAATACAATGCCAACTACGATCTGGATCTGGCAGATCTACTCCCGCATAAATGGCAGGAGTCAAAGAGTCAGGAAAAATCCAACTAAAGTCAACGAAAATCCGAAAATCATTGGAGTTGCTCTAACAAATCCTGGAGTTTTATTGGATTTTGCAACACGGGCTAGACCGAAGGCTTACGATGAATATTGCTTTAGGACCAAAGCTATATTAACATAATCCGAGAACATTATAGGACAATGCAAGCAATTCCTGGTCAGCAGCGCTGATTTACATAAAATCAGATATAGGAGCTTTACCAGGTCCTATATCGGTTGCCGCCCACATGCTGGCCCAAACAGCCACCGGCTGTTTGTCCTATGTTAGAGCAATTTGCGGCCTCCACTAGGTTTATCAGCTTTGGTTGGATCCATCCTTACTGGCACTCCTTGTCCTATAATTGATATTATATCTGCGCTGGCAAAGCTGCTCATTTCTGGGCTTTCTGATTTAAGTTGATATCCTGGCAATCTTCTCAGCTTAAATTAAGATTTCGCCGCATGCCTTCGCCTGGTCGCTCAGGTAAATAGATCGCACATGCCGACGCTCAAAATGTCAGGTGATTGAGGTTAATGCAGATTGTCCTATAATTAGTCGTTATATGAAATTGCTGCTCCGGCCTCCCTGACATCGCTGTTCAGCGGATTTTGTGCCTCAAAAGATGCAAAATCCACTTCAGGCGCAATGGCCTGCCCCCCGTCTCCCCTTTTGATTATCGATTCCGGCGCGCAAAGGTTTTTCTGTTTGTCGATTGTAAAAGCGTATTGGGCAAATTCGCTTGCTACGCTTCGCTCAGTTTGCAATACACTTTAAAGTTTCTAAAATAGAGATCCTATTTACTTACAATAAGCTTTATTGAATCAATCAATGGTTCTTGGTCTTTGGGCTGTGATATGATCTGAATAATGTACTCACCAATTGGAAGTTTACTGGTATCTAGTATGTATGGTAGGCTTTCAACATTCACTGTCATCACTGGCGTTCCCATCTTGTCAACAACAGTTAATATGATATCACTGTCGTAACTCGTTTCTAAAATTCTGGCCTCTTCAGAGGCAATGTCTATTTCTGTATATTCTCCAGCTGGATTTGGCGATGCCATATAATAACCACCGCAGCCATAACCTGGATACACTGTAATACCCGAGTAACCAGAGTCGCCGCACCCATTCTCGATATTGACTCTTACTGTTCCGTATGTCATATTGCCGGGCAGTATCGGGGTTTGTAAGTGAATGTGATTACTCCATTGTGAATAATAATACCAACCACTAGGATAAGACCATGTATATGTATAGGCAGATTTATGTCCAAGTGGTACTTCTGCTTCGTAGACGTAGAGCGAATTATGACATACAGCTGCTGTACCTTCAACAAAAATACTTTGGAATTTGCCTACAAAAACATCTGTTTTCGGACATTCCCTCCATTCGTCACAGTCCATGTAATATTTGGGTTTAATCCAACCTATTCCTGAGGTTGTACTTGTTTTTGCACGAACTGTAATCGAATTACTTGTTGAACTGATTTCGTGAAGATTGGAGCTAATTTCGAAGTCAATAATATCTATATCAGATGTTGGATATTCAGAAAGTGTAAATGTTTTTGAACCAGAATAACAAATTGGCCAACTCCCAGTTAATGTTGGTTCCTTTACTTTAACATCAATTTCCACTGATTCAGATATAAGGTACGGTCCATCCAAAGAATTAGACGCAAAAACAACTAATTGAATAATCTGATGATCTCCTGGGATTTGCTCATAATCTTCTACGTCTATTTCGAGTCCAACTTGCCCTGCGGTTATGTAACCAAATGTATAGCACTCTTGACCCCATCTATTCTCGATCCAGGTCCAATCGGTACAATTATCATAATCCAAAAGCATGGAAACATCCTCGAAATCTCCTTCTGTAAATCCAATGTTAAATCTATAGTATAGATGCCCGGATACTTCAATTGAGCACTCAGCGTATGACCAGTCTGAGCAAGAGGGATCGAATACAATTTCAGCTGGGTAGCTTAATTCCAAAGCCATAACCTCCATTGAACAAATCAATGTTAACATGATAAGAACGTTTCTTTTCATTTCAATATTTTTTTGTGGTGTAAATATGAATTATCAAACTAATTGAGAAGGCAAGGTCCGTTTCTGTGCTATTGTTTAGTGATTCTGGATATTCAGGAATATTTTCTCTTTTAAACATGTAATATACCGATGGTCTTAAGACCAAAGAATTGTTCTTTGTAAGATGTATGTCATATCCTGAGGCGATCAGAAAACGAAGAAGATGAATATTTTCCCTTTCCCTTGCAATGTTGCTGCTATCATCATGAAACTTATGAAATCCGTAGCCAAATCCAATGCCGGTCTCACAATACCAATTATTAATCAGATAGTATCTGAAAATCGGAATCCCGGACATTTTGAAACTTTGTATTTTATATGATTCCCCTTTATCCTGAAGAAATGATTGATGTAGTTTTAAGCCGACCATGATTGAAGGACTTATTGATATTCCAAAGTCACCACTGAAATCAATTCTAGATTTATAAAATCCTCCTAGCTGAAGATCTCTGAAATTCGAGTAATAACTAAATCCAACCTCAAACCTCGGAAGACCAATATTTTCACCTGATAAGTTCGTATCGTTTTTTACCTGAGAGATCACATTCTCCTGAAAATGAAGTATTATCAAAAGAATAAAGACAATATGAAGTTTAAGATTCATTTTGAATGAACGAAACCTATATTAATGATGAATCTGATATTCCTTAAGAAATCTTCCGAATTGCCTAGGTTTGTTTCACTTCTATAATAATTTGTAAAGTTCAAAGCTAGCCTTGGCTCAATTGTGATGTATTCAGAAAGTCTAATAGTATACCCTGCACCACAACTAAATCCGGATTCAAAACCCCTATCTATTGGAATGGTGTAGATATGTGGTGATGACGGATCATATATTACAATATGACCGAAAGAGAAATACTCAATCGAATAACCCAATTCAAAGAAAGCATTCTGCAAGAAAAACAATCTAACAATTGGGATTACCTCAAATGTCGTTCTTCTTTCTCTAAGATCATTAGTTTTATACTGAGTGTGGGATACATTTCCTATAATACCCCAACCCACGTCAATTGTATTAGTGAACTTTTTTAGTGGAAATGGATGGCTGGATCTTCGGAGGTAAGCAACATTAATTAAGTAGTTATATTGTTTTAGTTCACCTACAAAGTCATTCTTCAAGGTCCCTGCTCTAAATGAGAGCCCCGTGCTTAAATAATTTTGACTGACTTGTCCATAAAGACCTGATAGCACGTAATGAATACTAAAAACAATCAGAAAAGCAACTCTTTTCACGATAGTGTTTTATTAAAAATTATCTGATCCAATCAAATGCATTACAGTAATTTATAATCTATAAGTACCTCTGAATATTGACGCTAGGTTTTTAAATATTCAACAAACCCAGTTGTCCCCCCCATCTGCCCTTTTAATCATCTTCCCGGCTCGGAAGGCTTGGTAGTGTTCCATCGATAGTGAGATTATTAGGCAAATTCTATTCTATCAGTATGAGCTATACTTTTATTGGATTATATTACCCTATCAAGGAAGTAATTTCTTGATAGGGTGTTAATAGGGATTAATTGTGTTTTACAATCAGTTGTTGGCGGTAACTATTTCTACCATCGCTTACCTCTATTGTATATGTACCATCAAGCAAGTTTATTAACGGTACATTAAAGCTTTTTCCACTTCGGATTACACTGGATAACTTAGTACTTTGGTTGTTATAGATATTGATCGTATAAGTAGTGGGTTCGTAAGCCTTAGCATCAACATCCACAGTTGTATTGCCAGATTCAGTGTAATCAATCAAAGGCTGATTTTCAAGCATAGTAATAGTTACATAATCCGAAGCTGGATTTGGAGATAGTGTCATCGCATATGAATCATAGCATCCCCAGGTCTTTTTTGTCAAATAGAAACTAGAGTTAGGCCCTGTACCACAAGTATTTGCTGATTTGGCTGTAATTGCAACACTACTTGCATTCGATGGAAAAGTAAAGTCTAGTGTGTTTGTTCCAACTGAATATGTAATACCATATGGTACAGTCCATGTTGCAGTACCGGCATTACCACCGACAGGTGTAACATTTAGATAATGATCACCGGGACAAACTTGGAATCCAGTATAGTAACTACTCCCATCAACCTTTTTATTTGTTATTTGTGGTTTTCCGCACCAAACTTCATAACGAACCGGCGCTGATCCTCCATAGGTATCATTGGTTATAGTGGCCTGAACCCAGCCTGCACTACTTGTGGAACTTCCGGTATTAAACGTTGCATTATTACCTGAGGATGAAACCAGAGAAAGATTTGTGCTACAAGTCCAGGACACAGTATGGCCAGATGGCACATTGTTAACTGTAAAAGATGCTCCGGATGAGCAAACAAGATCATTGGTGGGACCCGTTATGGTTACTTGTCCTGGATCACTTCCCACACCAACAGCATACCAGGCATTTTCAACTTGAAGTGATTGGATAGAATTTGTGCCAAAGATGTCATCAGCCGCTTCTATCATGGCATCAGCGGCTTGGGAATAGGCTGCAATATTTGCGAATTTCGATGTATGGCCATCAAACACTATGGCCGTTGCAGCATCAATTCCAAGCCCCCATACAGTATAGTCGTGGTCGCTATCATTTGTCCCAGACCCACCTTCAGATAGTAGGTAAAACCAGTGTGAAAAGACCCCACTTTTTTCGTATTCTCCATCGTCGTAGTAGTCACCATACTGTGTATCAGAAATTTGCGTATATGCATAAGCTGATCCTGGGTCCTCGATATTCCTCAAACAGTTTTTGCCAGAAACATCGATCACTTCTTCAGCGATCCTCCAAGCATTTTTTTCTGGGGCGATTTCATTTTCAATTATCACTGCCCAAATATCGGAGAGACCTTCGTTCAAAGCTGATTGAATTGTGCTGTGGCCAGAGACATTCAGATTTGTAAGATTATGGGAAATTCCATGAGCATACTCATGAGCTACTACATCAATTGAAGCAATTGGATCGAATATATCTTCACCATCTCCAAAATAGAAAGCTTGATCATCACCAATTACTCCAAAAGCTGCATTGTCTTTATTACCATTTGTAAAAGTTGCATGAATGTATGCATCTATATCAGCATTATCCCCATCGAAACTTTCCAGTCCATGATCATTTTCAAAATAATCATAAATTTCTTGCAGTGCCCAATGAACATCAAGTGCCATTTGGTCGTAATTCGCGGAATGCTCATTCTCTGTCCAACTTGTATTGCTATCTGTAAATTCTACTCGATTATACAAGTCGTTATACCAAATCGTATTGTTCAAATCCCATGTGTGAATATCTGCATCTCGACTATAATCAGCTAAATTATAGTTGGAATTATAATACTCCGTATTTGCTGTCTTAGTTCCACTATATAGAGTATAGAAAGTTGCGGATGTTGCAAAATCTCTCCAAATTCTTACAGATTTGTATACCTTACCTGTATGGGCGTCAATATAGCCAGTTTCTCCTTTTTCGTTTGGAGTATTCAGAAGATTGATTTTATAACAAAGTCTTGGAGTGTAAGTTGTATCTCCTGAGGTGAAATCTTCAATTTGCGAAATAGCAATTACAGAAACAAATTTTAATTCTTCTGTTTTCTTAATATTTAAATATTCTGCATAGGATTTACTGGCCTCTTCTGGTGTTATTTTAGGAGTAGTATCTAGATCTGAAATTTTCACAAACTGCCCATTTGCTTTTCTTAATTTACCATCTTTGAAATCAAGAATATAGATAGCCTCATCAACTTTAATTCCTTTATAAAACTGTTTATATATTTTATAATAAGTTCCATTTTTTCTGGAGAGCTTGGTCTTAAAAACAAATTCATTACCCCCTTTCATCCCCAAAATCTCACTAAAAAAAGCTTCTGGTGATGAAGGACTGACCCAATCACCGGTTTCAAAACCCACATCAAACTTAATATACTTTATATTACCAGTTTTATCGTATTTAATAATAGTGCTATCCTGACCCTCAGTATTTTGAGAGAATCCAAATATAATGGCAAAGCCAAAAGCTAAAATTTTATAGTAAGGTATAGTTTTCATAGTCAATGTTTAATTCGTTTATAATAGAAGGAAAACGTAATATCAGAAAGTTCTAGCGTGTCATTAGAAATGGCCACAGTATAATTCAAAAGAGCGCCTCTAGAATAAGTCAATTTATCGACTGAGATACTATACTCCGTTTCAAACGTGATCACATTATTATCCATCTCAATTAGTATGCCCTCATCAGTAAATTCAAGTGTATAAATGTGCCCCTCTTTGGGATAAGAAGTACCCACAATACCACCAGTTGAATAAAGAAGTTGCCATTTCCCCAATATTTTAGAATCTAATTTTTCATCTTTCTCGCATCCCTGCACAGAAAAACTAAAGATGAGTAGAAAAAGTCCGATTTTAAAAATTGTCTCTTTCATGGTATTTATATATTATATCTTGTATTTGATTTTCAATAGTCAGAAAATATCCCTCTATTGAGAATATGGTCTAAGTCCATGAAATAGTGTTAAGGATACTATTAAATGATGTTAACCATAAGATAAAATGAAATCACGTGGCTTGTGTGTTAAATGATTATTGAAATACATGATTTGCCTGATTAATACTAAGATGATATAGTTGTCCTACAGGTTGCTTCTTTATTACATATTTTGCGATTCTAGACTGGTCCTTGATTCAATGGTAAAGCAAGAAAAAATCATTTCAATGCCAATGACAGTAGGTCTAGGATGACACGAATACCTGATTGCCGGGGTGCGGTAATACAGTAGTAAGAAGTAAACAGGGAAACCCTGAGCTGAATTCCAGTATTAAAATTATGCCATTCGTATTCTCAAGTCAAGTATCTCCGGATTTTCTTTTGAGATTGAGCATATCCATTGAAAACGAGTCTTTTCGAATTTCTGCCAAGCATCTAATTATCAGTAACAAATAGGAATCAATCCTGAGAATGATATGCTTCAAAACATGCAGAACCATGGTAAAAAAAGTGTAGATGTTAACACCCATTTCACGTTGCTGCGCAACGCAAAAAGAGTGTATCCCCGAATCCTTAATCAAAACCTTTTAACCTCTCCCCTTCCAGGTTCAATCGAAAGTTTCTTTGAGCATACAAAGAATTGATAATTATTGCTTTAGGATCAAAGCTATATTAACATAATCCAAGTACATTATAGGACAATGCTAGCAATTCCTGGTCAGCTCCGCTGATTGACATAAAATCAGATATAGGAGCTTTTCCAGGTCCTACATCCGCCGCCGCCCACATGCTGGCCCAAACAGCCACTGGCTGTTTGTCCTATGTTAAAGCATTTGCGACCTCCACCAGTTCTATCAGCTTTGGTTGGATCCATCCACACCAGCAATCCTTGTCCTATAATTGATATTATATCTGCGCTTGTATAGATGCCCATTTGTGAACTTTCTCATTTGGGATGACATCCAGGATATCTTTACGATTTGGCACTTAAAATTCGCCGCTTGCCTTCGCCTGGTCGCTCAGGTAAATAGACACACAAGCCTTCGCACAAAATGTTAAATGTTTGAGGTTTATGCAGATTGTCCTATAATTAGGCATTATATTAAATAGCCGCTCCGGACTCCCTGACATTGCTGTTCCGCGGATTTTGTGCCTGGAAAAATGCAAAATCCGCTTCAGGCGCAATGGCCTGCCCCCCGTCTCCCCTTTTGATCAACGATTCCGGCCCGCAGGTTTTTTCTGTTTGTCGATTGTAAAAGCGTATTTGACAAATTCGCTTGCTTTGCTTCGCTCAGTTTGCAATACACTTTTTAACTTGACTTTCGATGATTTCGTATATTCTAAATATGTATGTGAAAACGAATTTACCAACCATTTGGTTTTTCAATTACATATATGTCTACCTTGCACAATATCTGCATTTAGTTCTTATGGGCTTTGCACTTGTTAGTTACAGGATGTGATCATATTTGAAAGCAAGAACACCATGGTTATTGAACTGAATCTGATCTGCTTCCCCTCCCATCATCTTGCGGAATGAGTCCCTCCGAGAACTCCTTCCTATCTTTCTCCATCTCTTTACCCAAGGAGATCAACTACTTAATTTATCAACTCTTTTCGATATTATTTTTGCCGTCTTTATAAGTGTGGTTTCGGCCTCGCTGTATGCCACATCAGACATGATAACCTCAATGATCGTATTCCATTGATTGAAATAGACCGCAGGACGGCTCGCCCCACCTGAATACCACCACTTGTTGTCAAAACCTTTTGAACTGCCTTCCGTGATAATCGTAGATACATTTGCAATTCTGAATTCCATAGCATTAATAGCAGAATCTTGATTCGAATAGACAGTGATACAGATTTCGTTGTTATCTTCGTCAGACAATGTAATACCACCCAGATAACCCTGACCTTCCAATTCGCGACCTCGAAAAGTGGTGTCAATTTCCTCCACATTTTGCCAGAATCCATTTATGTCAGCCAGATCAAGCAAAACCAGATCTTGCGGATCGAAAAACTTTTCAGCTTGGTCAAAGATCTCACACTGACAACTGAAAAGAAGAATTACTATGAAATAGAATGTCTTTTTCATATATATTCGTTTGTTGTTCACATAGGAGTATATTTAAATATCCAAGGTTTTCTCAATTATATCAATAACGATTTCAATTGATAACCAGAGTGTTGTAATAGCGCCTTACTTCACTATTCCAAATCAGATAAACTCTTAATCTGTTTTGTAATATTTTCAGAAAAGAATTTCAATCTTTCTTTATCGTTATGTTGAAAGTTAATCGGTTTAAATATCATTATACTGTATTTTCTTAAATGGAAGCATACTGCGCTACTATCAACAGCAACCCAAGATTTTTCTCCATAAACACCCCCAGTAGGTGATCCTTCAATATAAGGTACAGCGCATGAATTTGCTATAAATTCAGTTCCTTGCCTTGCTAATGAACTATTTTCAAATTCATAATAGAAAACATAATATTCACCTTTTTCAGAGTCCTGCCACTTCTGTTTAATTGCGGCATTAGATATTGAATCGGAATTAATCGGCCAGAAAGAACTCTTTTGTTCAATCAATTCATATCCTTTAACAGCATCTTCCTTAAGAATGAAATCAAGCTGTGCATACAATGCTGAATTAATGCAATAACATAAAGAAATACAGACGTATACGATTCGTATGTTTAATATCTTTGGCATAGTAGTAATTCTATTAATCTATAAGGTTCTAATATACAACTGTATAATACTCTGAGCTTTGAGGATTCCAAGTTCCTGAAGCGTACAGATCATTTTTGTATTCAGCATTCAATGATTCGTTTACAGGTATACGAGGTGCTGATGCTTTTAGTTTAAGACATGCATCGTAGACATTACTATAATAACCAACCTGATGAAAGTTCCATATTCCTCCCTGCCATGAAGTTAAACCAATGGGAAGAATAAGTTTATAACCGAATCGACCATCAATTCGTTTTACAAGAATGCCAGAAATACCTAATGCGTTAGAGAATACCTGTACTACAGCTGACATATCCTGACAATCTGCCCAGCCATCACTGAGCATATCTGTTAAGTCGAAATATGGTACCCATGCATGTGACCAATCTCCATCATACTCTACCTCTAAATTATTATAGGCACCTTCTGTAACCTTTGCAACAACATTTACATCAATTGATTCACCACTTGCCCAGTCACAAGCATAATCCAGCACATTAGACCAAGGTTCCGTCATAGGCGCCTGAGGGACTGCAAGTAAGGTATAATAAGTATGTGATGTGTAGTTTGTACTCAAAGCAGAACAATAACCTGATTCATTCGTAATGGCATATATCTCCCATTTCCAGGTGAATTGTCGGATGTCAACACTGCTGGGAATCGTACCATCCAAGGTTAATGTTATCTCTTGTAAATCCTCATAGTTCATTATGACGTGGTTGCATACTTCCCCAATTCCAGTACCGGTAGTAACAGTCAGATTAATAATCAGGTGCATATCTGAACAATTACTATCGAATTTCACTTTAATCTTCCGATCAGTCTGGTTTTTTATGTACGCAATATTATCATTCCTTGAAGGACTGTACTTCCATTCTGGTATAGGAGCTGGATCTCCCTCTTCATCACTTATTGTAAGCGCATCATCATTGTGACTTGTACTATCATGATCAAACTTGATCTCATAAGGGCGGACTGTTATGTCAGTTGAGCCGTAGCTATTTTGAACAGAAAAGCAAAGGATGACTATCAGATACAAGATATATCTAGATTTTATTAAACACTCTGCTGCAAATGAATGAGTGATATCTTTTGTTTCCATATTCCTTAAAATTAATTAACAAAGAGTGAGAATTAATCTGTCAAAATCATTTGCTTGGTCCCTATTAGGTCACCGTCAGCCACAAGAGAATACATGTACATACCTGCATCAAGCTCGCCACCGTTTATACGAATTTTGGAATCCCCACTATCATGCAAACTATAGCTCTTTAACTGCTTTCCACTCATGTTATAGATGAACAGAGTGGCTGATTCTACGGTTTCACTCAAGCTAAAGCTGATTGAGGTTTCCTCAGTGAATGGATTTGGTGCATTTTGATATAGAGCAGATGCGCCAGCATCAGAGGAAAGTGGATCTGAACTTGATGAATTGACAGCAGCCCCTTTTAGAGCCTCACCTGATTCAATTGCAGCTTGCAGTTCCTCAATTTGAACCTGTTGCTCAGTGATTGCTTTCACCAATACAGGAATTAGTTGGTTATAATCCACAGCCAAATAACCACTATTTGTTTCCTTTACTACCTCTGGAAAGGTGAGCTGGAGCTCCTGGGCAATCAGACCAATTCTGTCTTTGGTGAATCTTTCTGATTGAAGTTCAGCTTCGATTATCATTCTGTCTGTCGTATCACTCAATTCTTCATATTCCGAATAATGCTTTTTCTTAAACCTTATGATTTGCAAACTTTCAAGTTTAGATATAACATCTTCTTCAATCACCCTGACATCTTTCTTCAATTTTATATCTGACGATGGGTAGGTGCCATCCACTGTTAAATCTCCTTCAATATGAACGTCTCCATTAAAATATCCAGCATATTGTCCATCTACATCAGTATCGCCACTTAATGTACCATACACCGCAGCACCATCGCGACCACTTACCAGATATCCATATGCACCATAGTTGTAGCCGTTTGTGGCATTTCCAGCATAACCATAAACACCATAGCTTCTTCCATCTGTCGGCGTTGAACCTTTCCATCCAACTCCATATACTCCAAATGCTTTGCCAGAGTTCTGTCCATAAATGATACCACCGACAACTCCATAATTGGAATTGCCACTAGAAGTGGGATTTTCTCCTCTAAGACCGCAGTGGTAAGCTCCAATTGTTCCTACTGAGTTGACCTTATAGTTTGATGCCCCTGGTCCACCGATGGCAAGGGTACTAACTGGAGAACTCTCATCAATTCCCACATTTCCATCACAATCCATTATTAATTGAGCTTCTGTATTGCAGAAGAAAACCGAAATTGATATAACTACAATAACTAATCTTTTCATTATTAATGAATTAAAGGTTTATGATATTATCATTAAATAAATGCCTTATTCGGCAATGAGATTGAAAGAAGAAAAAGGGTGATACCCCTGAGCTGAATTCCAATATTAAAATTATGCCATGTATCAATTCAAGTCAAGAATTTCTAGCCTTATTATTGAGACCGAGATAATCTATTGAATATGAGTCTTTTCAAATACCTGGCAAGCTCCTAATTATCAATAATATAATGATGGCAGACTTAAAAGTGATATGCTCCTAAACATACAGAACAAAGGTAAAAAGAGTGTAATTGTTAACACCCATTTCACGTTGCTGCGCAACGCA
>Ga0180436_10003003_pt1 | contig 15664 bp, 10 predicted proteins | sample SS_ome_2_FD_132434 | JGI IMG/M metagenome (GOLD analysis project Ga0180436, IMG submission 132434) | Hypersaline lake sediment archaeal communities from the Salton Sea, California, USA - SS_3_S_2 metaG | ecosystem: Environmental > Aquatic > Non-marine Saline and Alkaline > Hypersaline >...
GACTCCATGATAGCCGATAAGATCAAACCGTAGGAGGGCATTTGCCCAGGGCAGAAAGTTTACGAAAACACCATCCCGCGGACCCCCATTTTACGGGGTTTTTCGCGCCGCCGGGAATTGCTGCCGATCCCTGCCTGCTGGCAATCCGCAACGCCGAGCACTGCGGACTGTTTCACCGCTTAGTGTAACCGATCCCTGCCTGCTGGCAATCCGCAATGGGCGCTCGGATGATGTGACGGTCACATAGCGTAACCTGAGCGGGTGCCGAGTAGGTTCGAAGTATAGGTGGCCGAGACGCGTGCGTTGACGCCCCCCGCATGGTACTGCATGCTACCAGAAGCGTCAGGCTCGCCGCATGCGGCAGGTGCGTCCGGAAGTATTGGAGGTCGTTGACGCGAACCCGCGGGTCACCGTCCTGGTTGACGGGTCGATTCGTGCGATTCCGTCGGGTCTGTCTTCCTTGTTGAGGTACACGAAGGCGCCGAACGGTCCGGCCTCAGAGAACGCTAGGTGTGGTGGACCGTGCTGAAAGGTTGCGTACAAACGCAAAATCCCCCGTCGCTGACGGCGAAGACCCTATTCGTGTCATCGCTCACCAGAAACAGGGGACCTTCAAAGGTACCTCGGGGCGCACCCGCTGCGTCACTGATGCCGATTGAGGAGCCAGAACGGGATACCTGCACCTTCTAGGCATCAATGATGCCACGCGACTAATCATCCGCCTCCAACGTACCAATTCTCACGGCGTCGATTTTCACGGGGGGCGCAGTGCCCGAACTCACCATGAACTCAATCGCCTGGAGCTTCAAGACTTCATGCCGGAACTTCAGCGGCGCGGCGGGCTCGTATCGCTTGCCATTCGCGGACAGCACAAACTGGTTCGCCCTTGGGTCTACCTTAAGCCGCACGACCGTGTAGGCTTCGGGCCGACAAACCACTCCCGTGTCCCTCTCTTTGCTTCCGTCGCGGGCTAGGAGCCTGCCCCTAGAAATCGACCAGCCGCCGGCAATTCCCTTCTTGCCCCTGCCCATGTGGCCTGACGCCCCAGTGGCCTTGAGATTCAGGGTGAGCTTTGCGTCGTTGGGTGCCATGACCGCGACCTCGACGGCGAAAGGCTCGTTCAGGGGCCGATTCCACTCACGCCACGCGACAGTTGATCGGGTCGGGTGCGGCTGTATTGAAAGCGCACCATCGCCTTCGTATGAATTGTCGGCGACAACTTGGCATTGCTTCTGGCCACCACGGGAATTGGATACCCGCGACCTCCACGGACCCTCCCATCCGGATTCGGAGTCTCCCTGCCCATGGACTGGAATACCAAGCCTATATGGTTGATCTTTCTCGGTGTCTCCGCCGATCCCCGCTTCGTCATTGAAGCCACACTCGGCTACAATCGTCATGCCGTCGGGCGCGGGTGGCGACTCAACCACGCCCGGCTCTGCCGGCTTTTCCGGGTCCACGGGCGGCTCGGCTTCCGGCGATGCAATCTGGTCCGGCTCGGCCTCCGGCGAAGCAATCCGGTCGGGATCGGCCTCCGGCGGCTGCTGTACTTCCCTTGGCTTCGGTTCGAGTTGCTCCAGCTTCTTGTTGACCTTGTCCTTCGCAAGCGCCGATAGCGCCGGCAACGCCTTGCGGTACCAGAATGCCGCTCTTGCCTGCATGGCCTGCTTGATAGCCCCCTTCTCGCGTTCCGCCAGTGTCCACCACTGGTCGCCGACAGCGGTCTGTTTTTCCGGCTTTTCAACGCCCTGTAGCTCGCGGGTCGCGAGTTTACTGAGCGATTCATCGCTGCCGGCAGCCAACAGCGGTAGCCCCTTATCCCAGTTTCCTTCGATGAAACAGTGGTATTTTCCCGCAGCTAGGTTTGCCTCTTGATCAACCGACTTCTGCTCTTCGGCACAGGCCACGACATGGGCTCGCACCTTCCCTCCGAACACCCGAATCCAGCTTTCGTTGTGGGCGATCCACTGCTGATCCTCGTCGCTTAATTCTCGCACCGACACTCGGACTGGTGATCCATCGTCCATTCGCACTATCTCGGCAGTCCCCTCCCGAACACCAACAATCACCGCGTCAACGTCAAATTTTCCGGTCCTGTCTTTGAATTCGCGGCGGAGCTTCTTGGTGTAGTGCTCCAGTGCAAGATGACTATCTTCCCGCCCTCCAGTTCCGTGATCTCGACGCGTCAGTTCTTCTTGGACCATTTCGCGAATTCTACCCTCGTCAACCACGAGCACGATGGGGACGAGTAGCATGTAGTAGCTTCGCGTACGCTTCACGGTCGTGTAGCTTTCCGCCCTCACGACGTAAAACGGATAGTTCACAGGCACGCTTCTTATTCGACCATCACCGAGCTTTGCGCGGAGTACCGCCCCATCCCAGCCGGGTGGCAAGAGCGACATGCATTTGACGCCATCCATTGTGAAAAGCATCGAGCCTTCTTGGATTTGGATGATGTCGATCGTCCCCCTAAGTCGCACGATTTGCCCCGGCATCATGGCTTTCGCGCTGGTTGGCTTGAAGGCTCGCAATACATGACCTCGACTCGCCAGTTTCAGTTGGGTCAGGGAGAGACCGGCAATCGTCGCTCCCAACTTCTGCCTGACAACCTTGACGACATCTAGGGTGGGCGCATGCCGACGCGCTTGGCTTCCCTTGAACGCCTCCGAAAACGCCGTCAGCTTTCCGGCTCTCGCCGCCTTCAACGCGTCCCTAATGTCAACACAGGAGATGGCGAAGTTCAGGTTTTCACCGTCCGGGTGGCTGCCACTATTGATGCCAACGACCTGCCCGCGGTAATCAACGAGAGGTCCACCACTGTTCCCCGATGAAATCGCCGCATCGGTTTGAATCCAGGTGCCGCTGTATTCGCCTGCCGGGAATATCTGTTTCATGAAGTCCGCACTCCTGAGGGCACTGACGATTCCCCGCGTCACACTGAACTCCAGCCGCTTTGGGTTGCCAAAGGCCGCGACATCTTCACCTTGCTTGGGCAAGCTAGGCCGTACTGCTAACGGACGCATCAGTTCCGGAAGAGTTGGTACCTTGAGCACGGCGATATCCTTTGCCTTGTCGAGGTGAAGGACTCCGCTCGCTTTGGCGATCGCATTCCCTCGAAACTTCACGGCAACGCTCTGGCAGCCCTCGACGACGTGATGGTTCGTCACAACCAAGTCGGGACCGGCAACGAAGCCGGAGCCGGAGCCACGATCATCGCGAATGAGATGCACGACCGACCGGCCGACCTTTTCGGATAGCTGCACAAGCCTGTCGTCGGCGTGTGCCGTTGAACTCACCGCGCCAAGCAGGATGGCAACAAGCAAACTGGCTGCTCTCATGTCGCGTGCTCCTCAATACCACGTTGTTCTGGCTGTTTGGGATAGCAGGCGGTACCACGATAGGGTAGCATCTCAGCCCCTGGGGTGCAATCGGGAGCGTCGGCGCCTCCCCCCCGTCCTCGCCGCCTGAACTTTCTCATCGGGCAGATTCCGACGCAGCCTAGCGTTGCCGCGCAGCGTTGGGCCACATCTGGTCGCATAATTGAGTTTACTGCGGGAGCTTCGCAGATTTGCGTTGCTTAGGTGAGCCTGCGTCACGACGCGTATCGTGAATCTCCGCGATCTGGTTCTGCGTACTATCCCAACCCGTTCGGCCGCCCCCCGGTTTTTTCGGCTAAATATTCTCGGGCAAAGACCTCATATAGAAGTGGAGCCAGATGGGGTCGGCCCCCCCGGGGCCCGGTTGACGGCATTCTCTCCGCGCGCATTCTCTCCGCGCGCATTCCGCGCTTTTCTCGCCCGTGCGCGAGCATAACGTTCAGCGTCACGACGCAGCGCACGACGCCGGACACGTGTTCCGCGCTGCCGTGCGCGGCATGTCCCAAGCTAGGAGAGAACGTCATGCGAGAGAATCGGAAACGGCTGGAACGCGCGGAACGGATGTTTCTGAAGATGCTGCCGAAGATCGACAAGATCGGCCGGCGCTGTTTCCACGGGCGACATGATGCGGACGATCGTCTTCAGGACTTGCGCGGCCTGATCTGGCAAGCGCTGCTGCGATGCATCGAATCGGGAAACGATCGTTTCACCGAATCGACGCTGATCTACTACGCTTGTCGCCAAGTGCGCAGCGGGCGCGGATTGTGTCGGGCGTCAACGGCGTCGATCGACGGGCGTCGCGCGCACGACGTTGGCCGGCGCGCGGTGACGATGGCCGAGTTCATCGACCCGCGCGAAGACCCGGCCGACATTGCCGCATTCCGGATTGACGTTCCGGAATGGATTGCGGCGCTTCCCGCATCGCTGCGCCGGACGCTGCTGGCAATCCTTCAAGCTGGCCCGGACGGGCGCGGGAAGGATATCGCCGAAGACTTGGGCGTTTCTCAGGCGCGGGTGAGCCAGCGTCGACGGGAACTCGTCGCGCACTGGGAACGCTTCACAAGCTAGCGCCCACCGATCGGCAGCGTCGCAACGGCCCGGATGTTCTCCGGGCCGTTCTCTTGCGCCGACGCTAAACTCTCGGCCGATTCGCGTCATAACTTCCCGCCCGCGCCCGCGCTAAATCTTCGGCCGGAACACGTCATGCGATGCCGCACCGGATGTTGTCCCGTTTCCCAAGTGTCTCGTTATGTTCGCGCGGAAGACGGCGCGGATTCTGGACGATTCGCAGCGCGGCAAGATGCCGGAGCCAGGACGCGCGAACGCGGAAAGATATCTGGAAAACACGATGCCGCCAGAGGTTCGATTTTGTGGCGTGCGAGTAATCCGGCTTAAATTGCCCACGTTTCAGGGCATATACAATCAGCGGCCAAACGCGCCGAAGACATCCTCAAGCTACGGGAGAGAACGTGATGAAGTTTTCACACGAACAGTGGAAGTTGATTGCAGCCGCCGTCCGCTATGTGGGGGCTTTCGCCGGCGAACATCGGATGGCACCGATCCAAGAGATGCTTGGACCGCAGGGCATGGGGGCGGCCGTCGAAGGGGTGGAGCCGGCCGACGACGAGCCATCGCTTGGAGAAATGCCGGAGGAAATCGACCTAGCCGATCGGGTCGACGAGCACCTCGCCGAACTCATCATCGAACACGAGAACCTCTATTGGATTCTCGTCGAAATGGGGACCCGGCTCGTCGAGGAGTGCGGTTACGAGCCGGCGTCGGTTTCGCTCCACGCGGTCAAGGACCAGCAATTCTTCAAGAGCACGCAAGCCATAGGCGTCTTCATCGCTTGGCTGTGCCGTTCGCCCGAAGCTCGACGCATGCTGGAGGACTACGGCTTCGAGTGGCGGAAGCCCGGCGCGTGGCGCGAAGCTCTGCCGCATGATAAGGGGTCGGCATGAACGCTCGGGATGTAAAGAGTCATCCCCCACGACGTTTCGGGGCTTTTCGGCCGAAACCCCCCGGTCTTGCGGTGGGTCGGACTTGTCAAGCCTCGATTAAAGATCACCGTTGACACTCTTCGGGAGGAAGAACAACCGATGCGACACATTGCCATTTACGTCCGCGTGAGTTCGCGGAAGCAAGACACCCGTAGCCAAGAGCCCGATCTTCGCCGTTGGGTGGAGGCGTTTGCCGAGGGGGGGCAAGTCCGCTGGTACCGCGACAAGCAGTCCGGCAAGACCATGGACCGGCCCGGCTGGCGGCGGCTGGAGGCCGATATGCTTTCCGGGAAAGTCTCCAAGATCGTCGTCTGGCGCCTCGACCGGCTGGGGCGCACCGCAGCCGGACTGACCGCACTCTTCGAGGAGTTGGCACGACGCGGGATCGGCTTCGAGTCACTTCGAGACAAGATCGATCTCTCGACGGCTGCCGGTCGCCTGATGGCCAACGTGCTGGCCAGCGTCGCGGCCTACGAGAACGAGGTCCGGTCGGAGCGCATCCGGGCGGGCCAAGCAGTCGCCCGCGCGAAGGGCAAGAGTTGGGGCGGCAGCCAGAAGGGCCGCCGGATCAAGGTCACGCCCGAACAGGCACAGGCGATCGTTCGCCTCAGGGGCGAGGGCCAGAAGGTCGCCAGCATCGCCCGCGCCACCGGCTTGAGTCGACCCACGGTGTACTCGGTGCTGAACTCGCAGTGAATGGCGTACAGAACACCTTGCAGCGATCAGCGGGGCACACCGTACGTGAAGAAGACGCTCCGCTCCTGTTCCAGCCAGAGTCGAGAGTCACCTTGGCATCGTTCCATGGCACGTCCCCAGTTCTCGATGGGGCGCCGTTGCTCCAGTCGCACGCCATGCATCACGTATCGTCGAGCCTCCTCGATGTTGCCCAATCGATGCTCCGCGAGTGCCAGGAAATAGAGATAGAGAGGTTGGGTTGAATCGGCCTTTACTGCGGCCAGCAGGTCTTCCCGTGCTTCCTCCAGATCATTTTGCCAGTACAGTGATCTCCCGCTGACGAACCTGCGTTGCGCTTCCAGCCGATCCCCTGCTGCCGGCTTGTGTGGGATCAGGCGCATTTCCTCGATCATGTAATCATCGATGTTCGGACGCTGCACGCGAACGGCTGTCCGCTCTGACTCTCTCCTGTGAGTTGCCAGTACTTCGCCTTCCGCAGCCTCCACTTGATGTGCGCTGTACGCGCTGCGGGGAGGACTTCGTTCGTTTGACCTGTCCGCCATGGCGGATGGACGTTTTGACCTGCTGCCCGGCCCGGAACGGTTGGCGGCACTCAACGAATGTTCTGTCTCCGTGTCCCGCTGCCGTGCCGACCTCCGAAGATCATGGGACTCGCGGTAGCCCGGTGCATCGCCCCGTGCCCCCTGCCCGCGACCGCTGTCGCTTGGGGAAATGGTGGTGCTCTCCGAATCGCCGGTTGTCCCAATCTGAGATGGCGACTCGCCAACGTTGGCCATCTGTGATCGATCTCCCCGTGGTTTCCCGTTTGGAATACCACTCTCCGCGTACTTGCGGCGGGAATCTGGCCCTGCATGCGGGCCCACCAAGCCGACCAATAGCAAAGCCGACAAGACGGCCACTGACGCCACGGTGCCTGCTGCGATAATCCACTTCCTCTTCGGATCGTACGGAGTTCGCACACCGGACGGCAGCAGCGTTGCATCGCTCGGGACGTGATCCCGCCTGGCTGTCTTCGCGGCCAAGTCGTGAGAGGGCTGTGGCGTTGCCAAGTCCCATCGGCGGCGATGGTCTGCGGGCTTCAGTACATCCTTGTCCGACGCATTCGCCGCTGGCCGTTCCCCCTTGGGCAGGAGGGCAGCGAGGCGGTCGATCTCCGCATCGATGTCGGATTCTGCGTCGCCATCCTCGTCGAGCAGCAACTCGGGGTCACGGAGCGCATCGTCGTACGCCTGTTTTCGCTCGGCGTCGAGCAGACAAACCCTTGCGCGTGACACCTGTCCAAGCAGCGCCTCACACTTTTGCCGATGCGGACCGAGTTGGTGCCGTCGTATATGGGCCATCTGCCGGTCGGCGGCCTCTTCGATCAGGGCGGTGCAGGTCTCGTAACGCACAAGGCCCAGCAGTCTGTAGTGGTCCGGCGGTTGCTCCTCGGGAGGGATGGCTAGCCAAGTGTGGTATGGATCGAAATGGTTGTCGAGCGGCTCTGAACAGGTCGGTCCTGCGGAGCCATTCGACGGCCCTGCGTTTTGCATGGTGCCTGAGTCGTTCATGGCAGCACCTCCAGCGGCTTCGCGTGCTCTGGTGACCGACAAGGGCGAGTGGTGCTCTCACTCGACGGAATCCTAGCAGCCGTCGGGTTGACCGTCCATGCCCCGCAGCAGGACGTATCGCAGAAAACGCCGCAGGAAAGCTAGGCACAGCTTTGCCTCCGGGGTGGCTGGCTTGGTCGACCGACCGTCCATTCAGTTCTCAACTTTGTGTTGGAGCACGCCTCCGGTTGCCATTTGGTCAGTTTGGCCCGGTGGCACCAAACGCATTAGCACAGAGCAGATGCGAGGAGGCGGCCCAAAATTGCTCGGCGAAACACCGCAAGTCCTTGTGTCGTATGTACTTACGATGCACGGCCTGCGCCCCTCTGCACATGGCTCTGTCTCGCGTGCGTTGAATACAAGCATTTTCGTTGCCTATCTCGCTCTTTGCCCATCCCGGCCCGCTGATTTCGGAACTCGTCGCCGGCCCCTACAGACAGAAAGCAAACGGGACTGGCGAAGCGAGAGGCAACGAGCTTCAACAGGCGGGGTTCTTTAGCGTCCCGCGAGGGAGCTGGGGTTGCCGTTGCCGAAACGGCGCCCGTTTCCGCTGCCAGAGCGGTAACTTCTACCACGCGAGCTTCCAGCGTGAGATGTACCCGCACAAGGCGTGGTTGCCGGTCACGATCGTCCGCCGATCTGCGTTGCTGAAGTTGGTTGAGGTTCGGGGCGCCGCGGATGACACTTCATCTTCCGTCCACGCCGATCATCGCCAGGATAGCGGCCTTGACCGGCTGGGGCAGTTTTGGCCAGCTTTCGACCACCCGGCGGAGGTCCGAATCGTCCGGCCGGTCGACCGACCCGTGTTCGTTTTCGAGTGCTGACCAATCTGCGCCCGCGTCCTCGGGCTGTTGCTCCAAGTCGTTGCCGCCGTGGTCGTTGCGTTGCCGCGTAGGCTGATTCTCAGTCCGAAAACAGGGGTTCGATTCCCCTAGGGGGTACTGAAGCCCGGTAGCCGCGACTGGCCGCCGGGTTTCGCCATTTCTTGACAGCGTAAGGGTTTGCGGCGATTCGCCGCCTTGGTCGCCCTCCCCCTCCGGTTCGCCAGATAAGACGACGCATCGCCCCGTTTTGTCACCCAACTGCCGCTCAACTGCTGGAGAATTGGGGCACACTTTGGGGTCGCTGACCCTAGAATCCCCGCTGCGACGACCGGCACTTCGGCTTCGCCCGGGGGTAGCTGCCCCCGACTGTCGGCATGAGATGTTCGTGGCGTTCTGCTGCCAGCGGGGGTGCCTATGCCGGAGGTGCCACCCGAAGCGGACGCTCTTGGCCGCCGAGACGATCGCCGAGACGATCGCCAACACGATCTGCCTGCCGGTTCCCCACCGGCAACTCGTCGTCACCATCCCCAAGCGTCTGCGGGTGTATTGCCGCAGATCGACACGCGCATCCAGCAACGCGAGCTACTCGCCCCAACGATGCCGGATATTCTCGCGGCCCATCTGCCGCCAGCGACGGATCCCTTTGCGCAAGCCCAAGCTGTGGGCTTTATACGCGACCGACGCTACGTCGCGTCCCACGGCCTCGGCGATCTCCGCGTTGCTACGGGTTTTGTGGAGGCGCTTCAAAATGCGCACCTGCTCCTCCGTCCAACGCAGTTTCTTTTTCTTGGTCGCCGCTTTCTTGGTCGCCACTTTCTGCTTCGTTTTCATTGGTTTCGATGTGTTGGCTGCGAGGTGTGGGGATTCGATTGCCTATGGCAATCATATCACCAGAGGGCAATTACTCAAATAGCCAGGCGGATTAAAGATGGGCGGATTAAGGGGTCTCCGACGGGTGGCTGGGGTAAGGCGGCGAGTCGTGCGAGCCGCGTGCCCCGGCGAAGCTGATGGTGAAGGCCGGGGGACGGCGTTCGTTCCTCACGCCTTTGCCCCAGGCACCCGCCGATAAGCGTGGCGTCCTGGCAACTTGCCGGCCCAGCCCGGGTGTCGCCCTGGCAAGGATATTTGGCGCAAGAGAGGATTGCCCGGCAGCCCGATCCGTGCCATACTGGTTGTGCGTTCGTCGGTCGGCGAGGTCTGAAGTCGGCGGTCGCGAGCCGGTTGCACCCCCAGCGGCGCCGGCACGACTCCCCTAGGCCGCGACGGCCTAACCCACCACCTCGATTCCCCCGCCCGCCGGTTGACGTGCGAAGGCCACGCGCGACGCGTTTCCGGTCAGCCGCTCCCGCGGGTCTGGGGGACGGTTCTCGACGGTCTTTCTCGAAAGGAAAGAAGCCATGAAGATCTCGCGACGAAGTCTGAGTCTGTTCTGCGCTGCCGCCCTGTTGTTCGCCCTGGTCGCCGGCCGCTGCCCAGCACCCGCTGCCGATCAGTTGCCCGATCCCGACGGCAAGCCGGCCGACATGTCGAAGCCGGTCCAGGTGTTCATCCTGATGGGTCAGTCCAACATGGTCGGGGCCGGCAAGATCAAGGGAGAGGAGGAAGGGAGACTCGAGTACGCGGTGAAGGAGAAGGGATTGTATCCCTACCTCGTCAACGACGAAGGCGCCTGGACTGTCCGCAAGGACGTTCGCAATGTGCGCGTCATGAACAACCGTGGACTCAACAACGAGTGGATGAAGATCAGCGGCCGAACCATCGGACCCGAGATCGGCATCGGGCATCAGCTGGGGCAAGCGATCGATGCGCCGGTGCTGATCCTGAAGAGTTGCATCGGCAACCGTTGTCTCGGCTTCGACCTATTACCACCCGGCAGTGAACGGTTCGAGTTCGAAGAGAAGGGCAAGACCATGGTCCACGCCGGCTACAAGGAGTTCGGCATTTGGGAAAAAGGGACGGAGCCACCGAGCAAGGGATGGTACGCCGGCACGCAGTACGATTCGGACGTCGCCGCCGCCAAGCGCGTCCTGAAACAGCTCGACAAATACTATCCCGGCGCCGAGGAATATGAGGTCGCCGGGTTCTTCTGGTGGCAAGGCGACAAGGATCGCTACCGATCCTACTGGGCCGAACGCTACGAGACGAACCTCGTCCAACTGATCAAAGCGCTCCGCAAGGACTTCAACGCTCCGGATGCGAATTTCGTCGTGGCCACCCTGGGCCAAACAGAGAAGGGCGCCGAAGGCAATGAAGGCAAGATTCTCGACGCCATGTTCGCCGTCAGCAATCCGGAGAAGCACCCGGAACTGAAAGGCGACGTGGCCACGGTGTACACCCACCCGCTGAGCAAGGGCGGCGCTTCGAACAGCCACTACGGCGGCAACGCCGAGACATACATGAACGTGGGCGAGGCCATGGGCCGGGCCATGGTTGAACTGCTGAACGACAACCAGTGACGGCTACATGACTCAGGAGGATTGCAAAGTCAGGTGCAGCTGGCGTTGAGCCTCCACACGTCATTCCCGCGCCGGGCCGTCATTCCCGCGCACGCGGGAATGACGCGTTTCATCCAGTTGTTTCATCCAGTTGACGTGCCTCAGACGGCTGAAGTGTTACAAAGAATCGCGAAGCCATTGTGGTTCCGGCGCGACCAGCCACCGCCGCACGGGATGGCCGTCAAGGAGTTCACGCTCGCGCCGCTGAAGAAACATGCCACGGGGAGGGTCGTCACCTGGACCTCCTCCTTGCCGAACGCCCCCGGCCGAACGGCGGGGGACAACCACCTTGCAGGCTTACATCATCGAGAGACCCGGAATCAGGTTCAGGCCGAATCGGGTTCAGGCCCCACCATCTCCAAGGAAAGTACGAATCATGACACGAAGCGTTTCCCTAGTCGCTATCCTGGTATTGTTGTCACACTCCGCTCGCCTTGTCGCAACGGAGGCCGATTCACCACCCCAACCGGCCATCGAGCTGGGGGCCCCGTTTACCGACAACATGATCCTGCAGCGCGGCATGGAGGTGCCGGTCTGGGGTTGGGGCAAGCCCGGGGCCAAGATCACCGTGGCCTTTGCGGGACAAACCAAATCCGCTCGAGCCGGCGAGGACGGCAAATGGATGCTCAAGCTCGACCCGCTCAAGGCGTCCGCCGAGGAGCGTGATTTCCGTGTCAGCGTTTCCGGCGGGCAAGCCATGACGCTCGAAGGCGTGCTGGTCGGCGAGGTGTGGTTCTCCTCAGGCCAGTCCAACATGGTTTGGGTGGCGGGCAAGAGCATGTGCCGAGAACTCGCCAACAGGATTGCAAAAGCGGAACAAGATATCCCGATCCGCGAGATCAACATCAAGACCCTGTCGGCCCTGTATCCGCAAGATCGGGCGACATCGGAAGAAGGCTGGAAGAAGTCCGACCAGGCGGGCGGCTTCTCGGCGTTGTCGCTATCCTTCGCAAATGAGCTGTACGAGGAGTTGGGCGTGCCGATCGGCATCCTGCTTAGCGCCCACAGCAATACGCGAATCGAGGCCTTCACCCAGCGGCAGGCGATCGAAGCGCATCCGAAGCTCAAAAAGGACGCCGAGTTGATTCGCAATGGCGATCCGCTGACCGAGCAGGGCCGGGCCGCGTTCAAGCAATATGAAGCGGACATCCTTGCGTGGCAAGACGATGCCGGCGCGGCGGCACTGGCGGCCGCGCGGATCCCCAATCGCCCGAACCTCCCAGGCATCGCCGGCATGTGGCGGGGACCCTCGCAGTTCTACAACGGCAAGATTCATCCGGTGATCCCCTACGCCGTCCGCGGCGCCATCTGGTGCCAAGGCACGAGCAACAGCAACGACGGAAGCATCTACGCCGCGCGGATGGAATCGCTCGTTGACGGCTGGCGCGACGCCTGGGACATGCCCAACATGCCGTTCTACTTCACCCAGATGCAGTGTTACGGAGGCGGTGGACCCGATGACGTCGGCTTCGCGGATATCCGTCAGGCCCAGCACAAGTTCTTCATCGAGAACCGCGACCATGTCGGTATGGTCGTCCAGTTCGATGTCAACGCCGATAGCCCCAGGGCCATTCACTATTCGAACAAGCTGCACCCCGGCATGCGCATGGCCCGCTGGGCACTCGCCAAACAGTACGGCAAGGACATCGCCTACACCGGCCCAATCTACAGCGGCTACAACGTCGAGGGCAACAAAGTCATCGTCTCTTTTGAAAAGGACAGCCTTTTCGGCGGGCTGATGGTCGGCAGCAAGGGCTCGATCAAAGATACCCGCGACCCGGGCAAGTATGTCGAGCCCGCCAGACCCACTCCGGGCGAGAAGCTCAAGCACTTCCGGCTCCGCGGGGCCGACAAGAAGTGGCACGCGGCCGAGGCAACGATCGTCGGCGACACCGTCGTCGTTACCTCGCCGAACGTGCCCGAGCCGTTCGGTGTGCAGCACGCCTACAACGCCGCGCCGGAAGGGGCCAACCTCTACAACAAAGCGGGGCTCCCGGCGACGCCGTTCGCCGCCATCGATGGGCGGCTGATCTTCGTGGAAGACTACGTCGATCGCGAGGCCGCGCTCAAGGCCAAGTATGCACGCTATATCGACCCGGACTACCCGATCCTGCAAGTCGCGGAGTACTATCGCGACGGCGCGATCATCCAACGCGGCCGGCCCATCCCCGTTTGGGGACATGCGAACGTCGGTGAGACCGTCACCGTCACCCTCGACGGAGTCACACAATCGGTCGAGCCCAACAAGTTCCAGCAATGGTCGGTCACGTTCCCCGCACGAGAGGCCTCCACCAAACCGATCACCTTGACGGTGGAATCGACCCACGGCTTCAAACGAACCGTCGAGGACATCCTCGTCGGCGACGTCTGGTACCTCACCGGCAGTCCGCAGCTTACCTCGGAGTGGGCGTACAACCAACGCGACAAAGGCGCCGAACGGCCCGAGCCGATGCCGCTGGTCCGCGAATTCAAGCGCAGGACCAAGGCCGACAAGTTCGCCACCCCGCGAAAGCGGCGGTTCGAAACCGGCGGAGGTAAGTATCGGTCCTACTGGTCCACCGCGGACTTCTCCAAGGACGGCCAGGGCGTGACCATGTTCGCCTATGAATTCGCCAAGGCACTTGGACGGAAGGGCGTGCCGCAGGGCTTCATCACCATGTCTTCTGGGCGTGGCGGTAGGAACGGCGTTTCCTCCTATGCCTCGCCGCTTTCATGGACCTCGTTCCAAGGCGTGAAAGACCTGAAGAACCCAGCATTCCAGGACCGGCTCCAGGAGTTGTTCCTCCAGTACCCGGGCAGCGATGTCGCGAAGCAAGCCGTCGCCGATCATCTGCGGAAGGTGCGCGCGTTTGTGCAGCAGGTCAACAGCCTCGACGAACAGGGTGCGGACCCAGCCACATTCCCGCTGAAGGCCCCCGGGTTCCCCGAAGCTGGCCGTGGCGACATGCCCGCCGACATGATCCCCACCTACGCCTACAACTGGTGTGTCAGCCCCCTGACTCCCATGGCCGTGTCTGGCGTGATCTGGGTCCCGTCGCTGGCCAACATCGGCCCAAACCCCGCCGACTACGCCGCGGAGATGCAGGCCTACGCCAAAAGCCTGCCAAATACCTACGGGCAACCCAAGGTGCAACTGCTTTATGCCCAGCCGTCACCGTCCCTGGTCCCGGGCATCACCGCACCACAGATCGCCGGCGCGGAAGTTGTCACCATTGAGCAATGGCCCGAGAGCCTCGCAAAACTCGCTCATCAGCTTGCCGAGAAGGCAAAGTAGCAGCGCTGCCCGCCCCGTCCGGCGTTTCCCCAATCACTGCCCTCCCCACCCGAGGATGTACCATGAGCTATCTCCGACCCGCCGTCGCCCTTGTGCTGCTGTCCTGTTTCTTCACCTTGACCGGGACGTCGGCAATGCAAGCCGACGATAACGTGGAACAGGCCGACGTGGTCGTCTACGGCGATGCCTCCGGCGGGGTGACCGCCGCCGTGCAGGCCGCGCGGATGGGCAAGTCGGTAATCCTCGTATCCCAGTACGGCCACCTCGGCGGCATGACCAGCAGCGGGTTGGGCTGGACCGACCTGGGCAACCCGGCCATCCTCGGCGGGCTTTCGCGCGAGTTCTATCACCGCTTGTACAAGCACTATCAGAACGACGCGGCCTGGGTTCACCAACAGCGAGACGGCTACCCCAATAAGGGCCAAGGTACGCCCGCGTTCGACCACCAGACGCAACTCGCGTCGGTGTTCGAGCCCAAGGTGGCGGAGGCCGTCTTTGACGCGCTGGTCGACGAGGCGGGCGTGCGGGTGATCCCCGGCCGGCTGGACCTGAAGCACGGCGTGACCAAGCGGGGCGCGCGGATCACAGCGATCAAGCTCGAAGATGGCACGACGCTCAAGGCGAAGGCGTTCATCGACGCCTCCTACGAAGGCGATCTGATGGCGGCCGCCGGGGTCTCGTTCGTCGTGGGGCGTGAGTCGAACGCCGAGTTCAACGAGCAGCACAACGGCAACACGGGCGTGGCCCGCAAGAACCAGTTGCGCGGCGGCATCGACCCCTACGTCGTCGAAGGCGATCCGGCGAGCGGGCTGCTACCGAGCGTCAATCCCGATGCCGGCGGCGAGCGCGGCGAGGGCGACCACCGGCTGCAAGCCTACTGCTATCGCATGGTGCTGACCGACGTGGCCGAGAACCGTGTGATGGTCCGGAAACCGGCGAATTACAACGAGGCGGACTACGAGATTCTCTTTCGTGCGATCGAGCAGGGAAAGCGGGGCGGATTCTTCAAGACATCTCCCATGCCCAACCGCAAGACCGACAGCAACAACACGGGCGGGATCTCGACCGACTACATCGGCATGAACTACGGCGACGACTGGAACTGGGCCACGCTGAGCCACGCGGAGCGCGAAGCCCTGGCGGCGAAGCACCGCGACTGGCAACTGGGACTGGTGTGGACGTTGCAGAACCACCCGCGTGTGCCCGAGCCGATCCGCAATGCCTACGCCAAGTGGGGCCTGGCCAAGGACGAGTTTGCGGACAGTGGCAATTGGCCGTACAATATCTACTCAAAGTGAAAACGATATCACGTTTCCAGTAGGATCATGCTTTTCAGTTTCTTGCCGACGCGGCGATTGCGCGAGCCGGTCTCCATGGCGCTGACAGCGTCGTCCCAGATCATGCTCCGC
>Ga0180436_10003004_pt1 | contig 15663 bp, 14 predicted proteins | sample SS_ome_2_FD_132434 | JGI IMG/M metagenome (GOLD analysis project Ga0180436, IMG submission 132434) | Hypersaline lake sediment archaeal communities from the Salton Sea, California, USA - SS_3_S_2 metaG | ecosystem: Environmental > Aquatic > Non-marine Saline and Alkaline > Hypersaline >...
CCATTCCCCGGCCAGCGCGCCACCGAGCAGTTCGCACATAACGGCCAGGCCATAACCTTTGTGTTGGCCAAACGGGCCGAGCGCACCAAACGGTTCTTCATACATAACCGCTGGATTGGTGGTCGGGGTGCCTTCGTGGTCCACCAGGGCGCCGGCGGGTACTTCTTTGCCGGCATTGTATGCCACCCGGACTTTGCCTAACGCAACCGCTGAGGTGGCCATGTCCAGTACAACCGGCGGCGCATCGTGACGGGGGACCGCGCAGGTGAACGGGTTAGTGGTCATGCGTCGATCGCGCCCGCCATAGGGTGATACCTGCGGCGCGTGTCCGACAACGTTGACAAAATGAATGGAGACCAGGCCTGCGGCAGCGCAGTGTTCCGCATAGGTGCCAATGCGACCCAGATGATGGCAGTTACGTACCCCGGCGCAGACAACGCCGGTTGTTTTAACGCGCTCAATGGCCATGTCTGTCGCCTGACGTCCAACCACCTGTCCAAACCCGAATTGACCATCGATGACCATGACAGCACCGCTGTCTTTAATCAGACTGGCCTGGGCACCCACTTTCAGCAGGTCGGCTTTTATATTGCCCACATAGGCGGGCGTCATGCCAATACCATGGCTGTCGTGACCTTTCAGGTTGGCTTCAACCAGATGGCTGGCAACCTCCTGTGCGTCACCCGGGCTGGCGCCTGCGGTTACGAATATTTCGCTGACAAATTTTGTTAACGGCGCGGCGTGAATCTGCATAAAAGCCCTTAGGATGGTGTATGTCTGAATAAACCTTTCTCGGTGAGAAATTCCGGATTGAACAGGCGTGACATGTATTTGCTGCCATCATCACACAGTATCGTTGCTATGGTATGGCCCGGGCCGAGGCGTTTCGCTATCTCTACCGCTCCGCAGAGGTTAATACCGGTGCTTGATCCGAAAAACCAGCCGTCTTTTTCCAGCATGCGATAGACCATATCGACCATTGGCTGGTCTGGTATCTGCACTGCATCGTCGATGACCGTGTCAGCCAGATTGTCTGTGATACGTGAGTTGCCGATACCTTCTGTGATTGAAGGTCCTGGCGTCATGGTCGCTTCGCCTGTTTTTACCCAGTTATACAGTGCGCTGCCATAGGGATCAGTGAGCCAGATCTGCACGTCTTCTGATTGTGCTTTCAGATACCGTGAAACGCCGGCAAGTGTGCCGCCGGTGCCCACGGCGCAGGTAAACGCATCCAGCTTACCGTCTGTCTGTGCCCATATTTCAGGTCCGGTTGATTCCATGTGCGCCTGTCGATTGGCAATATTGTCGAACTGGTTGGCCCAGACCGCATTATCCAGTGTCTCTGCGTAGCGCCCGGCCTGCTTCTGAAAGTTGTTATCGTCAGCATAAGGCACGGTAGGTACAACGCGGACTTCTGCGCCCAGGGTGCGCAGGATGTTGACCTTTTCGTCGGATTGATTGTCAGGCATGTAGATCACCGTGTCATAGCCGCGGCTGTTGCAGACGTGGACCAGGCCGATGCCGGTGTTGCCGGCAGTGCCTTCCACCACAGTACCGCCGGGCTGCAACACGCCCCTGCGTTCGGCGTCCCGCACCATCCAGAGCGCTGCACGGTCTTTGACGGAACCGCCCGGGTTCATGAATTCAGCTTTGCCAAGAATCTCGCAGCCGGTTTCCGCAGACAAACTGTCGATGCGAATCAGCGGCGTGTTGCCGATGGATTCGGCAAGCCCGGACAATATGTTCATAGATCAGACCTGAAAAACTGAGGGTTGATTCTAGGGAATCTCAGCCTATTTCTCACCTATCGACCTGGCTTTTGTGTTTTTCCCGGGGCTCGCATCTCCGCGCGCCGCTCGGTACGCTTAGCAGCACCATTTTCAGCACCCGCTCCACTTCAGAAAAAGAGAGAATTGTATGTCCAATCACCGAATGTCAGACGCCCAATCTATCGGTTTAGATGCACAGAAAGTGGCCGCATTTCTTGCACGGGTACAGCAGGAAGTAGACGAGGGCCTGCTGCCCGCAGCTCAGGTTGCCATTGCCCGTGACGGTAAAGTAGGTGTGTTTGAAAGCTATGGCGCCGCCCAGGCTGACTCGTTGACGCCGATCTTTTCCGCCACCAAGGGCATTACTTCAGCCGCCGCGTGGCTTTTGTTTCAATCCGGCGATCTGCAGGAAGACGAACGTGTTGTTGACATCATTCCGGAGTTCAACACCCACGGTAAAGATGTGGTCACGGTGGAGCAACTGTTTACCCATACCGCCGGCTTCCCACACGCGCCTTTTAAACCTGTGCAGTGGTGGAATAAAGAAGAGCGCTATGGCCGATTTGCACAATGGCGCCTGACCTGGCCACCCGGCTCCAAGTTTGAGTATCACCCGTCGTCGTCGATGTGGGTGATTGCTGAAATTATTGAGCGACGCTCGGGCCTGAGTTTCACAGAATTTGTGCGCACCAGGGTGCTTGATCCGCTGCAGCTGAACGATCTGTTTGTTGGTCTGCCGGCGGAGCATCACCATCGTGCACTGGACTGTGTGCACTGCGGCGATGCGCTGACGCCGGAGGATTACCGGAAAATGGGCATGCCCGTACCGCCGGACTCGGAAGTGACGGAAGATGCCATCCTGAATTTCAATACAGCGGCTTTTCGTGAGGTGGGTGTGCCGGGTGGTGGGGGTTACGCCACTGCGGCAGACCTTGCACTGTTTTATCAGGCTCTGCTGCACGGAGGCCTGGACGGCGTTGAATTGTGGACACCGGCTACCCTGGCGTCGGTGCGCACGGTACGCACAGGTGACCTGACTGACATGATGTTCAACAAGCTGGCTAATCGGGGGCTTGGGATCATCATCAGCGGTGATGAGTCACGTTCCTATCGAGGCTTTGGTAAAACCAATTCCCCTGAGGCATTTGGCCATAATGGGGCGGGTGGTCAGTTAGCCTGGGTCGATCCGGCCACTGGCCTGTCGCTGGCTTATGTGACGCCTGGTCATGACCGAAATTCGATCCGGCAGGCACGCCGCGGTGTTGCTATCTCGTCGTTAGCGGCGCAATTGTGCGCTTAACCGCGTTTGTGCCGGGCCGCGGCGTCTAAACTGCACCTATGCAAAGGTTTTTCGGACAATCAGCTGGATTGTGTCTGTTGCTTCTCACGGGCTTTAGCCATGCCCAGTGGTATCAGGACACCCAGGCCATCATGGGTACCCGGGTTCACGTCGAGTTTTATCTGCCGGATAGAAATGATGGCCCGCAGCTGCTCACCCAGGTGATGGACGAAATGCGTCGCATCGATGCAACGTTCAGCTCCTATAAAGAGACCAGCGAGCTGTCGCGGCTGAACCGCGAAGCACCCAACGGTTGGACTGAGGTTTCGCAGGAGCTCTTCGATCTGTTGAGCAAGGCGCATCAGGTGTCAAAGCTCACCGACGGTGCTTTTGATGTCACGTATGCCTCCGTTGGACGCTATTACGATTATCGCGAGGCAAAAGCGCCGGATGCGCAGCTCATAGCAAAAGCTGTCCAGGGCATCAACTATCGATATGTAGAGCAGGATGCGCAGACCCGGCGCGTGCGTTACAGCCGGCCAGAGGTCTATGTGGCCCTTGGTGGTATCGCCAAAGGCCATGCGGTCGATCGGGGTATTGCTCTGCTGCAGCGGGCAGGGGTCGCTCACGCCAGCGTTTCTGCCGGCGGTGACAGTCGGATTATCGGCGACCGGTTGGGTCAACCCTGGAGTGTAGGCATCCAGCACCCACGGGCAGATGACAGAATGTCTGCTGTACTGCCGTTGGTAGATACTGCGGTGTCAACCTCCGGTGATTACGAACGCTTTTTCGAAGAAGATGGCGTGCGCTATCACCATATTCTTGACCCTGAGACGGGACGTTCTGCGACAGGCGCCTGGAGTGTGACCATCTTAGGCCCGGACGCAACATTTACCGATGCCCTGTCTACCAGCGTTTTTGTGCTGGGACCAGAGCGCGGTTTAGCTTTGATAGATCGATTACCCGGCATCGACGCCATCATCATTGATCCTCAGGGGCAGCTGCTTTTCTCGGCTGATCTGATGGAAATGTCTTCCGAATAAACGCCCGCTTCACCATCAGTTTTGATGGTGTTCTCATTTGACCGACCTTATCTGTCCGCGCACCCGCGACACATCACAAACTGTGACCCAGGCCTCTTTCTGGATGCCCATGCACAAGTAACGTGCGGTTATTCCTCGCGAAGTCTACGACGTGGCGTCGGCGGAGAATAAGTTTTTGGGGTGAAGTTCCCAACAGTAGCGGCCGAGATCCGCTGTCGATGTGCGTTCACGTGGCGCCTCGAGCAGTCGGCGGGTCCCGGCTACTTTAAGAAGAACAGGCCAAGGACGGGCCCGTTTTGATCGCAACTCATGATGAGTTGCGTGAAGTGGCTGGAAGCCACAGGCAGTAGCTGCCGGTAGTTCGAAGTGGAGAACCGCAAGGATGCGGGCCTGTCAGGATGACGGGTTCAGGTGAAAACCTGATGGTTGGCCGGGTTGCGCATTAAAGGACGCAGATTCGACAGCCTCTTTAGAAACATCTTCGACGGCGATACTGCAATTTTGCACCCGAAATATTGACTGTGGGTAATGTCCTGCAGCCGTTTGCAACTTAAGGTCGGGAGGAACGATGACCAACAGGAAAACCTCATTGAGCGGTTTCATTTCAACAGCCGCCACACAAGCGGGCCAACTGACTGTGTTGGCAGGCGTGTTCCTGATGAGCACTGGTCTGTTCAGTGCCAACGCCTGGGCTGCAAACGTACCGATTTCTGAAAACGCACCGGATTTCACGCTGAAAACGCTGGAAGGCTCCAATTTACGCCTGGAAGAACACCGCGGTGAAGTTCTGTTGATTAACTTCTGGGCAAGCTGGTGTGGACCCTGTCGTCAGGAGATGCCCATTCTCGACCGATTGCATGAGCGCTATGAAGATACCGGCTTTGCAGTCTGGGGTATCAATGTGGAAGGCGAGGAAGCACCTGCCCAGAAACTGGTTGATAAAACCAAGGTTACTTTCCCTGTGCTGATCGATGAAGGTCAGGCGGTCAGCGAATTATACGATTTAGAGGCGATGCCGAGCACTGTAGTGGTGGATCGGGATGGCGTTGTCCGCTACATCCACCGCGGTTACAAACCTGGTGATGAAGCTAAATATGTGGAAGTGGTTAAGAAACTCATCCGCGAGTAATTTTCGAAACGAGGTTTTGGCATGACAGGGATAGCTAAGTCGATAGGCGCCGCTCTGCTGTTGTTCGGGTGCGCTCTGGTCTGGGCTGACGATACTAAATCTGCGGCGCTAGACGTCGAGATGGAAGACGTTAAGAAAGCGTTGGTGGAACTCAAGCGGGATCTCGTGATCCTGGAGGAAGATCTTCTTTTTCCAGCGAGTTCGCAGGTGTCTGTGTTCCTGTCTATGGATGTGGGTGAGTTCTTCGAACTCGATGCGGTGACTCTGAAGCTCAATAACAAAGAAGTCACACACCATTTGTATACCGAGAAACAGGTTGATGCCCTGTTTCGTGGTGGTGTACAGAAACTCTACGTAGGCAATGTGAAGCAGGGTGACAACCGTGTCACTGCTTTTTTCACAGGCCGTGGTCCGAACGGACGCGATTTTCGACGTGCCACCACTGTGGAGTTCGAAAAAGGTTTCGAGCCCACTTTCATAGCGCTGGCCATCTCCGATGAAACCGCAGATTTCCAACCCGATTTTGTTGCGGACGTCAGCAACTAGCTGGGTTTGCGTGACCCGCGCTACCGAATAAAGGCGATTTACCGCAGTGAAACAATTTCTATGCGAACTCCTTTTTACCTGCGCTCTGGCTGGCTCGGGTACGCCGCCCATTGAAGATCTGACCTATGGCACGCTGCTGTACGAGTATTTCCAGGAAGATCACCAGGCTGCGTTGTTAACCGCACTGGTTGCACAGCAGCAAGGCCGGCGAGGCGAGAAACAGACTCAATTTGATCTGGCTGCGGGTAGTTTTGCTTTTGCTGACGGCATGTACGATTACGCCAATCAGACGTTTGCCGCGATTCCGGAAGGCGAAATAGAACCGTTAGATCAGATGCGCTTATCTTTTCATCTTGCTCGCGAATATCACCGACGCCAGGATTGGACCGCCCTGGGGCCGCAGCTTGCGAATATAGAGCTGGGCAAAAGCTGGTTCGGTAAACAGAAGTTGCACCCGGAAGTAGAGTACATGCGCGGTGAGTATGCCGTGCATCTTGGAGAGTATGACAAGGCTGCGCAACACTTTAACCTGATGGCAGAAACCCACCCGCTGCGTGCTTATGGGTTGTTTAATCTGGGGGTTGCGTATCGTCTGGCAGACCAGCTGCCACAGTCCCAGCAAACCTTTCAAACTCTGGCTAATTTGCCTGCCTACAGCGACGAAGCCTATGACCTCAGTCAACGGGCCAAGCTGGCTCTGGCACTCATTGCCCGCCAGCAGAAAGACACACAGAGTGCCGAAACTGTGCTCAGCGCGCTACCCGGCGAGGGTCGCTATCAGGAAGTTGCTATGGCCGCTTATGGTGGCCTGGCGATGGATAACCAGGACTATGAGTTGGCCGCGCGTATCTGGATGACTCTGCAGGAGCAGGACTACTGGACCCCCAGTACTGCAACTGCGCGGCTGGGTTTTCCACTGTCTCTGGAGAAACTTGCAGGTGAACAGCGCGCTTCTACAGAGCTTGCACTGCTTCAGTTTCAACGGGCGGAAGCCAGTTTCATGTCCCGTCTGGACGACCTCACGCGTCTGTCAGCACAAGCCGAGGATCCACAGTGGGTGCAAAGTCTGCTGGAAGTCTTCGCCAATGACGAACAAGACGATGAACAGATGCAGGTGCTGATGCAGAAGTGGCAGGATCAGTTGGGCCATACGGACTGGCTGGAGTGGCTGGCGACCGACAAAATTAATCAGGCGCTGACCCAGTGGCGTGCGCTGAACGAAATGGAAACCTGGGTAGGTGCTCTACCGGAAAAGCTTGGCGCCCTGGAGCGTGTTGCAGCTGAACAACGTCGGCGCGGCGAGCAGGCGCAGCTTATGTTGCAGGGTGAAGGCTTGCTGGCTAAACGCGAGCTTCTGCAAGCCCGGGTAAATGAAGCCAGGGCGGAGTTAAGCGCACTTCGCGATGCAACGCCAAAACCCGAATCTGCGTGGATGATGCCGCTGGCTGATCCTGAAGAAAGAGCGCTGCTGACCGAACTGGGAGACATGCGTAAGTTGCTTGTCCTCATGAACGATAAAGATCGGGCCAAGTGGAGTGCCCGTATCGGTCGGTTGGAAGGTGTTCTGTTCTATCGGCTGGTGGATGAGCGCGCCGCACGTCTGCAGGCATTAAACAAAACACATAAAGACCTGTTGACGGTGCTGGCTGATGTAGATGCCCGCATCGAACGTGTGCAGGGCGCAGAGAGTAATTTCATGGCTGGTGTGGGTACAGACTTTCTGGTCTTTCAAGACCGCGCCGCGGACATAACCCGTATGGTGAACGCCGCTCGAAACAGCCGGGAAACGCTGCTGGCGGATGAAATACGAGGCCGCATGCAGCAGGAAATGGAACAGGTACAGCAGTATCTGCTGGTGACTCGAATTGCCATTGCCCGCGCAACAGACCAGCTGTCTGTGGCGAGCACAAGCGGGCTGCAACCCGGTGGGTTGCAACAATGAACGGCCTGCCTTTGAAAACTTTGCAGATTATCTGCCTGATTAGTTTTGCGCTGGTGCTGCAGGGTTGTAGCTGGATGACCTTCGGGTTGATCGGTGGCGACGAAGCTGGCTTAGTCAAAGCAAAAGGTCCAACCCTGGGTAGTAGAATCAACGCATTGCCTGATCTTGATTTGCCCCCGGTTGCTGCCGTCAAGCCGACGCGTGATGAAGTCATGGCGGCATACAACCGGGTCTATGGACTGCTGCCTTCCACCGGTGAGAATCACGCAGTGGGTAAGCGGCTCGCCGATCTACATATGGAAGTGGGCCAGGACATAGACATAGAAGGCGGCGCAGACCCCTATAAACCGGCGGTTGAACTGTATGAAAAACTGCTGACCGAAGCCTCTGCTGAAGACGAAATTGATGCAATCCTCTATCAGCTGGCGCGCGCGCATGATCTTGTTGGCGAACAATCTCAGACGTTAACTTATCTGGATCGGTTGATTGCCGAGCACCCCGGTAGTGAATATGTTCCTGAGGGACGCTTCCGCCGCGCTGAAATCAAGTTCTCCGGTGAAGACTATCGTGCCGCAGCCGCTGATTATGCTTACGTTGTTGAGCTTGGCGATGACACGCCGTATTTTCAAAACGCTTCTTACATGTTGGGGTGGTCAGAATTCAAGCGTTCTCGATTCGATGAAGGTCTGCATCAGTTCTTTAATGTGGTTGACAACCTGTTAGCCGATAGCGATGCGGCAGGACTTTCCACGATCGACAACGAAATGCTGGAAGATTCGTTCCGCGTCATCACGTTGGGATTAGCCTATCTTGATGGCGCGCGGACACTCGCTGACGAGATGCGCAAGCGAGGACGCCCGGACTGGCAGTATCTGGCCTACCAGCGGCTGGCAGATGACTATTTTGACAAGGAACGTTTTCTCGATAATGTGGCCACCTGGCAGACATTCATCGAACACAACTCGCTGGATCCGCGTGCACCCGCTGCCCATACCGGCATGATCAAGACGCTGATGGACGCCGGCTTTCCCAGTGACGTGTTGCCAAAGAAAAAAGAGTTTATTCTTCGTTATGGCGTGTACTCCCAGTTCTGGTCACATCACAGCGAAGATGTGCGCGCCGAATATCTACCTACGCTGCACGTTTACCTGTCTGAAATTGCCAGGCTGGCGCACGCGGAAGCCCAGACATTTGATCTGGCGCAACAGAAGGCCAGGCAACCTGCTGATAACGTAACTGAGCAGCGCACGACGCTGTATATGGAAGCTGCGGGCTGGTACGAAGAGATTATAGCAACGTTCCCAGAAGATCCGCGCACAGCTGAATATCTGTTCCTGTTAGGCGAGTCTTATACTGAAGCTGCCGAACCAGGGCGCGCGGTGGCTGCTTACCAGCGTGTGGTGCGGGATTTCCCCGACTATCCTGATGCGCATGAAGCAGGCTACGCTGCAATCCTTGGGTTAACCGAACTTGTGTCTACTGCCAGCGCTGAAGAACTCGAACTGTGGCAGCGACTGAAAATCGACGCTCAGATTGAGTTTGCTCTGATCTTCCCTGGTGATACACGCGCGCCTGCCGTACAGACCGATGCAGCGGATACCCTGTTTACGCTGGGACACACAACAGAGGCGTTAGACCTGGCGGAAAATCTGCTGCTGGAATGGCCTGGCGTAGATCCTGGACTGCAGAAAACCGCCTTGCTGATTATTGGCCATGGGCGATACGAACTCGACGAGTTTGTGCCGGCTGAAGCCGCCTACCATAAACTGCTCGCCATTGAGTTGTCTGCCGAAGAACGATCAAAGGTTTCTGAACGGCTCCTGGCAGCTGTTTACAAGCAGGGTGAAGCCAGCGAGATGGCTGGAGATGTAGACACAGCGGTGTATCACTTCATGCGTATTGCGCAGATTGATCCTGGCGCTGCTCTGGCAGCGCAAGGTCACTTCGATGCCATTGCGGTTGTTGAATCCGCAGGCCGTGTAGCTGATGCCGTCGCGATGCTGGCCCAGTTCCGCAGCCTTTATCCTGATCACGAACTGGGCAAAGGCATAGATATGCGCCTGGCCGGCATGTACGAGCAGACCCAGAACTGGTCAGCTGCGGCGGTTGAGTACGTGGGCCTTGCAACATCCGCGGATGATGTTGAGGTGCGACGACAGTCGCTGTATCGCGCTGCGGAAATATATCTGCAGCAGGATGATGTCGATGCGGCTATCGAATATTTCCGCGAATACGCGCATACCTATAAGAAGCCCTGGGATCTGCGCCTGGAAGCCATCCACAACATGGATGAGCTGTACCAGCGTGTCGGTGATGGAGAAAAACAACGTTACTGGCTGGACCAGAAGATCAATCTGCATCGCGAAATGGGTAACCAGGCAACTGAGCGGGCAACGTATCTGGCAGCTGAAGCCCAGATGGTGTTTGCCGACGATCAACGGCTGGCTTATCAAGACATCCGCCTGACACATCCATTGAACCGTAGCCTGAAACGCAAGCAGAAAGCGCTGAAACAGACTTTGAAGGCTTACGAGCAGGTTGCGGGTTATGAAGTTGAAGCTTTTATCACGGCATCAACCTTTGAAATTGCTGATCTTTATTCAGCGCTATCGAAATCAATTATGACATCAGATCGGCCAAAAGACCTTTCCGCCCTTGAACTGGATCAGTATGAAATTCTGCTGGAAGAGCAGGCCTTTCCGTTTGAGGAGCAGGCGATTGAACTGCATGAGATCAACATGCGTCGTGCCTGGAACGGTACTTATGACGACTCGGTCAAAAAATCCTTTGCCGAGCTGATACGTCTGATGCCGGGTCGGTTTAACAAGCAGGAAAACGAAGTGAGGTATGCCAATGCAATCCACTAGAGCTGGCTTGTTAGCCTTGTGTTTTCTGTTAAGTGCCTGCGCAAGTGCGCCGCTACCGTTCAAGGGTGATGCCAAACAAAGTGGGCAAGCGCCTGCTGTAAGCGCTTCATCCGTACTGCAGGATAGCGAGGCGGATGAAATTGATCTGCTTGCCCCAACGGTACCCACGCCACCACTGCACACCGGCAGCCAGGCTCTGTTTGATCGCGGCGTAGAGTTGATGAAAGACAACAATCTCATTGCTGCGCAGGTGTTGTTTCAGGAGTTAGCTGAGTCTCAACCAGAGCTGGCGGGACCCTGGGTTAATCTTGGTCTCATTGCCATTGCGCAGAACGATACAGAACAGGCGCAGCATTCCTTTGAGCTCGCGCTGCAGTCGAACCCCGCCAATTGTGACGCGCTGACACAACTCGGGGTGATGGCGCGTCAACAAGGTGAGTTTCCCCAAGCGCAGCAGTATTACCAGCGTTGTATTGACGCTGATCCTGCTTATGCAAACGCTTATCTGAATCTGGGCATTCTTTTTGAGCTGTATATGGGTCGATTGCCCGAAGCGCTTGCTGCGTACAACGATTACCAGACCATGTTACCTGACCCGAACCCGCAGGTGGCTGGCTGGGTGATGGATCTAGAACGCCGCGTAGCGGCCATTGCCAAGCGATAGCGGAGTTTACCCATGTCAGTTTTACGCGTGAAGATAATTTTAGTGGCGTCGCTGCTCATGTTTGCATCGGCCTCTGCGGTTGGTGAAGAGGCCGAAAGCGCGCCTCAGGTAGCACAATCTGCAGACGGTTTCCTGCAACTTGACGAAACCGTGATCTCCGGCAATCAAGAATTACCCAAAGTGCTTTATATCTTACCCTGGCGTGAACCACAGGGTTTGCCAGACATTGAGATACAGGCGGAATTTACCGAAGCAGAGGTGTTTCGGCGTTTGTACCCACCAGCGTATCGAAGAGAGCTCGGCTACTTCGATACGTTGTCGGGATTGAAAGAAAATCCAGATCAGGAGAAGTAGAAATGGATATGTACGCAACCTTTGTGGGTTTCTTCCAGGAAGGAGGCCCGTTCATGTATCCCATCGCTGTGGTTCTAGCCATTGGTGTGGCGATAGCGCTGGAACGATATTTTTATCTCGCGCGGCAAATGCGCATTAATCGAAAAGACTATAACGCGTTGTTGCCGCTCTTGAAGCAACGTCGCGTTCGCGAAATTGTTGATTTGACGAAAAAGTCCAAGTCGCCAATGGCTCGAATAGTTGCTGATGGCGTCAACAAGCAAAGCACATCAAACGACCTGCGACGTCGGCAGGACATTGAGTCTGCGATGGAAGAAGGGTTGTTAGAGGCGCTGCCGAATATTGAGCGCCGTACACCTTATCTTGCAACGTTTGCAAACATTGCAACCCTGCTGGGTCTACTCGGTACTATTATCGGTCTTATTGCCGCGTTTACCGCGGTAGCCAATGCTGACCCTGCCGAAAAAGCCACGCTTCTGTCACAGAGTATTTCGATCGCGATGAACACTACCGCGTTTGGTCTGATGGCAGCGATCCCGCTGCTGTTGATTCACTCCATGCTGCAGAGCAAGACCAGCGCAATAGTTGAATCGTTAGAGATTGCGGTGGTGAAATTTGTGAATCTGCTGGAAGGTCACGCTGATGCAGCAGCTAAAGCCACCGGCAAAGTGGGCGCAAAAGCAGCTGTAGCTAAGTAAAGCGAACAACACAGAGGATATTCCAAAGTGAGCATGGAGCGCGTTCGTCTCAGACGACTGAAACATACCGAAGCTGCAGACCTGGATGTCACACCGTTCATGAACCTCATGATCGTGCTGGTACCGGTACTGCTGCTGTCGATGGTGTTTACCCATACCACGGTTATCGACTTGAATTTCCCCACAGGACAGGCTGCATCTGGTGAGTTTGATCCTGAGGCGGTTCATCTGGAAGTCGCCGTTTACGCTGATCGTCTGGTGGTTGCTGACGGCCGAGGTGCGGTGATCAAGAATGTACCCGTCGTCGATGGTGAACATAACTTTGCAGAGCTGTCGCTGGTTATGCAGGAGCTCAAGCGCCGCATGCCGGAAAAAGAAGACATTACGGTTCTGCTGCAGGAAGACACCAGCTATCAGACTCTGGTCTCAGTGATGGATAAAGTGCGCTCGTACCCGGCAGTGCAGGCGCTTGATGTTGTTCAGGCTGAATTATTCCCAGTGATTTCACTGGGCGATACACCCGCTGGAGAACAGTCGGTTGCAAATGCCATGAAGCCATCCACGGGAGATAAATCGTGAGTGGCCATACCCAGCGCCGACGATCGCGGCAGAAAAGAAAAGGTAAAACGGCGGGCCTGAATCTGGTGTCCCTGATGGATATCTTCACGATTCTGGTTTTCTTCCTGATGGTGAATTCTTCGGAAGTGGAAGTTTTACAAACCAGCTCTAAAATCAAACTGCCGGATTCCTCTTCGGAAAAGCAGCCGAAAAACCAGCTGATGATTTCTGTTGATGAAGAAGATCTGGTGGTGCAGGGACGTTCTGTGGCTAAAGTTGCCGATCTGTTTGGCACCGAAGACCTGATGATTGCTGGCCTGCAGTCGGAGCTTGAGTACCAGGCGACCCGACGTGGTGAGATTCCTGAAGGCGGGTTTGAAATCACCGTGATTGGTGACAAAGAGCTGCCTTACTGGTTGTTGAAGAAAATTCTGATGACCTGTCAGACCGCGGATTTTGCGCGGGTTAGTCTGGCTGTGAATAAAGTGGGCGGCGAAGCCAGCATAGAAGAACTGTCAGCGGCAGCGGCCGATAACAGTCAAGGGGCTGCCTCGTGAGCACCATAGTTGCAAAAGTACATGATTTCGACCTGCCCTGGGATAATCAAAGGGCTGATCGCAAAGTATTAAAATCGTGGATGGTGATCTGTCTGGGTGTGTTGTTGGTGGTTGGACTACCTATGCCTTTCCTGACACTGCCAGAAGTAGAGCGCGAAGAGCTGGAGGCGTTGCCGCCTCAATTGGCGCGTATAGTGATGGAACAGCCGAAGCCGAAGCCGCCACCACCCCCGCCGCCTAAAGAAGTTGAAGAAGTTAAGCCTGAGGTGCCTAAAGAGGTTGCCAGAGAAGAAGTGGTGAAACCCAAAGTTGAGCCCAAGGTAGCGGATGCCAAAGAAAAAGCCTCTGTGTCGGGCCTGCTGGCGTTTAAAGATGCGTTTGCGGATATGCGTGAAGCAGTTGATGTTGACAAGTTACAGGACACAGCGGCGATCCAGAGAGGGTCTGGTGAAGCAGCTACTATTGATCGTAATCTGTTGACCTCCAAACACAGCACTCGGAGTTCCGGTGTTAACGTTGCCGCGCTGTCCCGTGAAACCGGCGGTGTTGCGCTGTCGGGCCGGCAGACCACCAAGGTGGATGCGCCAGAAAACGTGGCTGGAACAGGTGGCGTGCGTAAACAGCAGGTTGCTGATCCTCGTAGTCGCAGTATTGAAGAGATCCGCCGTGTGTTTGATTCCAACAAAGGCGCTATCTTTGCTATCTACAACCGTACGTTACGTTCGAATCCGGCCCTCCAGGGTGAAGTGGTCCTGGAACTGGTGATTGACCCTAATGGGGCAGTCATCGACTGTAAGGTGGTGGCATCCGAAATCGCCGATCAATTGATGATCGACAAAATAGTGAATCGTATCCGCTTGTTCAATTTTGGCGAGCGCGACGTGAAACGCACAACCATTCGTTATCCGGTACACTTCCTGCCCACTTAGTAAAAAGGGTCGGTGTGTGAAACCACTGGTGTTGATCGTGGGACCGCCCGCGGTTGGCAAGATGACGGTTGGCCAGGCGCTGTCCGAAGCAACAGCCTTTCCGCTGCTGCACAACCACATGTCTATTGAGATAGCGCTGAAGTTCTTTGACTTCGGCGCGCCAGGTTTTGACGATCTTAACAACACGCTTAAGAATGCAATTGTGCAATCGGTTGCGCACAGTGAACTTGCCGGGTTGATAATGACCTGGGTGTGGGCCTTTGATCTTGAAGCGGATGCCGATGCGGTTTCTGACCTGGCAGGCCGATGGCGGCAAATGACGGGCTCTGAAGTTCTGGTTGTTGAGTTGTCTGCGGATGAAGCGGTTAAAAAGCAGCGCAACATTGACCCACAAAGGCTGGCAGCGAAGCCCAGCAAAGCCGACGTAGTGGCTTCCGAAGCGCGTCGACGTCACCATGAAACCCATCATCAACTCAACAGCAGCGGTGCATTGCCTTTGCCGCTGCCGCATCTGTTGATTGATAACTCAGAGTTGTCACCGCAGAGTGTGGCGCAGCGAATATGCAGCTGGGCTGCTGCAGAGGGTTTTTTCTAATCTGACTTTGCGTTTCTGAAAGTTTATGTGTGTAATTTCACCGGTAACTCGGTGTAACCCCGCACAAAATTCGAAATCGCGCGTTTCGGTGCCCCCACAACTTCGATGCGACTGTACCGCTGTAACAGCTCCTCCCATAACAGTCTGAGCTGCAGCTCGGCGACACGATTACCCATACAACGGTGGACGCCAAAACCAAACGACAGGTGCTGTCGCGCGTTAGGTCGGTCGATAGAAAGCTTGTCCGCGTCTTTAAACACCGTCTCGTCTCTATTGCCGGAGGCGTACCACATTAAGACACGCTCGCCTTTGGGGATGACGGTGCCAGCTAGTTCCACATCTGTTGTGGTCGTGCGTCGCATGAAAGCCAGCGGTGTCTGCCAACGGATAATTTCTGCAACCGCATTTGGAATTTTTGCCGGGTCCGCTTTTAGTTTTTCAAACTCTTCCGGGAATCTGTTCATTGCCAGCACACCGCCGGAAATAGAATTCCGGGTGGTATCGTTACCCCCGATAATCAGTAGCAGCAGGTTGCCCAGAAACTGCGTAGGTGACATATCCCGGGTGCCCTCGTTGTGGGCCAGCATGGTCAGCAGATCGTGGCCGCCAGGGTTCTCTGCGCGTTCGTTTCTCAGTCGCGTCATGTATTGCAGGCAATTGTCCAGTTCAGCTTGGCGTTCTTCCAGCGTATTCCAGAGGCCTGCCTTGCGTGGAGATGTGGCGACATCTGACC